>Ga0181534_10001103_pt1 | contig 17986 bp, 15 predicted proteins | sample PEATcosm2014_Bin_37_FD_119758 | JGI IMG/M metagenome (GOLD analysis project Ga0181534, IMG submission 119758) | Peatland microbial communities from MTU Mesocosm Facility, Houghton, MI, USA - PEATcosm2014_Bin17_10_metaG | ecosystem: Environmental > Terrestrial > Soil > Wetlands > Peat | place... | reverse complement strand
CTTTGGCCTGTAATAGCTGTGAGTCGTCGAGGCGACCCATCTGACTGACGGCCCCATCGACCGGCGAAATCAAAGCACTGTCACCGGTATCCATGGGGCGGGTGCCCGGCCGCAGGGCGCGGGTGAAAAACTCATTGAAGGATTCGTACGCCAGTGGATCGGTTTGCACGGCATCCGACATGTCCGGATGAAAGCCCTGCATGAAGCTGCTGATCAGTGTGTTCTTCAGGCCGCGCGCGCGACTACGCGTCAGCCGATAGACGATGCGGGACAGGAAGTGTTGCGGGAGGGCGTATTGGCTGGCAACAAACAGCCGATCTTTCAGGCTCACGACTTGGCATCCAGGTAGGGTGCAACAGCAAGCAAATCCTGCGTGAGGATGCGTGTGTCAAATGGTGGGGAGAACAGACCGACGATCTGCGCTTTCGAGTTGACGAGGAATAACTGGGCGGAATGGTCCATCGTGTAATCGCCCCCGGGCAGATCTACCCGAACTGCAGCAACCGCAAACGCCCTGGTCACCTGATCAATGGCCGCTTGATCACCCGTCAGCCCGATGAAGCTGGGGTCGAAATTATGGGCATACGCTCCGACGGCCTGGGGCGTATCCCGCTGCGGGTCGACGGTTATAAACAGTACCCGCAGGCCCGCCAGCGCTGCCGTCTTCTTCACCTGCGCCAATTTAACGAGCGTAGTAGGGCAGACGTCCGGGCAGTGAGTAAATCCGAAGAAGACGAGGCTGGGTTTGCCCTGCAGGTTCTGCGTGGTGAACCGATGGCCGTCACCATCCTCGAGCTGAATATCCGCCAGGGTCCGCGGGACGCTCAGCCAGGTTCCGCTTGCCAGTCGTGGGGCTGAGCTGTCAAGTTCGCGCGCCAGCCAAAAACCGGCCACTGCGGCGCTGAGCGCGGCAATGGCCACCAGGAGCCAGGAAAGTCGCTTGGTCATTCGAGAATTATCCCACATCACCGTGGGCGATCTGATCAGCCGGAGTGCCCGGCGCTTGAAACGCGCCAAGGTGTTCTACGGTCATGGGACCGACAACGCGGTGGATGACGCGGCCGCGCTCGTCTTCCATGCCCTGAATTTGTCCCATGACCTCGGCGCTGCCGCGTATCGCAAGCGCGTCACCGCCGCCGCGCGCCAACGGGTGGACGAATTGATGACGCGACGGATCAAAGAGCGCATCCCGGCCGTGTACCTCACGAACGAGACCTGGTTCGCGGGACTGCCGTTCTATGTGGATCCGCGAGTGCTCATCCCGCGATCAGCACTTGCTGAGCTGATCGAACGCCAGTTCACTCCCTGGATCGACCCTAAGGGAGTCAAACGCATACTCGATATGGGCACAGGCTCCGGTTGTATTGCCATCGCCTGCGCGAAAGCGTTCCCGCGCGCGAAGGTTGACGCTGTCGATATCTCTAAGGATGCCTTGGAAGTCGCGCAAATCAACGTCCGCAAGCATCGGCTCGGGCGTCGCGTGCGGCTGGTTGAATCGGATCACTTCGCGGGTCTATCGGACAACCCGGAGCAAACCTACGATATCATCGTCTCGAACCCGCCTTACGTGGGGGCGCGCGAGATGAGGACGTTGCCACCGGAATACCGGCACGAGCCTCGGATCGCGCTCGAGTCCGGAGATGCCGGTCTCGATTCAGTGCGGGTCCTGCTACGGGAGGCTGGGCGCTTTTTGCGCCCCAAAGGCCTTCTCGTTGTCGAGGTCGGTAACACCGAAACTGCCGTGCGACGCGCGTTTCGGCAGCTTCCGTTCGTCTGGTTGGATTTCGAGCGCGGTGGCGGCGGAGTATTTCTGTTGAGTAAAGAGGCATGTCCGGCAACTCCATAGGCAAGTTATTCACCGTCACGACGTTCGGCGAAAGCCACGGCCCGGCCATGGGTTGCATCGTCGATGGTTGTCCGCCGGGGATGGCGCTGTCGGACTCTGACCTGCAGGCAGATGTCGATCGACGCCGTACCGGCACGTCCCACTTTGTGAGTCAGCGTCGCGAGGGGGACGTGGTACGGATTCTGTCGGGCGTGTTTGAGGGTCGCACGACGGGGACCCCTATCGGCATCCTCATCGAGAACACCGATGCGCGCTCGCGTGACTACGAGAAGATCAAGGACCGATTCCGCCCGGGTCATGCCGACTACACGTACCAACACAAGTACGGACTCCGTGATTATCGTGGCGGTGGCCGTTCTTCTGCGCGCGAAACGGTCATGCGGGTCGCCGCGGGCGCCATCGCGCGCAAATATCTGGCGGATCGGTTGGGAGTGCGTATCACAGGCTATCTCAGCCAGATCGGCGCACTCCAACTCGATCCGGTCGACCCGGCCTTCGCCTATCAGAATCCGTTCTTCTGCCCGGATCCCGCCCGCATCGAAGAGCTGGAGCAGTTGATGTGGAAGGTCCGCAGCGATGGCGATTCCGTGGGAGCCCGGATAACCGTCGTTGCCACGGGTGTGCCGCCGGGCCTCGGTGAGCCGGTGTTTGACCGGTTGGACGCGGACATTGCACATGCATTGATGAGTATCAACGCGGTCAAGGCCGTGGAGATCGGAGCTGGGACTGCCGCTGCGCAGCAAAAGGGTAGCGAGCACCGGGACGAGCTAACGCCCTCGGGCTTCAAGACCAACCACGCTGGTGGTGTGCTCGGAGGAATCTCGTCAGGTCAGGACATCGTCGCGCATGCGACCTTGAAACCTACATCGAGTATTCAGGTTCCAGGGAGTACGATTGACGTCGGGGGCAACCCGGTAGAGGTTGTAACGACCGGACGGCACGACCCTTGTGTGGGTTTACGAGCCACTCCGATTGCCGAGGCAATGTTGGCGATTGTTTTAATGGACCACTACTTGCGTCATCGCGCGCAAAATGCGGACGTGACACCATCCACCCCTGACATCAGTAAAGTGACACAGTGACGAAGTCCGAATACTCAGTTGCAGTCGTGGGGGCCACCGGCCTGGTGGGTGAGACCCTGCTCAAGGTGCTCGAAGAGCGCAATTTTCCCATTTCCGAGATCCATGCCCTGGCCAGTAACCGCTCGCTGGGCAAAGGCGTCCAGTTCAGGGGCCGCACCGTCCATGTTCAGGATCTCGAGACTTTCGACTTCAGCACGACTGACATCGGGCTCTTTTCTCCCGGCGGTGAAGTGTCCCGTGTGTATGCGCCCAAGGCTGCGGCCGCGGGTTGTGTGGTCATCGACAATACGTCGGAGTTTCGTTACGAGGACGACATCCCTCTGGTCGTGCCCGAGGTCAACCCGCATGCGATCGCGATGTATAAGAATCGCGGGATCATCGCCAATCCGAATTGCTCCACGATTCAGCTGATGGTCGCGCTGAAACCCATTCATGATGCCGTCGGCATCGACCGCATCAACGTGGCGACCTATCAGTCAGTGTCAGGGGCGGGACGCGACGCAGTGGAGGAGTTGGCCGAACAATCGGTGCAGCTGCTCAGCGGCAAGGGCCCGGTGAAAGCCCGGGTCGTGGCCAAGCAGATTGCCTTCAACTGCGTCCCGCAAATAGACAAGTTTCAGGACAACGGCTACACCAAGGAAGAGATGAAAATGGTGTGGGAGACCCAGAAGATCCTGGAGGACCCCAACATCCGCGTGAATGCCACTGCAGTGCGAGTGCCTGTCTTTTACGGGCATTCGGAAGTGGTGCACCTCGAGACGCGTTCGAAGATTACGGCCGCCGAGGCCCGCGCCCTGCTTTTAAAGGCTCCGGGCGTTGAGGTGATGGATGAGCGCCGGCCCGGCGGGTATCCAACGGCGGCTACCGAGGCAGCGAACCGCGACACAGTTTATGTCGGGCGAATACGTGAAGATCTCACCTCAGACAAGGGACTTAACTTATGGGTCGTGGCCGACAACGTGCGCAAGGGTGCTGCAACGAATGCGGTGCAGATCGCAGAGATTTTGGTTCGGCAGCATATGTAATGTATATTGCCGACCGTTGGGTGGATTCGCCGAAAGCGATCCACTCATTTGTTTTTACAAGACTTTTTAACCCTTGATGCCTCTCGGGGTGTCGTAATGTCCGTGAAACGTAGCAGCCTGGTGCTTGCCACGCTGATGGCCCTGCCATCGGCCTCGTTTGCGCTTGGTCTCGGGGACATCCGTCTCCTTTCGCCTCTGAATGCGCCTCTCGATGCTGAGATCGAGCTGGTAGACGTCACGCCTGAGGAAATGCAATCCCTCAAGGCGCAGATCGCCTCGCGCGAGACGTTTACCCGCTATGGCCTGGAATGGCCGGTGTTCCTCGGCAGCGTGCAGGTAAAGACGCAGCGGAGCGCCGACGGCCGCCAGGTCATCAAGCTGAAGTCCCAGGACACGATCACCGAGCCGTTTATCACGCTCCTGGTAGAAGTGAATTGGGCTCGTGGTCGCCTCGTCCGCGAATACACAATGCTTCTGGACCCGCCGGTCTACACGCCGGGTCAGTCGCCTGCTTCTAACGCACCTGTTGCCGCGCCTGCTGCGGGCGCTGGTGTTCATGAAGGAGCGATCGCGCGGGGAGCCCAGGTTCCCCCGTCGCAGGACACTTCTTCTATCTCGCCGACTCCTCCAAGTGAGGCTGCTGCCCCGGCCCCATCGCGTGCGATGTCTGCCGGCGCAGGGAGCAGCGCAAGCGCTGAAGGTGGCTCCAGCCACACCGTAAAGCGTGGCGAGACTCTGTCGTCGATCGCGACATCCGCTTCTGGCGCCTCGGCAAATTCGCCGCAGACACGGAGCTGGATGTTGGCCATCTACCAGGCCAATCCCGGCGCGTTTGATAAAAATATGAACGTGCTGCGCTCCGGCGCAGTCCTGCGCATCCCGGAAAACTCGGATGCGACAGCCATTTCACCGACCGAGGCGAACGGCGAGATTCGTCGGCAGTACGCAGCGTGGCGCTCTACTGGGGCCGCGGCAGCAAGTCCGGCCAACGAGCCGGGCCGGTTGCGCCTCGTCACTCCGACCGGGTCTGACAGCCCCGGCACGGGGACGTCTTCGGGTGAGACCAAGGCTCTCCAGGGTCGCGTCAAAGAGCTCGAAGGCCAACTGAGCGAATCGAAGCGACTGTTGGAACTGCGTAACGCGGAGCTCGCGCGACTGCAGGCCCAGGTTGAGGGCCAAGGTAAGGCAGCCCCGTCCACGCCGACGCCAGCTCCTCCGGTCGCCGCTACGCCGCCGCCTGCAGCTCAGACGGCGCCTGCTCCGGCTCCCGTGGAGCAACAGACTCCTGCCCAAGCGGAGGCGCCGACTGCGTCTGCGCCGCCGCCGCCGGCTGAGGAGCCGGCTCCATCAGCAGAGTCGGCACCTGCTCCGACTCCAGCGGAAGCGGATGCTGCCGCGCGCGCGCGCAGACCTCATCCGACGCCCGCTACTCCGACGCCGACCGATACTGGTGGCGGCATTGTCGACACGCTCAAGGATTACTGGTGGGCGCTTGCGTTGATCGCCGTGGCAATCGCCGGATTCTTCGGCATGCGTGCCTGGCGCTCGCGTCGGCAGTCCGAGTTCGATGACTCACTGGGTCGCCTGGCTGTTGCAGGCGCTGCTTCGATGGACCGCGGCTTTGCCGCTGGTGGAGATACATCGCCAGTCCGTCCGCTCACGGCGGCTACGGATGATGGTGCGTTCCTCGTCGAAGAGTCCGGTACGCATCAGCGTCCCCGCTTCCCCGGTGGTGATGCTCCGGTAGCATCCGCTGCCCGTCACGTCTCTTCTGACGAGACGATCAGCAGCGAGACCGCGATCAACCTCGACCAGGGTGATCCGCTGGCCGAAGCCGACTTCCACATGGCATATGGCTTGTACGATCAGGCCGCCGATCTGATTCGCATCGCTATCAGCCGCGAGCCCGGTCGTCGCGACCTGAAGTTGAAGCTGCTCGAAGTGTTCTTCGTCTGGGGCAACAAGGAGCAGTTCCTCAACAGCGCTCGCGAGCTGGCTGACACACGGTCGGAAGCTGCTCCGGGCGAGTGGGAAAAGATTGTCATCATGGGCAAGCAGCTTGCCCCTGAGGATCCGTTGTTCTCGGGTGGCGGCGGCGTCGGTGGTGCAACCGCCGGTGGTGTCGACCTCGATCTCGAAGGTGGCGAGAGCCGCGTAGATTTCGACTTGTTGGGTGAGTCAGTCCCGGGCCACGAAGAACACGAGGGTGTCGATCTCGACCTCGGTTCCGCGCTTGGTGACCACGAAGCGACAGGTACTGCAACTGATCGGTCTTTCGGACTGGACAGCACGTACAGCAACACTGGCTCGACCGGGACGACGCGTCAGATGACGCAGAAGATCGGGCGCGAAGATCCGGACTCGCTGATGCCGGAATTCGGCGCGGAGTCGGAAGGTCCGACGGTTGAACAGCCGCAGCTCGCCAGCCAGAAGGATCCGACGATCCGTCAGAAGGTTGCGATGGCCCTCAAGCAGGGACATAGCGCCGAGCAGACGGCTGAGCTCGCTATCGATGACCTGGGTCTCGATCTGGGTGCGCTCGACACGGTTGACCAGCCTGGTCTCGGTGCTTCGCCCGATGCGCCAACACTGGTTGCCGGCATGGACGAGCGTTCACGCAAGGTGATGGAAGAAGCCCAGCGTCGCGCTCAAAAGGAAGATCAGGATGCGGCAGCTACGGCTGCCTGGCGTATGGATGACAGCGATCTGCATGCCGTGTTGGGTGACGACGCGAACGGCCAGGAGGGTGGCGAGTTCGATCCTTCTTCAACGGCGCGCCTCGCTGCACTGTCCAAGAACGATGTTGACTTCGACCTCGGCGACGTTGATGCCGATGGCGTTGGTGAAGCGGATGCCGATGGCATGCATCACCACCATGCACATGCTTCCAATGGCTTGGATCTCGATGTCGGAACGGCAACCGTTCCTGACACCGCGTTCACGGCGACACAGAAGCTCGCTTCCGACGATCTCGCGCTGCCGGACCTCGAGCCGGTGACGATGAGCGAAGTCGGCACGAAGTTGGACCTGGCTCGCGCCTACATGGACATGGGCGACCCTGAGGGTGCACGTAACATCCTCGAGGAAGTCATGACCGAAGGCTCCGTGGCGCAGAAGCAGGAAGCGCAACGGTTGCTGGAAAGCCTCCCTGGTTGAGACCGGGGGTCGCGCTTGCGTGATCCCCCTGGAAAGTTTGCGCGCAGCGCATGAATAGATACGCGGTTGCCATTGAGTACGATGGCTCCGCTTATTCAGGTTGGCAGACGCAACAGTCGCTGCGGACCATTCAGAGCCTCGTCGAGAGTGCACTGAGTGGCGTGGCGGCTGAACGCGTAGATCTCGTGTGCGCTGGGCGAACTGACGCCGGCGTGCATGCCCGGTCGCAGATCGCTCACTTCGACACCAACGTAACGCGGCCAATGCGCGGTTGGGTCATGGGAGCGAATACCGAGCTTCCTCGCGATATCAGCCTCGTGTGGGCTCGTCCGGTCCCGCTTCACTTCCACGCTCGCTATTCGGCTGAGGCGCGGACCTATAGGTACTTCATCCTCAATCGGCCTGCGCGCTCCGCTCTTGCCGATAAGCGCGCCGCTTTCGTCTACAAGCCGATGAATCACGAGCGCATGGCTGAGGCCGCGGTCCATCTGTGCGGCCACTACGACTTCAGCGCTTTCAGGTCTTCGGAGTGCCAGTCGAATTCACCCGTTCGCAAGGTGGAGCGCCTGACCGTACAGCGGTCGGGCGATTGGGTGGTCATCGAGGCGACGGCCAACGCCTTTCTGCATCACATGATGCGCAATATCGCGGGAATGCTTATTGAAGTGGGGAAGGGCGATGCGCCGCCCGCGTGGGCGCTGGAGGTCCGGTTGGGCCTCGATCGGACCAAGGGGGCTCCCACGGCTCCGGCTGAGGGCCTGTACTTTTGGGATGTCCGTTACCCCGCAGCCTTTAAGCTGCCGGGGACGCCCAGTCCTCAGGGCGATCCATTATCATTCCCCTATTAATTTGAGTAGGGACGGCCCAGCATGTCGTGGTTCGAAAAGATCATGCCTTCGCGCATCAAGACCGAGCGGCGCACGCGCTCGGTGCCGGAAGGCCTGTGGATCAAATGTCCGGCGTGCGATGCGGTGCTGTATCGGGCTGAGCTCGAGCGCAACCTCTACGTCTGCCCCAAGTGCAGTCATCACATGCGGATCGGCGGCCGGGATCGCCTCGAGAGCTTTCTCGATCCGGGCGAGACTGTGGAAATCGGTGCCGGCATCACGCCGGAAGACCCGCTCAAATTCCGCGACAGCAAGCGCTACAAGGACCGGTTGGCCCAGGCTCAGAAAGCCACACACGAGCGCGATGCGCTGATTGTGCTGGCTGGGCATTTGCAGGGTTTGCCGATCGTGGCCAGTGCGTTTGAATTCCAGTTCCTGGGCGGGTCGATGGGGTCCGTGGTGGGTGAGAGGTTCAAGCGTGGAGTGGACCATGCCATTGAGCATCGCACCCCGTTCGTGTGCTTCACCGCCAGCGGTGGCGCGCGCATGCAGGAAGCGTTGTATTCGTTGATGCAGATGGCGAAGACGGCGGCCGCGCTGTCGGCGCTCGCCCAGGCCCATCTGCCCTACATCTCAGTGATGACCGACCCGACGACCGGCGGTGTGTCGGCGAGTCTGGCCATGCTCGGCGATCTCAACATCGCGGAGCCGCGGGCACTGATTGGATTCGCCGGCCCGCGTGTCATTCAGCAGACTGTGCGCGAAACGCTCCCCGAGGGCTTTCAGCGTAGTGAGTTTCTGTTGGAGCACGGTGTGCTCGACATGATTGTGGATCGTCGCGACATGCGTGACCGGATTTCATCGGTGTTGCGCATGTTGTTGAAGCTGCCGCCGGCGGCGCCGGCTCCGGCTGCTGCTGCCTGATTGCGCACGCTCGCGGAATGGCTGGCTCTTCAGGAGGCAGTACATCCCAAAACGATCGATATGGGGCTGGCCCGCGTCGGTTCTGTGGCGCGGACGCTGGGAGTTGATAAGCCTGCTCATCGCGTGATTACCGTTGGGGGGACCAACGGTAAGGGATCCACGGTGGCGCATCTGGATGCGCTGTTGCGCGCTGCTGGCGTGTCTACCGGGATGTTCACGTCGCCGCACTTCCTTCGCTACAACGAGCGGATTCGGGTTGGTGGCGTTGAGGTGGGCGATGATGAGTTGATCGATGCGTTTGAGCGTATCGATGCGGCGCGTGGGTCCACTACGCTTACTTTCTTCGAATTCAACGCGCTGGCTGCATTGGTGATTTTCGCGGATCGGCGCGTTGACGTTGCGGTTTTGGAAGTCGGGTTGGGTGGGCGGTTGGACGCGGTGAATCTGGTGGATGCGGATGTCGGGGTGGTGTGTTCGATTGGGTTTGATCATCGCGATTATCTGGGCGATACGCTGGAGCTGATCGGGGCTGAGAAGGCTGGGATCTTCCGCGCTGGGCGGCCGGCGGTGTTGAGCACGCCTGAGATGCCCGCGAGCGTGTACTCGGTGATTGATTCGATTGGCGCCAGGGCCGTTGTTGCCGGGCGGGATTTCAGTTGGCAGGTGAATGGCGGGCGGTGGAGTTATCGCGGGCTGCGGGTGAGCTTGGACGACCTGCCGCCGTCGGCGCTGGCGGGGTCGATTCAGTATCGGAATGCTTCCGCGGCGCTGGCGGCGATTGAATCGCTTGATGCGGGATACACGCTGAACGAGCAAACAGTCTCGCACGCGCTGAATGATGTCAGGCTTGCCGGGCGGTTTCAGGTTGTTCCGGGTCCCGTCGAATGGATTCTCGACATTGCACACAACGAGCCTGCTGCCCGCGTGTTTGCGCAGCACGTGCAGGAGCGACACCTCGCCGCTGGTGGGCGCACGTTCGCGGTTGTTGGCATCCTTGCCGATAAAGATGCTCGTGAGATTGCTGCCGCGCTCGCACCGGTCGTCGATCATTGGGTACTGTGTGCGCTACCGGGTCCGCGTGGTAGCACTGCGGCTGATCTCGCCAACCGCCTGCGGTTGGCAGAGGAGCAGGTCACGCTGGCAAATTCGGTGGAAGAGGGTTGCGAAGCCGCGCGCGCCGCGACCGTCGCGGGTGACCGGGTCCTCGTCTTCGGCTCGGTCCTCACCGTGGGTCCGGCATTAGCGTGGCTTGGCGTATACTAGAGGCACATCGAATCGCCTGCGCTTGATCGGAGCGACTTCGTCCCCATCTTGGAACTTCTGGTGAAAGAGCGACTGACCGGCGCGATCATTCTCGTAGTTTTGATTGTGCTGTTGGTGCCCGAGCTGTTGTCGGGCCCGAAGGGCCCTGCGGCAAAGCCGGCGGCCACCGGCGCTGCTTCCCCGTCATCGGAGGAACCGCCATTACGGTCGTACACGATCAACTTGGGCGACGATCATTCGCAGTCCCAGACCGCGAACGGCGCGGCGGTCAGTTCTGGGCCTCCGCAACCACAGCCCAGCGGACCGGCCCAGCCGACGACGCAAGCGTCGACTTCCGACAAGGACGTGACCGAATCGTCTACCTGGGATACGGCGGCGGATTCGCAGGCTGCCAGCAGTTCGGGCAGCACACCGCCAACGGCCGATACCAGCGACCAGCAACCTACGGCGCACGGCAAGCAGCAGGTGCGGACGCCAGCCCCGCTACCATCCGGCGCGGCTTCGTCGCAGAAGTCGGCCACGACAACCAAGTCCGTCCAACCTTCGCCGAGCGTAGCGGTCCGCGAGGAGCCGCCGAAGGTGCCTTCGTCCACGACATCGGCGGGCAAGACCAACCCATCAGCGCCCAACGTCGCGGCTCGGGCGGAGGCGTCAAACTCTCCAGCGCCGAAGGCCGGTCAAACCGCTCGGGCGGAGGCGTCGAAGTCGCCAGCGGCGAAGGCCGGTCAAACCGCTCGGGCGGAGGCGTCGAAGTCGCCAGCGGCGAAGGCCGGTCAATCGGCGCGAGCCGAGGCGGCGGAGAAGCCGGTTGCCAAGCCACATCAAGCGGCGGCGGGATCCGAGTCGGGCGGACTGGTAGCCTCCGGCTGGGGCGTGCAGTTGGGGGTCTTTGCCAGCAAGGAAAACGCCGAGCGGCTCGCCCTCGAAGTGCGGGTGAAAGGTTTCAAGACTTCCGTGTCGCCCGTCACGAGTGGCAAACGCAAACTTTATCGGGTGCGCGTTGGCCCAGCGGTGGACAAATCCGCAGCGCAGGAACTGCAGGCCAAGCTGAAAGCCGCAGGTCGTCCTGGCGGGACGGTTGTACCTTATTCCTGATTCACCCCACATTTGGAGCAATGCACGGTGTAGGTCCGCGCAGCGGCCGCCCCGGTCTTGTACAATCCGCGCCGCAATCGGCTACCGGACCTGCGGATGAATGTTACCGATTATCTGGTGATTGCCGCCGTCGTGATTTCGGCGGTTGTTGGTGCGTTGCGCGGCTTCCTGCGCGAGGTTGTGGCGGTGCTTGCGTGGATCATCGCGCTGTTCTTTGCCTGGCACTTCGCCGACCTCATAGAACCCCACTTGGGCGGCCTGCTGGCCGGCTCGTCCGTCGCTCCCTGGGCGGCGCGGGTAATCATTGTCATCCTCATTCTGCTGCTGGGCGCCGCCGTCGGAGCGATGCTGAATCACTTCGTGCGGCTGTCGATCTTCAGCGGTATGGATCGCTTTCTCGGCCTGGTGTTCGGCTTGCTGCGCGGCGTAGTGCTGCTCGGCGTGTTTGTGATTCTGGGCCAGGTCCTGCGTCTCGATGGCGAGCGCTGGTGGACGCGGTCGTTGATGATTCCGTACGGCGAGTCCGTCGCGAACGGCTTGCGTACGTTGGTTGGCGAGAAGCCGGTGCATCACTCCGGCGGTCACTTGTAGCTAAAGGCGGCTGAACCATGTGCGGTATTGTCGGTATTGTCGGAACCAGCGCAGTCAACAATCGGATCTATGACGCGCTGACAGTCCTGCAACATCGCGGCCAGGATGCGGCGGGTATTGCAACCTCCATCGACGGCGAGCTTTACACCCGCAAGGGTAGTGGACTCGTTCGCGACGTCTTCCAGCAGCAGCACATGCTGGAGCTGAAGGGCAATTACGGTATCGGCCACGTACGCTATCCGACGGCCGGTTGTGACGGCGCTTCTGAAGCTCAACCTTTCTACGTCAATGCGCCTTACGGCATCTGCATTGCACACAACGGCAATCTGACGAACGCTACCGAGCTCGCCGAGGTCATCACCCGCGAGGACCGCCGTCATCTGAACACGACTTCCGATTCGGAGGTTCTGTTGAATGTGTTCGCGTCGGAATTGCAGCGCATCGGCACTCCGCGTGTGACGGCCGGCGACGTGTTCGCCGCCTTGAACGCCGTTTATCGGCGGTGCCGCGGCGGCTATGCGGTCGTCGCAATGATCATCGGTCACGGGCTCCTCGGCTTCCGTGACCCACACGGCATTCGCCCGTTGGTGCTGGGTCAGCGCGATACACCTCGTGGCCCAGAGTGGATGCTGGCATCCGAGAGCGTCGCGCTCGATTCGTTGTCGTTCAAGTTTGTGCGCGACATTGGTCCTGGCGAAGCCGTGTTCATCGACGAGCAAGGGCGGTTGCATTCGCAGCAGCTGGTACCAACGGTGCGGCACACGCCTTGTATCTTCGAGTACGTGTACTTCGCGCGTCCCGACACGAAGATCGACAACATCTCGGTGTACCGCGCCCGCATGCGTATGGGCGATAAGCTTGCGGACAAAATTTTGCGCGAGCGCCCGAATCACGACATCGATGCGGTTATTCCGATCCCGGACACCAGCCGTACCGCCGCCTTGCAACTCGCGCAGCGTCTGAACCTGAAGTACCGCGAAGGCTTCACCAAGAATCGCTATATCGGCCGGACTTTCATCATGCCGGGGCAGGAGCAGCGCGAGAAATCGGTGCGCCGCAAGCTCAACGCCATCGACCTGGAATTCCGCGGCAAGAACGTGCTGCTGGTGGATGACTCGATCGTGCGCGGTACCACGTCGGCCCAGATCATTGACCTGGCCCGGGAAGCGGGCGCCAAGAAAGTGTATTTCGCCTCCGCGGCGCCGCCGGTTCGTTTCCCCAATGTCTACGGGATCGACATGCCCGCGACGAGTGAGCTCGTGGCGGCCAACCGCACCGACGACGAAGTCGCGCATCTCATTGGCGCCGACTGGTTGGTCTATCAGGATCTCGAAGACCTGGTGTCCGCGTGTCATCACGACGACTCGCGTGTAACAGAGTTCGATACCTCGTGCTTCTCCGGCGAGTACATCACGGGCGATGTGACGCCTGAGTATCTCGAGCGGCTGCAGATTGAACGCTCGGACGCTGCGAAGTCGTCGCGCCGCGAAAGACGCGGTAAACTCAAAGTCATTCGGGGCACCTGACGCCCTACAGTGAATTCAACCGAACCCCGACGCCGCATCCTGCTGGAGCTGTTCCAGGCCGGACTCGACCGAGTGTCTGGTCGCGGCTCTGTTGCTCGCGTGCTGACTCCATCGTCAGGCCCCGTCTGGGTTGCTGCGATCGGTAAGGCCGCAGCCGCGATGGCTCTCGGTGCGTACGATGTGCTCGGCAATTCGATCGAGCGGACACTGATCATCACCAAGGACGATCACGTTGCTCCGCAGCTCCACGCCTTCCAGAATGTCGAAATCCACGAGAGCGCGCATCCAGTGCCCGATCGGCGCTCCCTTGATGCGGGCGCGAGTCTCCTAAAATGGTTACAGGAACTGCCGCACTCCGTTCAGCCTCTGTTCCTGATCTCTGGGGGCGCGTCCAGTCTCGTTGAGGTGCTGGAGGAGGGCGTGACCTTCGAGCAGCTCGGTAGGCTCAATGCGGAAGGTTTGGCGAGCGGCATTCCCATCGGCGAGCTCAATGCGCGTAGGTCTAAGCTCTCTCGGATCAAGGGCGGTGGCGTTGCGCGAATGCTGGGTGATCGTCCCGCCCGAGCGCTGTTCATTTCTGACGTTCCCGGTGACGATCCTGCTGTCATCGGCTCAGGTGTACTGGGACCTGCCCCAGATCATGCAGATCGTATCGAAAGAACAATCGTTGCCTCGCTCGACCATGCTGTAGAGGGCGTCTGCCTCACTGCAGAGAAACTAGGTCTCGATGTTCGACGTCCCGCGAATCGCTTTGATGACGATGCTGCGCGCCTCGCAGTTCGTTTTACACATGAGCTGCATCTGAATGCCGCTCAGGTGTGTGTCTGGGGCGGTGAGTCCACTGTTCAGCTTCCCGCCAACCCTGGCTGTGGCGGTCGCAACCAGCACCTTGCTTTGGCCGCAGCCCGACTGCTGGCCGGTCATCCCAATATGATGCTGCTGTCGGCCGGAACAGATGGAACCGATGGGGTGACCGATGATGCCGGCGCGCTGGTGGACAGCGAGACGTGTGCGCGTTTGTCGGTCTCTGGGATTGATGTAGACGACTGTATGCGCCGTGCAGACAGCGGAACGGCCCTCGCTGCCAGCGGCGATCTGGTCCATACAGGCCCGACGGGGACGAATGTCGGCGATCTGGTCATCGGACTGAAGTTGTCGCATGCCGCCGCCAGGATAGTGGTCGAAGGTCGTGACGCGCTCGATACGCACGTGCTGTAATTGACCGATGCGTCTGTTGCTGATCGAAGACGACGCGGCCCAGTGCGAAATCATCCAACATCGTCTGAAGTCGCGTCATGCTGATGCGCAGATCGTGGTTCGAAATCCCGATCTGCAGGGCCCGCTCACGCCGGATTTTCTGGCGCAGGGGTTTGATGCGGTCCTGTTAGGCGATGGTCGCGGACTCGATGAGTTGCGCGATCTGACGAGTCGCGCCGGGTTCGCGCCGATCATCTTCCTGGTGAGTCACACCGCGGCCGCCGAGGCCAAGGATTTCGGTGCGCACGTCGTTCTGAGTCGCGATGACATCCAGACCGAGCGCTTCTTCCAGGCGATTGCCGATGCGCAGTGGGCGCAGTCGCGGGCTCGCCAGCGCTGGCAGACGAGTCCGGCGGGTCGCGATACACAGAAGTTCGGCGGTGCCTTCATTCGCGGCTACCGGTGTATTCGCCGGATCGCTTCCGGACCGATCTCTGATCTGTATCTGGCTGAGAGCGAGTCTGCGGGGGCGCTGGTCGCGTTGAAGGTGGTTCGGGATCGGAATAAGGATCAGTACGATCTCGACCATACTTTCCGACGGTTTCTGCAGGAGTATGAGATCGTCCAGCGCATCCAGCATCCCAGCGTCGTGCAACTTTACGACTTGGGAGTCAGCGATGATCACGCTTGGCTGGTGATGGAGTATTTCAAGGAAGGCGATCTTCGTCGTCGGATGCGGGCCGGGATGCGGCCGCGTCCGGCTTTGCGCACCGCGATTGCGATCGCTCGCGCGCTCGAGGCGATGCATGCCGCCGGTGTTTTGCACAGGGACCTGAAGCCCGGCAATGTCATGTTGCGCGAAGACGGGTCACCGGCGTTGATTGATTTCGGGATGTCCAAAGATACGGCGCTCGCGCAGGAAGTGACCGATACGGGGTTGATTTTCGGCACGCCGCATTACATGAGCCCCGAGCAGGGACACGGTGAGCCGATCGATGCGCGCAGCGATATCTACAGCCTCGGTGTGATCGTGTATGAGATGTTGACGCGCGAGAAACCGTTTGCGGCCGAGAATCCGATGGCGATCATCTACAAACATCGCAAGGAGCCGGTGCCGCGGTTGCCTGAGCCCTACGAAGCCTTGCAACCGGTGATTGAGCGGTTCCTGGCAAAGGATCCGGCTGATCGTTATCAGAATGCCGTGGAAGCGCGGCACGCGCTGGAAAAGGCTTATCGGTTTCTCAAGGCTACGGCGGACGTCAGCTGATGGGTGTGCCGATGGAGTCGATATTGCGCGCGGCTACTCCCGAGGCCTGGGTTGCCACAGCGGTGGAGCGTTGGCGCGAAATGTTGGTTGATCATGCCAACTGCGAGAAGAAGGCGGCGTCTACCGCGATTGCGTTGATGTTTGCGTACCCGGAGGATCATGCGCTGGCGCTGGCGCTTTCGCGGCTGGCCCGCGAGGAGTTACGGCATTTTGAGCAGGTGCAGAAGATGATGTTGACGCTGGGTGTTGACTTTGAGCGTCAATCACCCGGGCGTTATGCATCGGGGCTGCGGTCGGCAATGCGTACGTCGGAGCCGGGCCGGAAGCTGGATTTGTTGTTGTCGGGTGCGCTGATCGAGGCGCGCTCGGCGGAGCGGTTTCGGTTGTTGAGTGGGCGGTTGCAGCAGCCGCTGGGGGATTTTTATGCCACGCTGGAGCGATCCGAGGCGCGGCATTTTGAGTTGTATGCAAACCTGGCGCGCGCCGCGGCGCCGGACCAATGGCAGGAGCGTTTGGCCACGCTCGCCGAGCGCGAGGCTCAGTTGGCAACGGAATCAGACGCGGTGTTCAGATTTCACAGCGGCCCACCGGGCTAGCGACTCCGCGCGGCGCTCTTGAGCAGTGTGCTGGCTCACGGGCGCCGGCCAATGAAGACCGGCGCCAATCTCCAGCAGCCGTCAGGGTTGTTTGACGCGGTCGTAGACCCGCGTGATCGCCACCTTCCCCAACTTCCCGCCGCTGGTCATGGTCGTCATGATCAGCCGCCCGTCATCCGCGTCAATTGCGAAGTCGTCCTCACGGTTGCCGTACTTCTTGGCGGAGGTGGTGACGACAAACACCGGTCCTCGCCACCCGGACGTGCGTTCCGCGGTGTTGTCCTGCCCGAACGGAATCGAGGTCTTCTCGCCTGCCGTGTACAGATCGGCGGTCTGAGTTCCGTCCGGCATGTTGGTCTTGACGAGCAGCGATCCCTTCGTCTGGGTGATCGACATGGACGTGGGCGCACGCAAGTAACGATTGATGCTGGCGCCGCGACCGGGTTTGGCGGGCGGTGTGGGTGTGTCGGCAACGGCTACGAATCCGTATCCGGCCTGCTCATAAAGGGCCGTCGGTCCGCCATCCGGCGATGCGCCGATGGGTGGCATTCCCATCCCGCCGCCACCACCCGGGCCACCCCGGCCGCCGCCGCGCCCGCGGTGGCCCCCAGGCGATTTGGGAGCGGTGGTATCCGGATCGGGGCCCATCTTGTCGGGGTCATCGCTCAAATTCACATTCAGCGCCCAGTCACCCGAGAGGTTCACGCCGCTGGGCGGTGCAGCATCCAGCCGGTCCGTGGCACATCCGGCCACCCAGCATGCAACCAACGCCCCGCTCAGCACTCTTAACAATATGGTCCTGCCCATGTTCCGTGTTGCCCTTTGCCAAAAAACCTCGCCGGCTTCGACTATATGCCGCAGCTCGAGTTCATTGTTAGCACTGGTGTGAAATAAAGACTAAAGTTGACTCCCCAGCATTATCTGACTCTTAACGGTTTGTTACAACTCGCCGAGGCCCGATGACCGATCGTCCCCATCTCGTCATTGTCGATGACGACCGCGAAATCCGCACGTTGCTCAGCCAGTACCTGGAGAAGCATGACTTCCGGACGACCGCTGTTGCGGAAGGCAAGGAGATGCGGCGTGTAATGGAGCGCTCGCGCGTCGATCTCGTCGTCCTCGATCTGATGTTGCCCGGCGAGGATGGTCTGTCCATTTGCCGCGAGCTGCGGACCCGCTCGCAGGTGCCGATCATCATGCTCACCGCGCGCGGCGAGGATGTTGATCGCATTGTTGGTCTCGAGCTCGGCGCCGACGATTATCTGCCGAAGCCTTTCAACCCGCGCGAGCTGCTCGGTCGGATCCGGGCTGTGTTGCGTAGAGCCGCTCACGCTCCGCGTGACCCCAGTCCGGATTCGGTGCGCTCGTTCGCCTTCGGCAATTGGAAGCTCGACACAACAACACGCACGCTGACCGACCTCGAGGGCAAGGATGTTGCATTGAGCGGCGCGGAGTACCGGCTGCTCGCGGTGCTGCTGTCGTCCGCGAATCGCGTGTTGAGCCGCGCCCAGCTCACGGAGTTGTTGCGGGGTCGGGAGGCGGATCCGTTCGATCGCAGTATCGATGTCAGAGTCAGCCGTTTGCGGCAGAT
>Ga0181534_10001102_pt1 | contig 17993 bp, 17 predicted proteins | sample PEATcosm2014_Bin_37_FD_119758 | JGI IMG/M metagenome (GOLD analysis project Ga0181534, IMG submission 119758) | Peatland microbial communities from MTU Mesocosm Facility, Houghton, MI, USA - PEATcosm2014_Bin17_10_metaG | ecosystem: Environmental > Terrestrial > Soil > Wetlands > Peat | place... | reverse complement strand
TACTCGGATCAAGTGGGACGGTAGGACGCCCGGACGCAATGGGGGCGCTGGCGTGCTGCCGCGGTCGAGGCCCTCCCGCTCGACTTCAGTCGGGCGCCAGCGATTTCAGTCACTTGCGGTCGGGTGGACCGCGAGCTTGCTCGCGAGCCGTCCCGACGTCCTACCGTCCCACTTGATTCGCGTTGACCTTGTGAGGCGCATCATCCCCTCGGGCAGCTTGCGCGGAGGTGTCCCGGCCACCTCCCATCAGCGTTAGCCCTCAATGCCGCGGCCCTTCGGCTATCCCTTGCTGAGGGAGCCGCACGGCGTCGTCAGCCACCCCCATCGCAGAGGCTGACCTGGGCCCCGTCGTTGATGTTCACGGCGCTCGCCGCGAACTGGGCCCCGAACCAGACGCTGTCGCCGTTCGTGCAGGGGCGCCCGAGGGTGTCGCCAGGCCCCGCGCAGGCGGTCCGCAGGGCGCTCCCGCACCGGAGACCCGCACGCGTACGCGTTCGCGTTCGGGTTCGGGTGGGAAGGGTTCTGCGACGCAAGTTTTCTCTGGTGCTCCCCGCCCGCCGGCGCATCATCTACGGCAATGACGCGAGACGCACCGAGGCGGCCTTCTACCGCGGGGTCGCGTGACGGTCATCTCGCGAGCTGGGGGCAGCGCGCGACGGGACAACGCGAGGGCTGACATGAAGACACGACGCTGCGCCGTGGTTCTCCTTCTCGCGACCGCTTGCGGGTCGAGCCAGCAGGGCCCGGGCGGCCCGGACGGGGGGCCATCGGGCGACGGCGGGTCGGGGCGGATCGACGGGAGCCGGACGCAACGCGACGCTGCACCGCGCGATGCCTCCGCGAAGGCCGACGCCCGCGCGCCGCGACACGACGCCCGCGTGCCGCCGGGCGACGGCCACGCGCCGCGAGACGCAGAAGCGGACGTCCCGACGCACGTCATGCCCGCCCATGCGTACAACATCGGGATGAACATCGAGGGGCTGACCTACTACAACGACATGCCGCTCTACGCAGACCTGGCGCTCGTCTTCGCGGCCAACAACGGCCGCTGGGACGCCTTGAGCGGAGACGCCGCCGCGACGCTCGATGCGAGCGGCAACCCCACCGTCCCGTCGTGGACGGGGGTCACCGCCGACTACCCGAGCGGCGCGTACGCGCTCAGCTGGGACGGCACCGGCTCGGTCACGGTCGGGGCGATGGGGACCGCGGCGGTGGCGTCGATGGGGGCCGTCACGACCTCGATGACCGGCGGGGTGCAGCACAACACGGCAACCGTGACCCTCACGCAACAGCTGTCGACCGCCACGGCGCCCCAGTGGTTTTCGTTCAACGCGACGCCGCCGGTCTCGAACGTGCACGTGATGGCGCCGAGCTCGGAGGTGCCTGCCGGGAGCATGTTCATGAAGGACTTCATCACGCGGATGCAGCCCTTCTCGACCATCCGGTTCATGGACCCGCTCAACACGAACGGCAACCTGGTGAAGGACTGGTCGGAGCGCACGTGGCCCGCCGGCGGCAGTCGGGGAAACACGCCCCAGGGGATGGCCTACGAGGACATCATTGCCCTGGCGAACGAGACGGGCGCCGACATCTGGATCAACGTGCCCGCCCTGGCGACGGACGACTACGTGTGCCGCATGGCGCGCCTGTTCCGCTACGGCGAGCAGGGGGATATGAGCAACTCCGCGTGCAGCACGAGCGCTCCGGCGGGCACGGCGACGACGGCCCCGCTGAACACGAAGTCGAAGCTCTACGTCGAGTACAGCAACGAGGTGTGGAACTGGGGCTTTCAGCAGATCGAGGACATCTACTGCATGGTCTGGGGGATGCCCGACCAGACGACGAACGGCAAGCACTGCGACGTCACGGCTCCCACGAGCACCATCGGCGCGGCAGCGCTCGCCGACACCTCTCTGCCGTGGACGAACAGCAACACCTACAACAAGGCCACGGAGTTCACCCTCGTCCTGGTCAAGCGCGTGAGCGACGAATTCCGGGCGGTCTTCGGCTGCTCGAGCGGCACGGGATGCCAGGTCCAGATCCCGATGAACGTCCAGGCGGCCTATGCCGCGGAGGTCGACCCAGGCTTTTCGTTCCTCAAGCAAGCCTATGGCTCGACGTCGGCCATCGACTTCATGGCGGTCGCTCCCTACTTCGGATTCGACAGCGGCGACGACAGCTCGGTCGATGCGCTCTTCGGCGACATCACGGGGTCGATCCTCGCGTCGACGCCGGACGCAGGCAACGGCAACGCCATCGTCAACTGGCTCACGGGGGACCTCGCGGAGGCGAACAAGTACGGCCTCCCCCTCGTCGCCTACGAGGGCGGCCAGGGTCTCGCGAGCGCCAGCGAAAACACGATCGCGGCGCAGAGCGACCCGCGCATGTACGCGGCATACCAGACGTACTTCTCGCTATGGGACAAGCTCGTCGGCCGCGATCATCTCTTCAATCACTTCGACTACGTCGGCACGTACGGGTCCTACGGGTCGTGGGGCGCGCTCGTGAACCAGACCGACCCGGGGTCGCAGAAGTGGGACGCCCTCATGTCCGTCACCCGGCTCGCGGGCGACGCGAACCTCGACGGCGTGGTCAACAGAGAGGACTGCGCGATCCTTCAGGCGCACTTCGGCATGTCAGGCCAGTGGTGGATGCAGGGCGACTTCAACCATGACGGGGTCGTCGACGCCTCCGACCTTGCTCTGCTCAACGCCAACATCGTCGGGGCTCGCTGCACGATGTAGGCGGGGTGTCCTGTGGCGTGGCCGAAGTCGAGCCAAGTACCGGACTCGATGCAGTCCCGGAGCCTCTTCGTGGAGCGCGCACATTGACGACGCGACCGTCGCCGGGAGACCATGCCGCCGTACCAACCTTCGGGAGGAGCACCCATGTCGATTGCCGCGACGATGCTGACCACGCTTGCCGAGTTCAGGCCAGACCATCACCCCGCGGGCGCAGCCGGCGGCGCGAGCTCCATCCTCGGGGCGATCTTTGGCCTCGTCTTCGGCCTCTTCGCCCTCGTGGTCGGCCTCATCATGGTCGCGTCGAGCTGGAAGATCTTCACGAAGGCCGGGGAAGAGGGGTGGATGTCGATCATCCCCGTCCTCAACATCATCATCCTCCTCAAGATCACGAGGAAACCCGTGTGGTGGGTCGTGCTCTTCTTCATCCCCTTCGTGAACGTCGTCGCCGCGTTCCTCGTCCACATGGAGCTCGCCAAGGTCTTCGGCCAGGGAATGGGCTTCGTCATCGGCATGGTCTTCCTGCCGTTCATCTTCTATCCGATGCTCGCGTTCGGCTCGGCCCGCTACAACCCAGCGTACGCCTGACCGTCCCTAGGTCGCCCCCGTCGCCGCGGGACCACGCCGCGTCACTCGATGCGGCACGCCTCCTCGAAGTCGAGCCGCGGGTTGCGCGGGAACAGCTTCGACCGGTCCCCGTAGCCGAGATTGACGAGGAAGTTCGAACGCCACTTGCCGTCCGGGAAGAAGGCAGCATCGACCTTCGCGTTGTCGAAGCCCCCCATCGGGCCGCAGTCGAGGCCGAGCGCTCGGGCGGCCAGGATCAGGTAGGCCCCTCCGAGAGTGCTGCTCTGGAACGCCATGCGGTCGCGCTTCTCGACCGGCATGGCGGCCAGGCCCGTCCGCATGTCGCGCGCCGGGAAGAGCTTGGGCATCTTCTCGTAGAACTCCACGTCGTACGCGACGATGGCCGTGGCCGGTGCGGCCATCGTCTTGTCGACGTTGCCCGGCGAGAGCGTCGGGCGCAGCCGCTCCTTGGCCTCGGCGCTCTTCACGAAGAGGACGCGCATCGGCTGCGTGTTCCCCGCCGTCGGCGCCATTCGCGCGGTCTCGTAGACCTTCTTGAGGAGAGCGTCCGGGACCGGCTGGTCGAGCCACGCGCTGTGGGTGCGAGCCTCCAGGAAGAGGATGTTCAGGTCGGCAGGGGTGACGGTTTCACGGTCGGGCATGGTTCCTCACTGAAGTCGTTGCGCGCCCCCAACTCGGCATCTCCGCATCTCGGGGCGGGCCTTCTCAGGCATAGTCATACTTGCCGCCGCGCTCGAGGGCGCGAGCATAGGCGGGGCGCGCGTGAATTCGCTTCAGGAAGGCATCGAGCCGCGGGCGGGTTCCGTCGACTGCGCCGCGCGCCGCGCCAGCCTCGAGCGGGAAGCTGAGCTGGACGTCGGCCGCGGTGAAGTCGTCGCCCGCGAACCACTCCGATCTCGCGAGCTCGGCCTCCATGAAGTCGAAATGCGTCTTGATCTGCGGCCCGATGAACGCGGCCTTCACCTTGCTCGAGATCCCGCGCGCGACGGGGCGGACGAAGAAGGGCATCGGGCCCGACTCGATCTTGTCGAAGATGAGCTTGAGAAGGAGGGGCGGCATCGCCGAGCCCTCCGCGTAATGGAGCCAGTAGGTGTAGCGGCGCCGCTCGGCCGTCCCCGCTCTGGGAACCAGGCGACCTTCGCCGTAGCGCTCGACCAGGTACTCGATGATCGCGCCCGACTCGGCGATGGTGGCGTCGCCGTCGGTGATCACGGGCGATTTGCCCAGCGGGTGGACCGCGCGAAGCGACGGCGGAGCGAGCATCGTCACCGGATCTCGCTCGTAGCGTGTGATGTCGTAAGGGACGCCGAGCTCCTCGAGGAGCCAGAGCACTCGCTGCGAGCGCGAGTTGTTGAGGTGGTGGACGGTGACCATGGCGGTTGTCTCGGACGGACGCTTCGATGCACGGAGCGTCGCTTGGTTGCGCAGCAGCGCGCCGCGTCCGTCGGGTGTACTCTGTCCGCCGCTCGCCCCAAACTCCACGCCCTTCCCCTCGCCCCCGAGCTCCAAAGGCCCCATGCCCCTCCCGCGCTCACCTCACGTCGTCATCACCGGGGCCGGCAGCGGCTTCGGCCGCGCCCTGGCGCTCGCGCTCTCGGGCGCCCCCTGGCACGCGCGGCTCGTCCTGTCGGACATCCAGGAGGCGACCGCCGCCGAGACCGCGAAGCTCGCGCTCGCGGCGGGCGCGAAGGAGGCCAAGAGCCTCGTCTGCGACGTGAGCAAGCTCGACCAGGTCGAGGCCCTCGCGGCTGCGGCCACCTCCGCCGGCTTCGGCCCCATCGACCTCGTCGTCAACAACGCGGGCGTGAGCAGCGGCGGCCGCATCGGCGAAGCGCCGATCGCGGACTGGCGCTGGACGATCGAGATAGACCTCTTCGGCGTCATCTACGGCTGCCACGTGTTCGTCCCGATCCTGAGGAAGCAGGGGCACGGCCACGTCCTCAACATGGCCTCCGCGGCCGGCCTGATTCATCCGCCGCAGATGGGCGCTTACAACGTGGCGAAGGCCGGTGTGGTCGCCCTCTCCGAGACGCTCGCCGCCGAGCTCGTACAGACCAAGATCGGCGTCACCGTCCTCTGTCCGACCTTCTTCCAGACCGACATCGTCAAGAGCGGGCGCTTCAAGGACGAAGCGACCAAGCAGCACGGTCAGAAGGTCATCGACGCGGGGAAGTCGCCCGAGAGCGTCGCGAAGGCTGCCCTGACGGCGGTGGCGCACGACCGCTTCTACTGCGTGCCGATGCTCGACGGCCGGATGGCCTGGCGCGTGAAACGCGTCGTGCCGCAGGCGTTCTCGAAGATGGTCGGCAAGGCGGCGCTCCGCCGGTTGCCGCCGGAGTAGACGCCGGTGGCGAGGGTGCTCATGCCGCTCCCGGCGCTCGACTTCGATCCGACCGAGGCGGCCATCAGCTGGAGGGTCCTCCGCGGGCGCGGGCACGACGTGAGCTTCGCGACCCCCGACGGCTCGCGCAGCTTCGCCGACGACCTGATGATCACGGGCGAGGGGCTCGACCCGTGGGGGTTCGTCCCGGGGCTCCGGAAGGTGAAGGCGCTCGGCGCCGTCCTCCGCGCGAACGCCGAGGCGCGCGGCGCCTACGCCGAGCTCGAGCGCGACGCGCGCTTCCTCGCGCCCGCACGTCACGATGCGGTCTCCCTCGCCGACTTCGACGGCCTCCTGCTCCCGGGGGGCCACCGCGCGCGAGGGATGCGGCCCTACCTCGAGAGCGCGCCGCTTCAGGCGCTCGTCGTGCGCGCCTTCGAGCAGGACAGGCCCGTCGCTGCGGTCTGCCACGGCGTCCTCCTCGTCGCGCGATCGATCTCGCCGTCGACGGGTCGCTCCGTCCTCTTCGGGCGGCGAACGACCTCGCTCACCTGGTCGCAGGAGCACCTCGCCGCGAACCTCGGCCGCGTCGCCCGCTTCTGGGACCCGACCTACTACCGGACCTATGCCGACGAGCCCGGCCAGCCTTGTGGACACATGGGGGTACAGGCGGAGGTGACCCGGGCGCTCGCGAAGCCCGAGGACTACCTGGAGGTCCCGTCGGACGCCCCCGACCGCGGACGAAAGACCGACGGCCGCCACCGCGACACGATGGACGACGACCGGCCCGCGTTCGTCGTCACGGACGGGCGCTACGTTTCGGCCCGCTGGCCGGGCGACGTGCACACGTTCGCCAAGCGGTTCGCGGACGTGCTGGAGGCGTCGACCTGAGCCGAGCGCGGCTCGTTCGCGTGAAGCGCTCTATGTTCGAAGCGCGCGGACGAGGGCGCCGGGATCGTCGACGTGGAGCAGAACCGCCGTCACCGTCCGGCGGAGACCGAGGAGCCCACGCGCGACGACGGGCTCGGCGAGCTTCACGAGTATCTCGGGTGGAGCTCCGAAGCAGGCCCGGAGGACGCGCCCGTCGCGGCGTCCGTTCGTCTCCTGGACGCGAGTGACCTCGGTGACGAGTCGCCGCGGGATGGCGGCCGTCCAGAGCAGGCTGCACCGGACGAGGAGCGTGGTCTCGGTGACGCGCACCGGGCGAAGGCGCGCGGCGTGGTAGGCGGCGAAGAGCCAGACCAGGCTGTAGACGTCGACCGCCGCGAGCACCCAGGCCACGCGCGGGTGGTTTCCGACGATGACGAAGTGCACTGCGAGCCCTTCGACGAGGATGAGCATGCCGAGGCCGAGCAGCAGCCCGCCGATGCCGGTCGTCTCGGTGTAAGCGAAGCAGCCTTCGCTCTCCGGCCGCCGCCGTGGCCCCACGAACGCGTAGTAGAGCACCGCGATCTCGAGCCCCGCGGCGCGGAGGACGGGATCGGTCAGGGCCGACACGCGCTCCAGAAAGTCGGCCGAGCCCCCCTCGCGCAGCTCCCGTGCTCCGCCCGCGATTCGCCGCGCGAGCGCCGCGAGCACTCCGACCTCGACGATGGCCCCCACGACGCGGAGCAGCAGCTTGGTCTCCGTGCGTCCCGCGAGCAGCACACCCGCGACCATCGCCGCGCCGGCGACCACGGGAACGGCCTGAAAGAGCGGGCGACCTGCGGGACGGAGGACAAGGAGCACGAACGCGACGGGCAAGACGACGAGGAGGTCGACGACCACCGCCACGGAGACGACGCCGGCCGATCCCAGGGTCGGGAGCCTCGTCACGCACCACTCGGCGAGGACCATCGTCGTCGCGAGCGACACGAAGAGGGCCGTGCGACGGTCGATGGCCTTCATCTTCATGACGAGAGCTTAGGGTCACGCCCCCGCGCCGACGAGGGGGGCGCGACGATTCACGGCGCGCGGGCTCGGGCGGTGGGCTGGCTGGATGCGAGGCGCCCGACCTCGTCGCGAAGGTCGTCGATCCGCAGCGAGGTCGCTTCGAACGTGACCTCGTCCTGGGCCAGCTGTTCTCGCGTCGTCGCGAGCGCCGCTCGGAGCCTCGTGATCTCGCGGTCCTTCGCGGCCATCTCCTCTTCGCTGTAGCCGCACGCCGTCTGCGACATCGCGGCTGCCGTCGCGAACGCCACGAGCCTGGCGACGACGGAGCGCGACCGGGGGCGGCATGAGGCGCGCCCGCCGAGCGTCGAGACCGCGTCCGCCATGGTCGGGGGCGCTGCACGTCGGATGCCTGGGCACGCGCGAGCCGATCGGGTCCAATTCCTCGGCGACTCGATGGGATCGCATCGCGCCAGCGGGGCGGCGCGCCTCGGCGTCGAGACCCGCGCGCCCCGTCCATCGCCACGGTCGCCGGACGCGACGACGTTCCATGTCACTGGGAGCCGCTGTAGGCTCCGGCGCCGTGCGGGTCGGCGGTATAGCGGGTTACCCAGTCAAGCCTTGCCAGCCTGGCGCGAGGTGACCGCGCCGTGACCGCGCTCGCGTCTCGCATCGCGCTGGCGGCCACCGCCGGGGGGGTGCTCGTGGTCCTCCTCGTCTACTCGTCGTCGCTCGAGGCGCCCTTCCTGGTCCCGAAGTTCACCGCGGGGGAGGTCGCCGCATCGCTCGGGCTGCTCGCCTTCGTGCTCGACCGGCGTGGGGGCGGGGCGCGACGGTGGGACAGGCGCGTCGCCGTGTGCGGCTGGCTGGTGCTGGTGACCACCGCGCTCTCGTGGCTCCGGTCGCGTTCCGGGCCCGAGGGGGACCCCTACGCCGTCGAGGCGGTGGCGCGGTGGCTCACGCTCTTCGGCTTCGCGCTGGGCGCGAGCGTCCTCGTCGAGGACAGGAGACGCCTCGTCGAGGCCATCACCGCCGCCGCGACGACGGTCGCCATTCTGGGCCTTCTCCAGCACCGCGACCTTCTCCCGAGCCGCATCTCGATCCCCGTCATCAGCGTCCCCGGATCCACCTTCGGCAACCGCAACCTCGCCAGCGAGGTCATGGTGATGGCGATCCCGTTCGGCGTCGCCGCCGTGCTCGGCCCTCATCGCGAAGGGCGCATCCCGATGGCGGTCGCGACCGCCCTCGAGCTGGGCTTCCTCGGCGTCACGCGGACTCGTGGCGCCTGGCTCGCCGCGTTCTGCGGCGTGGTGGTCGTCGTCTGGATCATGCGGGCGCGACTCTCCCGGCGCGTGGTCGTCGTGTCCGGCGCCGCTGCGCTCGTCGCCGCGATGGTTACGCTCGTCCCGGCCCACCTGAACACGCGCGACACGGGGGACACGAAGCGATATTCGAGCATCCTCACGGTCGTGGAGGACGGCTTCGACGTGCGGTCGCCAGCCTTCCGTACGCGGCTCGGCATCTGGCGGCGGTCGATGCGCATGATCGCGGACCACCCCTGGCTCGGGGTCGGCCCGGGGAACTGGCCCGTGATGTTCCCTCGCTACGCGGAGCCCGACGCTTCGCGCGAGGGCGTCCTCAGCGCCACGCTCGCGCCGCGCCAGGCCCACGACGACTACGTCGAGCGGACGGCCGAGACGGGCATCATCGGCATGGCGGCGCTCGTGGCGTTCGGGGCCGCCATCGGGCGAGTCGCCCGGCGGCGTCTTGGAGCCGACGGGGACGACGACCGCGCCGTGACGACCGGCGCGGTGGGCGCCCTCGTCACGCTGCTCGCGCTGTTCACGAGCTTTCCGCTGGAGATGCCGGGGACGATCGTGCTCGCGGGCGTGGCGGTCGGGCTGGTCGTCACCGAGGAGCGCGCGGCCCCGGCGCGCGGTCCCTGGGGCTCCGGGCTCTTCGTGCCGGCCCTCCTGGCGTCGCTCGCGCTGCTCATCGTGGTCCCTGTGCGCGCCGAGCGGCGCATTCGTGGCAGCGCGGCCCTCGGGGAGGCGGAGCGTGCGCTCAAGGCGAACCGCGGCGTGCCCGGGGCGGAGACGGCGCTGGAGGCGCTGAAGCGGTGCCTCGACGCCACCCCCAACAGCTACCTCGCGGAGCTCCGGACCGCGCAGATGCTCCTCCGGGAGAAACGCTCCGACGAAGCCGTCGAGGCGGCGGAGCGCGCGATCGCGCTCGAGCCGTACGCGCCCAACTCCTGGGGCGTGCTCGGCGCGGCGCACCGGCAGGCGGGCCACGTGACCCAGTCGCGAGACGCCGCGTCGCGCGGGCTCGAGCTGATGCACGACTATCCGCTGGCGCTCGATGTACGTGCCGATGCGGAGGAAGCACTCGAGGAAAGGGATGCGGAGCGCGCGGACCGCGAGAGGCTGAGAGACCTGGCCGAGCACTCCGAGGACGAAGCGACCCGGAGGGTCGCGCGTTCGCTGTCCGGCGTAGGCCAGTGACGCGACGCGCGGTATCGTGCGCGCACCACGAGAAGAAGAGGAGTCCAGATGGAGTACAGGTCGCTCGGAACCAGCGGTCTCAAGGTCCCCGTGCTGTGCCTCGGCGCGATGACGTTCGGCGAGGCGGACGACAGGTCGTTCATGCACAAGGTCGGCTGCGACGAGGAGACCTCGTTCGCGATCATGAGCCGCGCGCTCGATCGCGGCGCTGCCTTCATCGACACCGCCGACGTTTACGGCCAGGACGGTCTCTCGGAGCGCATCGTCGGCGCGTGGATGGCGAAGACCAAGAGCCGCGACAAGGTCGTCCTCGCCACCAAGTTTCGCTTCCGGATGGAAGTCGGCCCGAACGGGAGCGGCGCGTCGCGTTACCGGATCGTCCGGGCGGTCGAGGCGAGCCTGCGCCGCCTCCAGACCGATCGCATCGACCTCTACCAGATCCACATGCAGGATCTCGACACGCCCGAAGAGGAGACGTTGCGCGCGCTCGACGACCTCGTCTCCGCGGGCAAGGTCCTCTACGTCGGGGCGAGCAACTACGCCGCGTACAGGCTCACCGACAGCCTCTGGACCGCGCGCACCGAGCGGCTGCACCGCTTCGTCGGACTGCAGATGCAGTACAGCCTCCTCGTCCGCGACGTGGAGCGCGAGCACGTCCCGGTCTGCCGGCAGTTCGGGCTCGGGATCCTCGCCTGGTCGCCGCTGGCCGCCGGGTTCCTCTCGGGCAAGTACCGCAAGGACCAGCCTCCGCCCCCCGGCGCCAGGCTCGAAAAGTGGAAGGAACGCCTCGCCGAGTACGGCACCGACCGCGCGTGGAGCACCGTCGATGCGGTGCTCGCCGTCGCGGCGGAGCGCGAGACCACTCCCACCGCGGTCGCGCTCGCGTGGCTCCTCGCCAAGCCGGCGGTCTCGTCCGTCATCTTCGGCGCGCGCTCGCTGGCGCAGCTCGACGACAACCTGCGCGCCGGAGACCTCACGCTCTCGCCCGAGGACGTCCGGCGGCTCGACGACGCCAGCGGGTTCGATCCGGGCTACCCCTACAAGTTCATCGCGAGCATTCAAAAGCGCTGGTGATCGCGGCTTGCGGAGGCGCGCCTTCGGGTTACGCTGGACGTAGAGGCCGCGTGTGAATCAGACGAGCAGAGGCCACGACCGGCGGAACATGGCCACCCTGGCGGTGACCTCGTTGCCACGCGAGGCTCTCGGGCCGAGGGCCTCGTTTCTGCTCGCGTACGACCGCCTCGCGCTGCTCGCAGGCGCGTCGAGCGAGCGGTCGGTCGTGGTCGCGGCGGTCGACGTCACGGGCGAGGTCGTCGCGGCACGGCGCGTCTTCCACGGGTGCGCGATCGTCGTCGGTCGTCACGACATGTGCGGGCTCCGCCTGCCGAGCCACACGGTCGCGCTGCGCCACGCGGTAGCGCTGGTACAGCTCGGTGCCGGGAGCTCCACGGTCCATCTCCGTGACCTCGCGACCCGCCAGCCTTTTCTCACCGAGGACCGACAGCCGAGCAGCGCGGTCACGGCGGACGGCCCGCTCTACGCCGCGGTTGGCGAGTACGCTCTGTGGTTCATCCCGTCCGAGGCGCTCGTCGACGGCGGCGCGCCGCGGCGCGGCGAGGACGCGTGGGCGGCGCTGGCGCCGCGCGGCTTCGTGCAGCGTCGCCCCCCCGTCGATGCGCCGCGACAGGCGCTCCTGCGAGCGCCCTCGGCGCGCTTGCGCCAGACGTGCATCACGCACCTCGCGCCGCCGCTCTTGCTCGACGCCAGCGACCCTCGCGAGATCTCGTGGGGCGAGCTCCGCCTGGAGCTCGGCCTGCGCAAGGAGAAGCGCTGGGTCTCGGCCGAGCGGCTCGAGCACGGCATCTTGCTCGGGCGCTACAGCCGCTGCGGGGTCCTCGTCGACGCGGCGGAGTCCACGACGTCGCGGGTCCACGCGCTCCTGACGCTGCTCGGCGGGGACGTCTGGATCATCGATCTCGCGAGCACGAACGGCGTGCGTCGCGAGGGCGTCCCCGTCCTCGCGGGGATCCTGCGCGACGAGGACAGGCTCGCGCTCGGCTCGCAGGTCGTGCTCGGCTGGAAGCGCCTGCACCACGCGGCTGCCTGACAGCTCGGTTCATTTTCCCCAGAGGTCGTGCTTGCGGAAGAGGTCGCGCAGGTGGTGGCGCTCGACGCCCGACAGCGCCGAGGCCCGCGAGAGGTTCTCGCCGGCGCGGAGGAGCAACGCCTTCAGGTAGTCCCGCTCGAACTCGTCGACCAGCGTCCGCTTGGCCTCCTTGAAGGGGGCGATCTCGCGGAGGTCGTTCGCGCTAGCAGCACGTTCGCGCTCCGCAGTGAGCAGGCGCTCGAACGCGAGGTCGCCGGCGGTGATGGTCTGGCCTCGCGCGACGAGGGAGGCTCGCTCGACCGTCGCCCGCAGCTCGCGGACGTTGCCGCGGTACTCGCGGCGACGTAGCTCGTCGAGCCCCTCGCGCGCGATGGCGCGCGCGCCTTCCGCGTCGGCGGGCATGCTCTGCAGGAAGTGGTACGCGAGGGGCGCGATGTCCTCCGGTCGGGCGGAGAGCGGCGGCATCACGACGCGAGCCTGCGCAAGGAGGAGGTAGAGCCCCTCCAGAAAGGTCGACGCGTTCACCATCTCCCGGATGTCCCTCCGCGTGGCGGCGAGCACGCGTGGTCGCGGGCCCCGTTCCCGCCCATCGAGGACGGCGAGGAGTCGCGCCTGCAGGGCCTGGGGGAGCTCGGAGAGGTCCGTGAGCAGCAACGTCCCCCCCTCGGCGGCGTCGAGGACGGAGAGAGACCGTCCGTCGCCGAAGAGGATGGAGTCACCGAGCCCGGCGGGAAACGCCGCGCAGCTCTGGGTGACGAACGGCCCGGCCGCCTGGCGGCTCGCCTCGTGGATCGCGCGCGCGGCGAGCTGCTTGCCCGTTCCGGCCGCCCCTTCGAGGAGCACCGACAGCGGCGTGGGTGCGACGCGCGACAGGACGGCGAAGACCGAGCGCATCGCTGGGCTCGTGCCGCGCAGCGCGCCGAACGACGCGAGCTGGTCGTCCGGCACCGCGAGCTCTGCCTCGAGCTCGACGTGGATGACGGAAGCCCCGACCTCGAGGAGCGCCCCCGACGGCACCGTCGCGCTCCCGAGCCGCGCCCCGCCGAAGAACGTCCCGTTGTGGCTCGCGAGGTCGCGCACTTCGACGCCATCGGCCCGGGCAGACAGCTCGACGTGGAAGGACGACACCGCCACGTCGGAGAGCCGGAGGCCCGCCCCGTTCGCTCGCCCGACGATCACGCTTCCACGGCTGACGACGGCGGTCCGACCGCGGTCCGGACCTCGCGTCACCGTGACGCGCAGGGCATGGACGTCGGGTGCCGACGGCCGGTCGAGCGTCATCGTGCCGCCGGTCTTCTCGTCACCGCTCATCGAACAATCGTACCGGAAACGCCATGGGGAACAGAGGTTGCAGCGTGGGGTGTTAGAATGAAGCGGAAGGATGGCGAGCTTCTCCCTCCAGCCCGGCCAGCTCGTAGGCCAGCGCTACCGCCTCCGACAGATGATCGGGGCCGGCGGGATGGGCGCGGTGTGGAGCGCTGCGGACGAGGCCGACGGCCGCGAGGTCGCCGTGAAGCTGCTGCATCCCGCGCTCCTGCGAGACCCTCTCATCATCCAGCGCTTCTTCCAGGAGGCGGAGCTCGGCGCACCTCTCCGTCACCCGTTCATCATCGAGACGTACGGGTCCGGCCGGCATCCGCTGCCGGACGGGAAGGAGGCGGTCCCGTATCTGGTGACGGAGCTCCTCGACGGCGAGCCTCTCTCGGACGTCCTCCGGCGCGTCGGCACGCTGCCGCTCGGCCCGGGCCTCGCGATGATGCGCGACGTCGCGATCGCCGCCGACACGGCGCATCGCGCGGGGGTTCTTCACCGTGATCTCAAGCCCGCCAACGTGTTCCTGCACAGGCGCCGGGACGGACTCGTCGTCCCGAAGGTGCTCGACTTCGGAGTGTCGAAGGCCCTCGACCCGACGCTCGACGTAGGCTTGACGACCACCGGGATGCTCGTCGGCTCGCCCTCGTACATGAGCCCGGAGCAGGCGCTCGGAAAGCGCGACGTCGACGCGCGCAGCGACATCTGGTCCATCGCCGTGATGCTCCACCGGGCGCTCACCGGCAAATCGCTCTTCCCGATCACCGGGGCGCCCGGAATGTTGAAGCACATCGTCGAGAAGGACGTCGTCCTCGACGACGTAGCGGGCATCCCGGCGGAGGTCGTCGCCGTTCTCTCGCGCTGCCTGCGACGCGACCGGCGAGAGCGGTACGCGACCGCCGCCGAGCTCGCGGCCGCACTCGACGCGGCGCTGTCGCAGCTCGGTCTCGCCGGAGATCTCGCGCCACTCCTGGGCCTCGACACGCCGCCCGCCGCGGACGGAGCTCCCGCCTTGGAGGAGGCGGGCGCGCAGACGTCTCACGATCCGCCCGAGGGGCCCACCGTCTCGCTGTCGCGCGAAGAGACCGACTCCCGGCTCGCGGTCTCGGTGCGTCCGGGGCGACCGCGGAGCTGGGCCCTTCCGATGGCGGGCGTCGTCGGCGCGGCGCTCGCTCTGGGTCTGGCGCTCGTCGCGAGCCGGGCGATGACCCCGGCGAGCACACCCGCGGCGCCTGGCCCCACCGTCGCCGTCACATCCCTCCCGACGGGAGCGCCGGCCGCCGAGACTCCGCCGCCCCCCTCCACGCCTGCGCCGTCCGCGACCCCTTCGGCGCCGCCACCGGCAGTGCAAGCCACACCCCGGCCGACGGCAGCGCCCGCCCCGCCCGCCGGGCGGAGGGGGCAGCCTCCACCGCCGCCCCGTCCCAGCGACGTCGTGCGGAAGCCCGGATTCTGACCGCCCGCCGTGATAGCGTCGCCGCCATGCGTGCGTCTCGCGGCGGTGCGGCGGTCGCCTGCACCCTCGTTGCGTGGGCAAGGCTCGCGTCCGCCGCGCCGACCGAGTCGGAGCTCGCGACGGCCAGGCAGCTCTTCACCGAGGGGGTCGCGCTCGAGGACGCGCGCGACTGGGGGGCGGCCCTCGAGCGCTTCCGCCGCGTCGCCGCCATCAAGCGCACGCCGCAGGTGCGATACAACGTCGGGCTCTGCCTCTCGAACATCGGTCACCTCGTGGAGGCCGAGAACGAGCTCAGTCCCGTCGCGGAGGCTTCGGGGGACGCGGACACGGTCGCCGTGGCGTCGCTGGCGCGAAAGAAGCTCGCCGAGCTGCACCAGCGGATCCCGCGGGTCGTCGTCAACCTGCCGCCCGGAGCCGCGGGGGACGCGACGGCCACGCTGGACGGCGTGGCCATCAACCCCGCGCTCATCGGCACGCCCATCCTCGTCGACCCTGGCCCACACGCCATCGTGGTGACGGAGGCGAGCAACCCCGCGGCGCACGCCGAGACGAAGGTCGTCGCGGTGGAAGGTGCCGCCGAGCCGGTCGTCGCCGCGCTCGCGTTCTCGGCGCTGCCGGCCCCGACGCCGTCCACGCCCGGCACGCACAAGAAGGTGCCCGTGTGGGCCTTCGTCACGGGCGGCGTCGCGGTCGCGTCGCTCGGGACGGCTCTCGGGCTCGGGCTCGCACGAATCTCGGCCATCACGACGCTGAACGGCGAGTGTGGCTCGGGGGGGCAGTACTGTCCCCAGAGCGCGCACGGCAAGGTCGACCTCGTCGACGCGGAGACCATCGGCGCCGACGTGCTCGCGGGCGTGGGCGTGGCCGCCATCATCGGCACCGGGGTCATCATTCACTTCGCGCCGACGGTGCCCGCCGCGCAGGGCGCTGCGACGGGCGTGTCCGTGGCGGGCGAGTTCTGATGCGGGCTCGCCTCCGCCCCGTGCTCGTGGCGCTCGTGCTGCCGTGCGCCACCGCGTGCGGCGTCCCGTCGTACGCGTTCGACTCTCTCGACGCGGCCTTCGACGGCGACGTCGCGGGGCCCGACGTGCGGGTTCGACTCGACGCGCACGCGGACGCGCACGAATCGCGGGGAGACGCGTCCAGGGACGGCAAGGTCGACGCGACTCGAAGGGATGCAGGGCACGACGCCGCACACGACGCCGCACACGCCGGCCGCGACGCGGGCCGCGACGCTGCCGAGGACTCGGAAGAGGACTCTCGCCACGTCGCCGACTCCGGGCACGACGCGCGACACCGGCACGACGCCAGCCGCGCGGACGCGGGCGGTTGCAGCGGCAGCTGCGCGCCGAGCCCGCCGGACGGCTGGGCTGGCCCCGTCGCGCTCTACGAAGGTGCGGGCACTGCGCCGGCTTGTACGGGGGCGTACGACGGCTCGTCGTATCAGGGGAAGGGAGGGCTCAGCGACCCTGCGGCGTCATGCTCCGAGTGCCAGTGCGGAGCCGTGACGAGCGACACGTGCTCGACGAGCATCACCGACCTCGGGACGGGCTGCGGGACGAACTGCGACGCGACGCTGACGCTCGACGACGGCGCGTGCGTGCAGATCCCGTCCTCTCCGTCGGCCTGCCAGTCGCCTGGGGTCGCCTTCGACGGAAACCCGGTCACGGGGGGCGCAAGCTGCGCGGCCTCCGGCGGCGCGCCGACGGGCGCAGCCCCGGCCTTCGCCACGGCCGCCGCGGCATGCTCGCCGGGCACGCTCCCGAGGTCGACCTGCAGCGCGTCCGAGGTGTGCGCCCCGGCCCCGCCTGCCGCGTTCGGTGACGGGCTCTGCATCTCGTCGACGGGCGAGTCGGCTTGCCCCACCGGCTCCATGTATTCGGTGCAGCATGTCTTCTATGCCGGGTTCAGCGACCAGCGAACGTGCAGCGGTTGCGCGTGTGCGTCGGCGGGTTGTGGGGGGACGATCGCGTTCTTCGCGGACACCGGCTGCGTCGCCGGCATCGGCACGATCGCGCCCGACGGACCTTGCGCGGGCCCCGAGCCGGACATGACGGCGATGGCGGTGATGTACCAGGCGTCGCCGTCGTGCAGCCCATCGGGGGGAAGCCCTTCGGGGAGCGTCGTCGGAACGAGCCCGACGACCTTCTGCTGCCTGCCCTAGCGGCGTCCGCCGGGTCGCGGGGATGCAGTCCACACCAGCTCAGCGTCGAGGCGAGATCGCGGCCCCGTCCGCGCTCAGCAGCGCCATCAGCTTCTTCCGCGCCGAGTGAAGCCGCGACCCGACCGTGCCGACCGGGATGCCGAGCACGTCTGCGATCTCCTGGTTGGACGCGTCGTCGAGCGCCGAGAGGGCGAGCACCGCGCGATGATCCGCGGGTAGGGCGGCCATCGCTGCCTGGACGCGTCGCGCCTGGTCCCGCGCTTCGAGCGCACGCTCCGGAGGCAAGGGCGAGGCTTCGGGTAGGTCGCCCCAGGCGTCGGCCGTGGCCTCGCGGCGTCCCTTCACCGTGAGGGCCGACCGCAAGGCGATGCGATAGACCCACGTCTTCACGGACGCGTCTCCGCGGAAGCCGGCGAGGCCTCTGTGCACGGCCAGGAACGTGTCCTGGGTCGCGTCCTCGGCCTCGTGGCGGTTGCCGAGCATGCGGAAGCAGAGCTTGAAGACGGGCGCGCCCAGCTCGGCGAAGAGGTCGTCGAAGGTCACGGGAGCTGGGCGCGCACTTGCTGGTAGCGTCTCAGCCAGGCGACGTAGATCCACGCGCTGACGAGGCAGGCGACGACGACCAGCAAGCCGCGGCACATGACCGTGAGCGGGGTCCCGGAGCCGACGAGGTACGCGCCCCACGCGTCGATACCGAGCGCTGCGACGGGGAGCCACACGATGGTGGCCCAGATGAAGCGGACGCGCCGGCCGAGAAAGGCGCGGTAGCGCGCGAAGAAGTCGGCGTCCCGTGCGCCGAGGGAGGCCATCTCCTGGCCGATCCGGCGGTCGAGCGCGAGCCGGATCGCGAACGGCGGCACCATCGAGACGATGAACCACGGGAGCGCCTCGCCTGGAGAGACGCCGAGCGCGCACACGATGAGGGGGGAGGCT
>Ga0181534_10001099_pt1 | contig 18016 bp, 16 predicted proteins | sample PEATcosm2014_Bin_37_FD_119758 | JGI IMG/M metagenome (GOLD analysis project Ga0181534, IMG submission 119758) | Peatland microbial communities from MTU Mesocosm Facility, Houghton, MI, USA - PEATcosm2014_Bin17_10_metaG | ecosystem: Environmental > Terrestrial > Soil > Wetlands > Peat | place... | reverse complement strand
AGGTAAACCCTTGCGCCGGTAGAGCACCTGAAACTCGTAGCCCTGATTGGCAGGAAACAGCGTAGCTACATGTCGCAGCCGCTCGGCCAACGCCGGGGCTGCCAGCAGCGGGTAGTCGCGCTCACGCAGGTCGTGGTAGTCGAAGTCCACCGCCAGTGAGAGCATATAAATCGCCAAAGCATCGGAGAAAGCCGACTCGAAGTAACTACCGCGAGCGCGCTCATCAATGGCTTTTTGGCCGCTGCGGCTCTCCAGTGAGCGGCCGTCCTGGGCGCGGCGGCGGGTCTCCCACGCGTCCTGGCTGGTTTCACCTCGGACCTGGGCCTCGGCCTGCTGCCAGGCGAGCTCGGAGAAGCTCTCTGGAACGCCGGCGGCCTCGACAAAGTTATGGGCCACATTGATAAAGAACTCGAAGGCCAGGCCGAAACGGTCCTCGACCAGGCGTGTGGAAAGAAAGACGGCGTCTGTCGAGCCAAAAACGGCGTTGCGATGGCAGATGGCGCGGTCGCTCAGATCGACGTTGTAGCCGGGCGCGACCATCGTGTCGTCGGTGTCGGCAATGGCCAGCGGAACAAAGTAATAAGCGCGGTGTTCGAGCGCGGCCGAAAGCGTGGCCGGAACAGCGCCGACCAGCCGCTCAAGGTCGGCATCCGAGACACGCGTCTCGCCCCACATTGCGTAGTGGATTCCGTTGGATGCCTCGATCACTGTTGTCTGCGTGGCCACCTTCTCCGCGTGCCAGAGTTCGATTTGTACACTGCTCGCCATGAGACTGTATTCTACGGCATGGAGGCACTCAAAGTGACGCAGCCGGCGCAAAAACAGGGCAGAGCAGGCCAAGGAACCGTCTTGGGCTTTCCGCTGAAGGGATTCGGGTTCTTTACGAGCCTGCTGCTGGCCTTTGCGGCGGCTTTCTTTACGTTTTTCGCTTCGACGGCGCTGGCCATCTTCACGCTGCTGGCCTGGAATGGCATCGGCCATCACGCGGTGAGCTATGTGGTTACCTATCGCTATGTGGGTCTACCCGCCGGGCTGCTGGTGCTCACCATAGCGCTGCCGTTGTTTGGCGTGCTGTGGGTGCGGGCCAAGGTGGGGAAGTAGATTGCGCTCAGAACCTGTTTGCGATCTTTGGACCTGATCTGCCGCAGTCATCAAGGTAGTTATTAACAGATGCCTCTTGAGAACGGTAATTCCAAGGAATGAAACCGAGAAAACCGTACACGGGCGAACCCTTTGCCGACAGCGTGATGGGGCGGTTGAAGGCAACGGTGCAAGTCGTCAAGCGCAATGAACTGCATGCGTTTGTGGTGCTGCCAAAACGCTGGATTGTCGAACGCTCCTTCGGATGGCTGGAAAAGTGCCGACGACTGTGGCAGAACTGTGAACGAAAACTGAATACCAGCCTGCAGTTCGTTCACCTCGCCTTACTCGTTCTCCTACTCAGAAGATCGTAAACAGGCTCTTACGGCAAGGACGCCGAAGTCATCCTCTCGCAGCCAGCGACAAAGATATTCCTCAAAACCTCCGAGCCACACTCGGCAAAGTGGGTTTTCGATGCGATCGGCGAGGTCGAACTTGAGCGTTTGAAGGAGTCGCGCAGTGCGGGTCTGATCAGTGGCAGAAAGCAGTACACCCTTGAGATCACTACCCAGCCGCTCGTAATGGCCTCAGAGATTGCCGGACTGGAGCCATTTCACGGCTACATCAAGCAGGAGAACTACGTCGTCCAGGTACGCTTTCCGTATGTCGCTCCGATCGAGAAGCAACCGCGATTCGTTGAGAGAACTGTGTCGGTATCGCCGTGTGCCGTTGCCGTGCAGCAGGCAGCGGTCAACTCTCAACAGGCAGCGACTGGAGGCTCGAACGAACCGCCAAAGAAGCCGGTCCAAAAGCACATGGTATTGCCTCTGGGACCGAACATCTAATGAAGCGTCTTGGCGTGAATGCCGGTTTGCTCTGCCAATTCTGGAAAGCCTACCGTCGCATCGATGAAATCGGGCAGAATCTCGCGCTCCAGCGGTCGCCGCCAATCCCACGGCTTCCAAAACTGCCCGCAGGCGAATTATGAACGTGAGCGAAGATTTGGCGAACGGAAAGTGGACAAAATAAATCAATTAAATGAACGACTTAGGGGCTAAAGCGAAAGAAAAGAGAATCTAAAAAAAGACTTTTTTGCGTTTATGCCTATTCAAACCATTGATAATAAGCATGTTGAATAGGTATTTTGCGCTGCATAAGGGGCGATCAAGAACATTTCTTCAAATTTCTTCGTCATTTGCCGAATCTCCGAAGAGCGAAAATTGAAGGTTGCGGACCGGCTGCGAGGCATGGCCTGGGCGGTTTGCGACGGAGCGAATTGGGTGGCGTTGGTCATGGTGGCCTCTGGCGCGGCGGGAATTTTGGCCGTTTTCTTGATTGTGAAGGAAGTGGCGGTAATAATCAGCAAAACACCGGGCAGTTTTCAGTGAACAGCGGTCAGTTTGCGCGGATTCGTGGCCCAACCGCCCAATACCCCAGTTTCCAAAGGCTGGACCTGGGGCTTCAAGTCAATGCGCGGAGTCCCATTCTCTCGGAATGAACCAACCGGCAGTAGAATGCCGCCATCCCGAAGGCCCAAGGGAATGGACCAAGACCAAATGTGCCGCTTCCCCAACCTAGGATAATGCCCGATCCAAGTCCAAGAACCGTAGCCGATGTGCGCTCCAGAATCTTCAACCTTCGTCTGCTCGTGGGAAAGATAAATCGGAAGCCGACGAGGTTGATGACAGTAACCGCAATGCTCGTGACTAAAGCGATGCTAACACTACATCCAGCGGAAACGTCGCGATTCACGAACGGTCCAAGAGCGCCGAATAAGCCAGCAAACAGAACCTCGATTATGAGATTGCCGACTAGGCGCGAGCGGACGAATTTCTTGTCAAACTCAATAAGGTCCTGCCTAATCAGCGTCGCATATTCAGAAGACTTGTTGCCGGCATAGAGTTTCCGCAGCCTTCTGATGTCAACCTTTCCATGCTTCGACAGCCAGGCGTGCCTATGTTCTTGAGACTTACACGTCGGACAGACATGCAAGCGGATCAAAAATCATTGATAACAAAGAATCGTTCCGCATCTTGCGCAGACATAACCTTCGCCCATATTCGGGAACGCCGCCACCATTAACCGGTCGGATATAGGTGGTGATTCCTCATTCTCCAAAATGTCGGACCATCCCAATCCGCATCTGCGGCAAGAAATCCCTCCGATTCCCCGTATCAGCCACCAATAGGCAGGAAGTGATCGAAAGAAATACTATAATTAGCTGCCAATTGTCACCTAGCATGTACCTTCGAACGACGGCTACGCCGACGATCCCGAAGCATAGTGCAAGACAGACTGCGGCAAGCCTAGCGCGGAAAGTCATTTCAAAATTCTATTACGCGATACAACCACCTGCAAATGCGAGGTTCATACTGGGATGCACTATCGCCTGGAGACTTCGTGGCTAAGGCTCTTCGGAATCGCACGGAAGAGTCCATCCCTCCGCGCTGATACACTGAGTCTGCGAGGAGATGCGCTTCAAATTTATGGTCGAGTTGTTGCCATCTATATTGTCTGCGGACTTTGCGCACCTGGCGGATCAGGTGGCGGCGGCTGAGCGCGGGGGCGGGACGGTGATCCATGTGGACGTGATGGATGGGCATTTTGTGCCTAACATTACGATTGGGCCGCTGGTAGTCAAAAGCCTGCGCAAGACGACCCGGCTGCCGCTGGACTGCCACCTGATGATCGAGAATCCGGACGAGTTCATTCCGGCCTTTGCCGAGGCCGGGGCCGACTGGGTGAGCGTACATTACGAAGCCTGCCGGCATCTGCACCGCTCGCTGCAACTGATTGCGCACCACGGGATGAAGGCGGGGGTGGTGGTGAATCCGGCGACTCCGGTGGAACTGCTGCGGCTGACGCTGCCGATGGTGCACCATGTGCTGGTGATGAGCGTGAATCCTGGCTTTGGCGGGCAGCAGTTTATTGAATTTTCGCTGGAGAAGATCCGGCAGCTCGCGGCGCTGCGCCAGGAACTGGGGCTGGCATTTAGAATCGAAGTGGACGGGGGCGTGGCTCACGATACGGTGGCGCGGATCGTCCAAGCGGGTGCGGAGTTGCTGGTGGCTGGAAACGCGGTATTTGGCGCGGGACGGCCGGAAGAGGATGCCCGCGCACTACTGGCCGCGGCACGCTTGGCAACGGGCGAATAGAAGCATAGATCGAGAGATAGGCTGGTGGCCTGGGTTCAGGCTGCGGCCGCAATGAGGGTTTATGAACCGGTTGACAGTGAAGATGGCCGCGGTGGCGGTGGCGGCGCTGATGTTGGGTGGAGTGGCTGCCCAGGCCAGGGTCAAACAGCACAAGAAGAAGAACGAAGATCTGAGCGTGAATCCGCTGGCCGGCGTCAACTCCAGGCAGCCCGACAAGGAGCTTTTTGACAAGGCGATGATCGCCATGAAGAAGGGCCGCTTTGACGTGGCGCGGCTTGACCTGCAGACGATGCTGAATACTTATCCCGACTCCGAGTACCGCATGAGGGCCAAGCTGGCGGTGGGCGATAGCTGGTTCAAAGAGGGCGGCACGGCGGCGCTGACCCAGGCCGAGGCTGAGTACAAGGACTTTATTACCTTCTTCCCGCAGGCGCCGGAAGCGGCCGAGGCGCAGATGAAGGTGGCCGACATCTATTACGAGCAGATGGAGAAGCCGGACCGCGACTACACCAACGCACAGCGCGCCGAGCAGGAATACCGGGCCATGATCAACATGTTCCCCGACTCGACACTGGTGCCGCGCGCCAAGCAAAAGCTGCGCGACGTGCAGGAGGTTTTGGCGGAACGCGAGACGGAGATCGGCTTCTATTACGAGAGCCGCGACAACTTCCCGGCCTCGATAGCGCGGCTGGAGACGGTGGTGGATACTTATCCGCTGTACTCGAGGAGCGATCAGGCGCTGCTGGCGATAGGCGATTCCTATGCAGGCGAGGCGCACTCGATCCAGATGGTGACAACTCTGAACGGGGCGCTGAAGGAGAGGCTGCGCGCGGTTTATATGGATCGCGCGGCCGAGGCTTATACGAAGGTGATTACGCGCTATCCGATGGCTCCGCACGTGGAAGACGCGCGCGACCGTTTGGTGGCGATGAACCGGCCTGTTCCCGAGCCGACACAGGAGGCCATTGCGGAGAACGACGCCGAAGAGCGCAGTCGCCAGCCCCTGCGATTTACCAGCAAGACCTTTGACGTGATCAAGCACGGGCCTTCCGTGGTGGAGGCGGTGCATGTGGGCGAACCTAGCCTGGATGACCCCAAGCGGACTTACGCGCCGGAGATCAATAAAGAGAACCTGACCATCTTCAACGCCGCGAGAGATGCCGGCAAGCCAGCCGCGCCCAAGGAAGCCGTTACGCCTACCGGCGTTAATGAGCCGCCGCGTACCGATCAGCCTTCGCAGGCGCCGTTGCAGACGGAGCGGCCAGAGGGTGGGACCGGTGTGGGAATGCAGATAGTGGCCGCGCCTCCAGCCGACCCCAACGCAGTGGTCAAAGCTGTAGGACCGGTTAGCTCCGCTCTGCCGGCTGCGGAAAAGCCTGCCGAGGCTCCAGACCAGGTGAACGAAGTGAGCAAGCCAGCCACGGCTCCGGTCAATGCCGCGGACGCCAAGAAGCATAAGGCCGACTTGAGCGACGAATCATCCAGCAAGAAGAAAAAGAAGAAGGGGCTGAACAAGATCAACCCGTTCTAGACTTGCGGTAGATTATTGAAGCCTCCGGCCGCGGCTGGGGGCTTCTTTGTTTCTTGGGGAAATCACTGAAAAAGCTATTTTTGGGCTATGAAATGCAGAATTTCGATTGCGCCGCCAATGGAATGATTTAAAAAACGACAGTCGATCCAGCTTTGAATTGGTAATCTTCTTCAAAGTGAAACCCCTTGCAGCGATTGACGATTTCACCATTTGGGTGAGGTACGGAGCAGTTGAACATCGACGATCGAGAAGAGCCTAACCATGGTAGTTCGCAAGACCGAAGTTTTGCAGGGGCTAAACGGGCTGCGGAAAAAGGGAGAATGTGCGTCAAATATCCCGAACATCGCGTAGGGGCTAAATCCCAGTCTTTATTTTGTGGTATTTGCGGCACAACTGAAGTCGTGCCCTTTCAAAATAGAGTTCTCGATTGAGTTTTTCCGGAGCCTGTAAAGTCAGGTTCTGATTACAAAGCAACAAGTTCCAGAGGCTCCAAACCTTGATGCAGGCTACGGATTACGGTGTGCAACTGCCGTTTTTAGGATGATTTTGTAGTGGACAGAAAGCGTCTGGAATCAACCCACCTGCTTAGCTGATCCGAATCGGAGAGAGCAGGAACTTTCCATTATTCAGCCTCCTTTGTTTACCTGGAATCTATGCGGCTCTGAATCTGGGTCGCACCTATTTTCATTGCGACGGTATTGTTTTGACTCCTGTATGAGGAGATATAAGCATTGGCGGCCTTCATCGGCATCCGCCGGTTCACTCACAGCCCTATCCCGGCAAGATAGAATCAAAGCATGATCAAAGGGATTTCATTCCTCCGTCTCACGGGAAACCGAGCCACCTATGACCGGCTGGGAAGCTTCTTCTCCGCGCTGGGATTTGCCTCCGGCAAAGGCTGGGAGGAGGCCGACAGTCACGGCGCATCTTTCCTGGCACCGCTGGGCAATATCGAGTTTGTCGATGGCAAATTTCCTTCGACCGCCGACGTGCTGGTCGAGGTGACGGCGCTGGACGCCGTCTATCAGGCCGCTGAGAACTGGCTGAGTGCCGAGGGAGGCGAGGGTGCTGTCGCACGCCTCTCTCCCATTGTGGAGACGCATTGGAAGTCGCGCATCTTTACCGTCGAGCCCGTCACAGACTTTGCCTTTTCTTTTTGGGCCTGGACCGATCCGCTCAAAGGCAAGCCAATAGCCGTCGAAGGCGATCTCTTGGCCAATGGGATGAAATTCGCCATTATTGTTGCGCGCTGGAATGCCGTGATTACCGAGCGGTTGTTGGAGGGCGCTCTGGACGCCCTGCTGCGCAGCGGAACCAAACGAGCCGATATTGATGTCATTCGCGTTCCTGGCGCATGGGAAACTCCAGCGGCCGCGCGCACCGTTGCCAACCTAGGCAAAGTCGATGCCATCGTTACGCTCGGCTGCCTGCTGCGCGGCGAGACGGCGCATTACGAGGCTATCTATAACGAAGTGGCGCGCGGCATCGGCGAGTCGCAGCAGGCGACCGGCATTCCCCACAGTTTTGGCGTACTCACCTGCGAGAGCCTGGAGCAAGCTCTGAATCGCGCCGGCATCAAGGCTGGCAACAAGGGCTTCGAGGCGGCGGTCGCGGCTATCGAAATGGCAAGCCTGCGCCGCAAACTGCTGGAAGGCGGCCAAGCTTGACCGGCGGACAGCACCACTCTTCAGGCCGCCGCAAATCGCGCGAGTTGGCGATGCAGATGCTCTTCCAGGCCGACATCGGCAAGCAGACGCCCGAGCAGGTGCGCGCCACCTTCTGGAAGGCAGCCGACGAGGTGGAGCCGGAAGTCCGCGGCTTTGCCGAGGATCTCTTCCGCGTCGCTCTGGCTCATCAGGAGCGGATTGACGAGCTATTAGTTGCCAACTCCAAACACTGGCGTCTGGAGCGCATGCCTGCCGTGGACCGCAACCTGCTGCGCGTGGCCGTCGGCGAAATGCTGGGCTTCAAAGGCACGCCCTTTCCCATCGTCATCAACGAAGCTCTGGAGATTGCCCGCCGCTACTCCGCCCCCGAGTCCATCAATTTTCTCAACGGCATGTTGGACGCCATCGCCCGCGGTTTGATCGGCAAGTGATTTGCGGCCCGTAGCTGGAGCAGTGCTGGCAGTCTCAACGACATCTTTAATCCTAAAACAGCCGTTGAATACCGTCATCCGAGGCTTGCATTGAGGTTTGGGGCCACTGAAACTTGTTGCATTGCAATCAGGGCCCGGCCTCAGTCGGGCCGCAAAGGGCTGAAAGGAAAGCTGGGCTTTAGAGGCTGCGGAAAAAGGGCTTGGAGGCCCAAAGCCCCCCAAAAACATCCCTCAGGGGCAAAAGCCCTATTGATTCTATGGACTTTATTAGTACGACTGAAGTCGTGCCCTTTCAAAACAGAGCCATCTATTGAGTTTTTCCGCAGCCTGTTTAGCTTCTGCAAGACTTCGATCTAGCAAACTCCAGGGTTCGGCTTCATCTCGATCGTCGATTTTCGTCTGCTCCGCACCTCACCCAAGCGGTATTACCTGCTTGGAAACTTTGGTGACATGGGACTTGCAGCCAAACTCCGATACAGTGTAGATGGAATTATTTGGCTTCAGGATGCCATTCTATGACCCAATTGAAATCCGTGTTATCGCCATCATCCGGTCGTTCTCGATCCGCCGCCAAGCAGCAGGAAGTTCGATGCGCCGTCCGCTTTCCGATTGCGTTGCCCGTCATGCTCTCGTCCGACAAAGGCGAGATCGCCGCACTTACGCGGAATGTCTCCGCCAGCGGAGTGATATTCGACCTGGAAACACCGGTGCCGGCAGGTCTCGAAATCCGTTTTTCCATGCGCATGCCCAGTTCGGTTCTAGGTACCCCCCACGATGTTCTGGTTCATTGCCAGGGTCGTGTGGTACGCTGCTCAAAGAACCAAGGTAACTATCAGGCTGCCGCCACAATCGACGATTATCAATTTGCCGAGCAGTAGCAGTCAGTAAAGGCTTGGCGCAAAAATGTTGGCTGAAAAACTTCCTATGGATCATTTGGACGACTCCACAGACGGCGAAGCGCTCGATCAACCGGTCAAGCCGGGAACTATCCGCGTCATTCTGGCGGACTCCCAGGCGATCTACCGCGTCGGCATTCGCAAGGTATTTGCGCTCGAGGACGATCTGCGCGTGGTGGCTCAGGCCGATTCGCTCGAGAATCTTCAATTGGCCATCGAGCGCTATCCCACAGATATTGTGCTGCTTGAGGGGAGCCTGCTGACTGGCACCACCAACGTGATCCCCGAACTGCTACGCGTTGCGCCCGAGGTCAAGCTGATTGTGCAGGCAGTTGCGGCCGACGAGAATCAGACCGTCGAGCTCTATCGCCGCGGCGTGAGGGGAATCGTCAGCCGCTCCATCTCGCCTGACCTGCTTGTCCGCTGCGTGCGCCGCATCGCAGCTGGCGAAACCTGGATCGACAATCAATCGGTCAGTTGGGTCATCGAGGCCTATCGCGCCCAGGCCGCCGCGCTGGTCAATCCGCGCTCGCAGCCCAAGCTCTCGCCCAAGGAGATGGCCATCATCACCTGCATCACCCAGGGCAAGCGCAACAAGGAAATCGCCTTCCAGTTGGGAACCACCGAGCAGGTTATCAAGAATTATCTGCGCAAGATCTACGACAAACTCGGTGTCAGCGACCGTCTCGAACTGGCTCTCTATTGCCTGCACAACAAAATCATTCGCAGCGATGCCGATGAAGAATTGGTAGCTCAGAAGGTGTTAGGCCGGTAGCTGGTTCTTCTCTTCCAATCTCTTCAAATTTGGGTTTCCCATCCATTCGAGCTTTTACGCATGGGTGGGAAACCGAAAATTTCCCACGAGCAAGTAGCGAGCGTTTGGCCCCACCGCAAGTGACCTTGCTGTATGGATATCAGTTGCCTGATACCTCCCGCGTCGATCCATTCTCCACTCGTTAGCGCATACGGCTCCTATCTTCGATTCTAGCGGGCGTCAAGAAAGCCGCCGTCGCGCTTCTTGCGGAGCAGGTCGATGATATGAATCGGTGCGGAAGCAGAGATAACGCGCAAGTCCTCGATTTGTCGACTGTTGGCGGTTATCCCAAAAAGCCATACGCGAAGTGGACCTATCGTTCGTATCGGATTGAGATACGGACCTTCCGCCTTCAATCCATTCTCAAGGCAAACTCCAGAGAACTTTGACATCACTCAGTTGCGTGTTTATATTCAATTGCGTTGGTGGGCAGAAGAAGAATTTGTTTGTTTCAAGTCAGCAGGCAAATATGAGAGATGTCTTCATCAAATTCACTGCCGCATTGATTTTAGTTGGTTGGTGTTTCATTACTCATGCCCAAGGCGGAAATATCTCCGTTGGCGCGATCACCAAATACTCCGGAATTGCAACGAATCAGGGAGATATCAAAGACCTCAAAAATGTCAATGAATTCCTGAATGTTCTAGAGTCGCAATTGGCGAAGGAGTTTGTAAACCATGGCGACATAGACTACCTCGACAGGATGAATACCGAGGAAGTATTTCAGGAATTACACCTCTCATCGAATAGCGCATTCAACGCTTCCAGCGGTGCGCTGAAGGGGCTTTTGGGTCGGCTTGATTTTCTGGTTGTGATAGATTCCGCGGAGCCGACAACGGCACGGATTCGCCTTATCGATGTCGAGCTGGGAGCTGTAAAGGCGCTTGAAACCTGCAAACGCAAGACATCTCTTTTTGGTTTTACCCAAGATGGTCCCGCAGATTGCGTCGCTCCATTCGTAACTCGCGCTATAGAAGCTGCACGCGCGAAACGGGCGGCAAAGGTCGCGAGATTGCAGCACCAGGCGGCACAAGATCAAGCAGCGCAGGAAAAAATGGCCGCTGAACAAACTGCACGAGAGAAGGACCGTCAGCGAGCGAAGATTGCAGCGCATGCGCAGGCAGAAGCCGAGGCAAAGGCACGTGCCGAGGAAAACGAAAATGCGCAAAAGGAGGCAGAGGCTCAATCAGAAGCCGCAGCCGAATTGGATGCACAGATAGAAGCTCTTAGACCCGGCTTGGACGACGCGGTTGCGCGCCTTTCCTCCACCAATGAGTTTTGGGCATCCATGAGCAGACAACTCGCTTCTTCCGGACTTCAACTACGCTCGGATGTACAGAGCGCTCTCAACATTGCAAATGCCGATTCACGGCGCTGCCAAAGTCTGGTTTCTCAGCGCAACGCCGATCCGCTGCAGTTATGCATTTCGAGGCTTCGCAGGGATTTGGAAAAGTTGGATGCGCTCAAATAGCGGCGAGTGTCCCATTTTTCGCTCTGTTGAACTGGGCAACCCGGTCTACTTTCTTTGTTGCCTTTGGGCAAGTCTAAAAATTCAATCCCCCGCAACGGCCGCTTCAACCGGCAGCATCGCCCGTACCTTGACGCGAACCTCTACCCGCGCTCTTAGCCGGTTGATGATTGAAACCAGCCGGTCCAGCGTGAACCGGGCTAGATCGGCATTGCGAATCCTTGAAAAGTCCGCAGCAGCGATCCCCGTCCGCGCGTGAGCGGCGCGTACAGTCAGACCCTCAGAGTCCAGCATTTTGATAATCTGCGATGCCAGCAGCGCCTTCAACTGCTCCACATCCGGGCTGGCATGGCCCAAGTCGCGAAAGGCATTCCCGCTCCCGCGCACTACCTCAATCTCTTCGCTCTTCATCCTAGCAACTCCTTCAATCTCTTCAACCTGCTCTCAGTCAATTCGATCTCATGGGGCGAGGTCTTGATTCCTTGCGTCGATTTCTTTTGGAAGGCATGAAAAACCCAAAGCTCCGCTCCAAGCTGAACCGCGTAGACGCCCCGGAATGCATCTCCGCGCCAAGGCAGTGCAATCTCAAAGACGCCGGACCCAAGCCCTCTGAGTGGCTTGGCGACATCCGCCATGCCGCCATCCGCCGCGATCGTCAAAGCCGTCAGGCAGACCGATTGCGCCTCAGCAGGAAACTTTTCAAACTCCTTGCGCGCAGCCTTGATCCAGGAGATAGGCCGCGTCTGCCTTGTCGTCGAGTCCTCACTGGCCAAGGAGGCGCTTGCCCCAAACGCCCAGTGCCCCCAACTCTCGATTCAGATAGCTCGGGCACTATTCAGAACGCGTCGTGAGTTATTGGCTGACTGCTTTGACGTGGTCGCCGACCAGGAAGCCGGAGCCGGAGACTGGCGAGCAGACGGCGGAGGCGTCGTCCACATCGGTGGCTTTGATGATGCCGATGGAGCTGGTGAGGCGGCGGATCACGTCGCCTGTGGTGGGGTCTTTGATCTCCTTGGTTACGCGGACCACCTCTAGCTGATCGCCCACATTGACGCCTGCTTTCTTGCCGACGTTGAGGACGATCTGACCTCCATCGACCGCGGCGACAAGGCCGTCGATGGTGATGGTGCGGACGGCAATCTTGGGCGCGTTCGAGACGACGTCGGCGGTCAGCTTATCGACGGCCTGCTTGGTGGCCTCGCCGATGATCGTGGCCTGGAAGTCGCTGGAGCCAAAGTTCACGTTGCCGTTGCCGTTGCTCCAACCGTGGCCTCCTCCGCCCAGCAGCGAGGTGGAGGAGCGGGACGAGGTGCCGGTGCCCTCGGCCACGCCGAGAATCTCGCCGGTGTCCACGTTGACAATGCGCGCGGTGATGCTGACGTTGGCTTTGGAATTGGAGTGGCCGATGCCGCCCACGCCGTAGCCGCCCCAGCTTCCGCCGCCTCCGCCAACGCCCACTTTCTTGGTCTCGTTGCCGAACTGCGTGATGCTGCCGACAATGATGGCGTCGACGCCCAGCAGTTTGCCGAGCCTGGCGGCGCTGGTCGAGTCGGCGCGCTGCGAGTTGGAGAAGTTCTGCTCGGCCATGATCTTCTCAAGCGCCTGGCGCTCGATGATGGAGAAGGTACCGTCCTTGACCAGGCCGGTGATGAGCAGGTCGGTGATGCCTTTACCAACATCGACGTTGCCGCCAAACATGCCGTTGGTATAGCTCTGAACGGTTCCGTAGTCGAAGTCGAGCACGGCGATGCGTGGTCTGCGCTTGGATGCGGATTGTGCGGAGGCGGGCTGCTCCAGGATTCCAGCGGCGATTCCAGCGGTAAAGGCCAGGAGAAGAGAAAGAACGGGAAGCGCTTTCTTTAGAGTCATGAGTTTTCCTCGGGGAGTTGTGATGGGGACCACAAATAGATTTCACCCGCGAATTCAGTGCTGTCAAGTTAAATCTGCGTCGGTGGGGCGGAGCTCAATGCTCCCCCGGCGGCATCTTGCAGCAATCTCCCGCGGCAGCCGGCTCATTGGCTCCGGCGTCGAGTGCGACCTTCCAGCTTCCATCGGCCTGCTTGCGCCAGACGGTGATGTAGCGTCCGGTGGTGGTTACCGGATTGCCATTGACGTCCTTGCTGTGGCCTTCAAAGTGGCCCCAGGTATATCCCATATCGCCTGATGGCCCCATCGCGGCGTCGGTCACGGTCCACGACAACTGATAGACCTTGGGGTCCCAGTTGGCGGATTTGGCGATGGCCACGCGGCCGACCAGCGGCATAGCTCCATTGCCCAGGGCCACGCCGTCTTCCGCAAACCAATCGGCAAAGCCTGCGCCGCCGCGCGCCAGCACGTCCTTGGCAAAGCGCGCCTCGAGGTCGAAGAGTACTACTTTGCCCGGCTTCATGGTCGGGTCGGTGAGCAGATTCGGCGCGGGTTGCGCATTCGCATTCGCATCCGGAAAGGCCAACTGCGCCTGAGCCGCCTGCGGAGCTTGTGCCAGCCCAGCAATTGCCAACGCACAAAAAAGAAGTTTCCAGTTGATTTTCACTTTCAAAGCCCTCCCGCAATGAAAAAGGATATGAGCCCATCGTATAACGGTGGGCAACGGTGGGCAAAGACGGATTGTGAGTTGCGGCTATCGAATTGAGAGTGCTCGATTCAGACTAACCAATCCAGAGTGCGCAATATTGAGCAGACCGCATCCGGACAAGAGCATCAACTTGTTCTCAGTCGGGAAAAGAAGCGATTGAGCGAAAGAGCCCTCCTCATGAACAAGATGGTTCGATGAGGCGTTTTTTAACAAGAACAGCAAGTTAGCCACCGTTGCGCGGTGATGGCGAGTTAGCAAGTTGGCGGCAAGTTCATTGCAGGTGTGACTTGCAGCGGCGAGTCGGACTGCTCCTCATGAACAAAGTTCTAATTGAGGTTCGTGCCATCCCACTTATTCCGCAAAAGAAAACGCAGATCCTTCGGCGACGCTCAGTAGCGGAATGGATAAGGCACCCAGCAATTGCGGCTGATTCATTTTCGAAGGCAACTCGCTATGCAAGTCGAGCGGATCCCAAAGAAAAGGCGGTTGAGATGGAAGATCTTCGGTGCAAATTTGTGGCGGCGGAAATGGAAGACTCCCGCTGCAGTTCCCGGTACGATGGCGCGGTGGTTGGGATGGAAGATCCGCGCTGCAAAAGCCTACTGAGTGGTACGGCCATGGAGGCTGGCGACCCTCGCTGCTGGACCGATGCGAGGCCGATGGAAGATCCACGCTGCAATTACATGCGCTGCCGGTGAGTGTAGTTTCATCGCGGCCTCCGGCATTCGCGCGCCTGAGGCAATCCGCTGGAGCTAGAAATATCGCAACCAATGTTAAAGGAGACTGCAAATGCTTATTTTGCTGATTGTTCTTTTGGTGCTCGTATTTGCCGGAGGCGGAGGCTATTACGGCTATGGCCGCTGGGGCAGCCGCGGAGGAGCAGGCATCAGCCTAGGCTCAGTGCTGCTGATTCTGCTGGTGTGCTATTTGCTTGGGATTATCTGACCGGGCAAGACGCGCGAAACGGGCAATAAAACCGGTGTAAGGAGAGTAGAGAATGCAAATTGCAATGAGTGATGCACTGGGGCTGGCCTGTTGGCGCGAACCGCGATTTATTGAAGATTTCAGCAGCCGCGATTTTACCTGGCTGCTGGTTGGGGCGCTGCTGGCCGTGGCCGCAATGTGGATTATTTCGCGGCGCAGGCGGCGCTGGTTTTAGATGTCAGCGCATCAAGCAGGGCAAAGATCCAAGATTCGGAAATTTGCCCACTTCTCTTAGATGAATTTGGAATCCGGCCAGTTACTCAGATTGATGCCCGTAGCGGATTGATAAACGTCTGCCCTATAAAATCCCGTTCATTATCGGTAACAACCACGCAACCATTTGCCTCCGCAATGGCGGCCAGAATCATATCCAGCGGACTGCGCGGCTTTCCGGCTCTTGCGCCTTCAGCCATCAGCCGCGCCCAGATGAGGCTGGCCTTTTCATCGAAGGGCAATACACGTCCCGCAAACAAGGCCTGCGGCCCCTCAGGCCCAGTAAACCACTTCTCCAACTGAGTGCGTTTTCTTTTGGCAGGAGCTTCCAGCACTCCGCACCAGATTTCCGCCACAGTTAGAGAGGCGATTGCGGTAATTCTCTAAAGCACGCATTTGCGAAGTGCTGCCCATTGTCACCGCCCATCTGTATCCAGAAATATACCCGGAAATTCTGTGGTATTCAAATTGGGAGGCAAATAATTTGGCGATGATGGTGGCAATATCCGCTGCTCCCCTCTTCCAAATCCAGTCTCGCGATGGAAATTGCTCACCATTTTCTGACCGAATTTGCGCAAGAGATTGCATAGTCTATTTCTTAAATCTTCGCAAGTGGTTGATTTTGCGATATTGGGCTTCGGCCATCCAATTGCAAACAAGGCCTCCAAGATCTACACGCTGGGGGACTGCTTTCGATCTGCTCCTCTTCAAGACTCACTCATACGCCGCTGCGCCTGATCCTGGACCTCGGTTTATTTACTGTCCAAACGCTCCCCAGCGCTGGACAACCGCTTCCGCGCCAATAACACGAGAACGAGTCAAACGCACACCGGTCAGAAAATCCCTCTTAAAAGGCGGCATCAGCCGCCAGACGATTGGGAAAGACCCACTAGTGGTCACCGAATTCGATTCCCCAAATTGTTTTTCAAGGAAGGAAACAATGAAAAAGCACTTCAAGATGCTTCTCTCGCTCGCGGGACTTCTCACATTTTCTTCGCTGGCTCATGCCTTGCCAACCACTTACACCATCGATTTTGAACAGTATTCCGAGTTCACCCAGATTACCAATCAGTACTCGGCCGACTATGTAACTTTTCAAAACGCACTGCAATTGGTTGCGCCCGGCTATGACTACTTTGACTATCCTCCGACGTCGGGCAGCGGGGTGATTACCAACGATCCCAACGACCCGATCGAGCTTGATTTTTCAGGAACGGTGGAAGGCGTGACTGGATACTATGCCGATCCTTATGGCGTGATTGTGACCGCCTACAATAGCACGGGCGGAATTCTGGATATTTTCGATGGCGCCGGGGTGGTTGGATCGGATCTGGAGTTTCAGGTCACCAGTGATAGCGCGATCGCTTACATCACCATCGGCGACGTAAACGGCAGCCCGGATTCCGAGACGGTGGACGATATCAGTTACACGGTAACTCCGGAGCCTGATTCCTTCCTGCTGCTGGGCACCGGCTTGCTGGGCTTGGCCGGTATTATGCGCCGCAAGCTAGCCCGGTGACTTGTTGACCGGGTTCGCGAGGCCAGCCGCAAGGCTCGGATCGCGAACCGCCTCTTGCATTGCCTTTCGTATCGCCCATCGTATTAGGAGAGATTATGATCTGTAGCCGTACATCCGCTTCCCTGGCTCTGGCCGTGGCTGCATTGGCCTTGTTTGTCAATCCCGCCGCTCAAGCCCAAAGCAAGAAGATCCTTGTCACGCAGCCCGTCAATAACAATGTGACGGTGACCCTGGCGGGCAACACGCGCCCCGAGGTCAACCCGGTTCTGAAGACCGCCGCGGTGGCCACCAATCAGAAACTGGATCACATGCTGCTGCTTTTGAAGCGGCCGGCGGCTCTGGATGCGCAGCTTACGGCATTTATCGACGAGCTGCACAATCCGGTTTCACCCAACTACCACAAGTGGATCAGCGCCGAGCAGTTTGGAGAGCAGTTCGGGCCGGCGCAGAGCGACATTGCCGCAGTGACATCCTGGCTTGAATCGGAGGGCTTTACGGTCAACGTGGTTTATGCCAATGGCATGTTCATCGATTTCTCCGGCACAATCGGCGAGGTCGAGACGGCCTTTCACACGCAGATCAACAACTACGACATCAATGGCGTGGGCCACATTGCCAACGCGACTGATCCGCAGGTTCCGGCCGCTCTGGGACAGGTGATCGGCGGCGTGATCTCACTGAACGACTTTAAGCCGAGAGCGCTTCATGAGCCTATCCAGAAGGCCCACGTCGAGGTTGGGTCGCATAGCCTGACGAGCGAATATACGAACGCCAGCGGCCTGGAAATTGCGCCCTGGGATCTGGCGAAGATCTACAACATTGCTCCGCTCTTCACAGCCGGAATCTCAGGCCAGGGAATGAAGATCGTGGTGGTTGAAGACACCAACCTTTTTAATTGCAATGCGACCAATGCCGCTGGTGCGGCCGGAACGGCTTGCAGCACGACGAGCGACTGGGCGGTCTTCCGCAACACCTTTGGCTTGGGCAGGTACACGGCCGGAAACCTCTTGCAAGAGAACCCGGCTCCTCAGGTTGGAACGAACAACTGCACGACGCCCGGCACGACCACTGGATATCCGACGGGTGTCAACTCGGATGCCGTTGAAGCGGCGATCGACGTGGAGTGGGCTACGGCGGCCGCGCCCAGCGCGACGATTGTGAACGCCGCCTGCGCCAACCCGCGCAGCGGCTTTGGAGGATTGACAGCGCTGCAGAATATTCTCTCTCACCCCAGCGCGGACAACGTGGATGTGGTGAGCATGAGCTACGGCGAGTCGGAGGAAGCCAGCGGCGCATCTTTCAACGCAGCGTTTAATACCACCTTCCAACAGGCTGTTGCCGCAGGGATCGCCATTTTTGTTTCTTCTGGCGACGAAGATGCGGCCAGCTCCGACGGCGGCGGGTCCACATGTACCGGGTTCAGCGGCGCCTATTATTGCGCCAAGGACGGCATCACGATCAGCGGCTGGATGTCTTCGCAGTACGATGTTTCGGTTGGCGGGCTTGATTTTGCCGATACTTATTTGAAAGACAACAGCACCTACTGGAATGCCGCCAATAACATCTGGTACGGCTCCGCCAAGTCTTACATCCCGGAGCAGCCGTGGAATGACTCGTGCGCCAGTACGCTGCTTGCCGACTTCGAGACGGGATCGACGGTGACATATGGCACAAGCGGCTTCT
>Ga0181534_10001098_pt1 | contig 18017 bp, 13 predicted proteins | sample PEATcosm2014_Bin_37_FD_119758 | JGI IMG/M metagenome (GOLD analysis project Ga0181534, IMG submission 119758) | Peatland microbial communities from MTU Mesocosm Facility, Houghton, MI, USA - PEATcosm2014_Bin17_10_metaG | ecosystem: Environmental > Terrestrial > Soil > Wetlands > Peat | place... | reverse complement strand
GATTGCCGCGCGCCGCGAGGCCGATGCCGCGATGCGCCGCAAGAACCAGGAGTTGGAAGCCACGATCCTGCAACTCGAAACGTTTCATCGCAATGGCGAGACGCTGTCGCTCATGGCCGAACTGCTTCAGTCCTGCACGCAGCGCACGGAGGCGTATGAGATCGTGCGCGACACCGGCGCGCAGCTGTTTCCCGCAGCGGCGGGATCGCTTTTCATTTACCGCGAGTCGCGCGACGTGCTCGAACACGCCTCCACCTGGGGCAGTGAACGCAAGCCTGAATCGACGCTGGCGCCGGACGATTGCTGGGCCCTGCGGCTGGGACGCCGCCATTTCGTCCCGCCGGCGGGAACCATCCGCTGCCGGCACGCGGCGGCGAATGCCACGAGCTATGTCTGCATGCCGGTGCACGGGCAGGGGCAGATCCTCGGGTTGTTCCACATTGCGGTGGACGTGGATGAACGCACCCGGCGTCCGGCGCCGGACATCGAACAGCGCCTGCGTGCGATCTGCGATCGGGTGGGACCGGCACTGGCGAATCTCAAATTGCGCGATGCCCTGCGCGAGTTGGCGTTGCGCGACGGCCTGACCGGCCTGTACAACCGTCGTTACATGGAGGACGCGCTCAATCGCGAGATCCATCGCGCCGAGCGCAGCGGCAAGCCGCTGTCCGTCGTGATGATCGACATCGATCACTTCAAACAGTTCAACGACAAATTCGGCCACGATGCCGGCGATTTTGTACTCAACGCGGTGGCGCGCGCCATCATGAAAAAGATCCGCCCCTCCGACATGGCCTGCCGCTACGGGGGCGAAGAGCTGGCGGTCGTGCTCCCGGAAGCGAGCCTGGAAATCGCCTGTACGCGCGCCGAACAAATGCGGCTCGCCATTCGGGACACGAATCTCACGCACATGGGACAAACCCTGCCGGCGCCGACGGCCTCGTTCGGCGTCTCGGTCTATCCGGCACACGGAACCAAGCCGGTCGATCTGCTCAAGGCCGCTGATGAGGCGCTCTACCGGGCGAAGCGCGACGGCCGGGACCGGGTGTGCACGGCGCTCGGGACGCCGGACGACCCGCGGGTATAGGCAAGCGTGCCGGGCTGATCAGCCCGCCCGCTCGTCCACCAAGTGCATCGCGTAGGCGTGAACCACCCGCCGGGTCTCTGACCAGGCGGCCATGAGGCCTTCGAGATCCGCCGCCGACACCTCGCGGCTGCGCGCCACCGCCTCGAGTTCCGCCGCCCGCGCGGCGAGGCGGATGGCGTGAAAGTTGGCGGCGGCTCCCTTCATCGCATGGGCAATGCCCGCCACCGCGTCCGGTGCCGCCGCGCCCAGTGCATCGAGATTCTCGGCGGTGCTCTTCAAGAATAAATCAATGAGTTCGGCCAGGAAGGCGGGCTCATCGCCGATGCTTTCGAGCAGCCGCTCGAGATCCCACACGGGTTCGGTGGAATCACCGCTGCGCGCCGGCGGGACCGCACGTGCAAGGATGCGCTCGAGCGCCGCGCCAAGCTGATCCGGGGACACCGGCTTGGAGACGTAGTCGTCCATGCCGGCGAGCAGGCAACGGTCGCGATCGCCGGTGAGGGCGTGCGCCGTCATGGCGATAATCGGTATCCGTCGGCGTGCTTCTCCGGCCGCGCCGCTGCGAATCTGGGCGGTGGCCTCGTAGCCATCCATCACCGGCATCTGGCAGTCCATCAGCACCACATCGACGGCTGTTTGCTTCAGACACTCAAGGGCCTCGTAGCCATTCTCGACCACGGTGACTTGAAGCCCGAGCTTTTCGAGCAGCCGCCGTGCGAGCTTTTGATTGACGGCATTGTCCTCCACAAGCAGTGCGCTGCGTCCGGCGCACGGTCCTGCGGCGGTCGCCGGCGCGGCTTCCGAGCGCGCGGGCACCAGGCGTTTGGCGATGGCCGTTTGCGCGAACGCCGTGAGCGTTGCCATCGCCTGCAGCAGCGTATGGCGTTTGGCCGGCTTGGTGAGCACACGGGTGAGTTCGTCAGCCTTGAGACCGCTGAGGCCACCGATCGAACCCAGGTAGATGACCGGCACCACGTGGTCCGACGCGCGCGATCGAACCTGCTCGGTGATCCAACTGCCGGGATGATCCGGCAGGGTTTGATCCAGGATCAGGATATCCGGCCGATCGCCTGCTGCGTCGAACTCCATCCACCTATCGAGCGCACCTTGCGCCGTGTCGCAACTCGTGACCCGGCAGCCTGCCGATTCGAGTTGTCGGGAAATGACCCGCAGGTTGCTGGGGTGATCGTCGGTGAGCAACGCGTGCAAGCCTTGAATCGGAACCGCGGCGGCGGCGGCGAGGGCCGAATACGCGGTGTCGAATTCGAGGGCGATGCTGAAGGCCGATCCCACCCCATGACGGCTTTCGACCCGGATGCTGCCACCCATCAATGCCATCAAGCGCTTGCTGATCGACAGACCGAGCCCCGTCCCGCCGAATCGCCGGGTGGTCGAGGCATCGGCCTGCACGAAAGGCTGAAACAGCCGTTCGGTCTGATCCTCGGTCATGCCAACCCCGGTGTCGGCGATCCGGATGTCGGCCTCGACGCGTCCGTTGTGCGCCACACGCGTGCGGCTCGTCAATGTGACCTCGCCGCGTTCGGTGAACTTCACCGCGTTCGACAGCAGATTCAAAACCACCTGGCGCAGGCGGGTCGGGTCGCCGCTCACGGCGTCGGGACCGTCGTGGCCGATGTCGACAATCAGTTCGATGCTCTTCTCGCCGGCACGCAGCGCAATGGCATCGGCGCAGCCCTCGAGAATCCGCGACAGGGAGAAATCGACGACCTCGAGTTCCAGACGGCCGGCCTCAATCTTGGAAAAATCCAGAATGTCGTTGATGATGACCAGCAAGGACTCGCCGCTCGAGCGCACGATCTCCGCATATTCATGCTGCTCCGGCGTGAGCGGCGTATCGCACAGAAGCCCGGTCATGCCGATGATGCCGTTGAGCGGCGTGCGAATCTCGTGACTCATGTTGGCGAGGAATTCGCTCTTCGCACGGTTGCCCTGGTCGGCGAGCAGCGCCGATTCCTTCAGGGCCCTCTCGGCCTCCGCCTGGATTCTCGCGGCCTCCTTCTGTGAATCGATGCTGAGGACCTGGACCACGAAATGCAGCGGCCGGCCCGCCGCATCGCGCACCATCGACACGCACTGCAGCACCCACACCGGATGACCGTCCTTGTGGATGAAGCGCCGTTCGAATTGATAGGAGTCCGTATAGCCTTCGATGAGATTGCGCGCGTGTTCGAGTCCGACGTCCCGATCGTCGGGATGGCTGAACGAGTAGGTCGTCTTGCCGAGCAGTTCCTGCGGACCGTACCCGATGATCGAACACAGTGCGGCATTCACGCGGATCCAGCGCCCATCGGAGGACACGAGCGCCATGCCCTGGGCGGCCGATTCGAACGCACCGCGGAAACGGTCTTCCGCTTCGGCCATCGCCGCCGCGGCCTGGTGCTGCGCGGACACGTTGGTGATGTATCCATGCCACAGCACGCCGCCGTCGGAGAGCCGTTCGGGCATGGCGTGACCGAACAGCCATTCCTCGGTTCCATCCTCGAAGCGCACCCGGTACTCCGCCACCCAGGGAGTGAGGTTGCGCGCCGATTGATGGATCGACGCCGTCACGGCATCGGTGTCATCGGGGTGCAGGATGGCGAATACCGCAGAGGCGTCCTGGCACACCTGTTCGGGCGTCACGCGGTAAATGTCGCGGATGCGATCGCTCGCGTACGGAAAGCAAGAGGTGCCGTCGGCGCGCAATTGAAATTGGTAGACCACCCCGGGCAGCTGAGAGGCGAGCTTCTGCAGCCGATCCAGGATCTCCTGGCGTGCGTCCTGCTGGCGTTTGCGCTCGGTCACGTCGGTGAGTATCGCGATGAACGAGGTGGTGTTGGTCGATATCGAGCGGATGGGCTGCGGGTTGATGTCGACCCAACAGCGGCGCCTGCTGTCGTTCTTGGTCACCAGTTCGATCTGGCAGCTGCTGCCCGTCGCGAGCGCATTCTTCAGGGCGATGCTGTCCGTCTCGAAAGATTCCTGGTCGCGCAGCAGTTCCTCATAACGCCTGCCGATGATCGCTTCGCGCGTGTAACCGGTGAGGGTCGTGAAGCCCTGGTTCACCCACTCGATGCAACCGCGGGGATCGATGATGATGACCGGGCTGCTGGCGTGCTGCACGACAGCGGCGAGCCGGCGGTTCTCATCGCCGGCGCGGTCGATGAGGGAACGTTCGCGTTGCAGATGGCGGATGCCCGGTTCGATGCCGATGGCGATGATGAGAAATACGGCGAGCAGCGCCAGGGCGAGCCACAACTCGAGCGCCTGCTGCTGGGCGTAGCCATCCGCCCTGAAGCGCGCCGCGAGTTCGTTGACGAAACGGTTGGCCGAGTCGAAGTAGGCCTTCTGCAACGTGCCGAGGCCGGCCAGTTGCGCCAGACGCTCGGCGGGGGTGCTTTGCGACGCCCGCCGCGCCGCATCGACGAGACCGTGCATCTGCCCGAGCAGCGCCTGAAAACTGCGGCACAGCGGGTCGGTATCACCCGAGCAGGTCTTCTCCAATATCCGCTGCACCTTGGTGTGCTGGTCGTTCCAGCGGTCGATCGCCGCGCCGAGCTCATCGCCGTGTTCCAGTTGCGGCGCGAGCACGTGCACGAACGCGGCGTGGATCACTTCGGTCGATTGGCCGCGCAGACGTCCGGCCACGCTCACCATCTCGCCATGGGCCGCATCTAGTTGGAGAAAATGATAAAGAACGGCGCTGGCGCTCAAGGTCGCCGCACAAAACAGCACGAAGATCGCCGCGTAGGTCAGGCGGATTCGGCGGCCGAGCATGCGCGCCGCGGTCGTGTGGGACAAGGGATTGGAGGGCGCCGGGTTTTGCACAGCGTTCTATCGGCAAATTGCCGGGAAACTTGACGGTGAGGAGCGCGCGAAAGGGCTCCGCGGCGGGGCCTAACCGCGCAGCGGCTTGCGTAGACCCTCCATGCCTTTGAACTCGACGAACTGGGTGGTGGTCGCCCACAGATAGTCGCCGTACAGGAATGGCTCAAACGCATCGGCCGCGTCCGGACTCAAGGGGCGGATTTCGGCATCCGCCCGGGCTTCGTAGAAGAACGGAATCGACATTCTGGGCCGCCCGGTGCCGATGACCCGGTGCTCCGTGGCTTGAATGCGCCCGCCACTCCAGCGTTCGAGCACTTTGCCGAAATTCACCGCCAGGGTGTCTTCGTGCGGCGGCACATCGAGCCATTGCCCGCTGCGGTGGCGCGCCTGCAAACCGTCGATCCCGTCCTGCGCGAGCAGGGTGAGAAACCCGGAATCGACGTGCGGCACGCCGTTCAGATAGCAGCGCCGCTCGCGGTGGGTGATCCAGATGCGCGGATCGATCGCCGCGGCTTCCGTCAGGTCCGTGCGTATCGGGTAGCGCAGCAGCCGCAGGGTCGACAAGCCGCGCTCGAAGGCCGAATCGAAATAATGCTCCGGCAATTCCAAGCCGCGCGCGATGGAGCGCATCAACGCCTGGCTCGTGCGCACCATGGCGTGATAGTACCGGGCAGCCGCGGCGTGCCAGCCGGGCAAGGCCTGCGCCGGCGGCAGCGGCGTCGCCTCGCGCAGCGGATCCCCGGCATGCACGACGGACGCTCCATAGGCGATGTCCGGGCCGAGATCCATGCCCTCCTTGCTGGTCAGGAATCCCTTTTGCAGCGGAAACCAGCCGCGATAGACGTTGGTATGGCTGGCATCGAATTTTTGGCGCCACAAAGCCCGGATCTCGGCTTCGGGCAAATCGAACACCCGCAATAAATCCGCCCGCGAGGCCGCATCGATCGGAATGTCGGCGGCGAAGCCGCTGGCGATAAAAAAACCGGTTTCCGCGGCGGCTTCCCGGATGGCGCGGTCGGCGCGTTCGCGCGCGCGCGACCGACCTTCGAACAGGGTCGCGACGTCGATGACGGGAATGGTGGGATCTGGCGACATGAGGGGCGGCACTCGCGGGCTATACTAGCTCATGGGCCCTGCCGTCGATCCGGTCATCTCCAACGCCGCGTTGCCGGCGACGACGCGGGTGGTCGTGATCGGCGGCGGCATCATTGGATGCGCGGCGGCGCTCGATCTGGCGGAGCGCGGCATTCCGGTGGTGCTTTGCGAAAAAGGGCATATCGGGTGCGAGCAGTCCAGCCGCAATTGGGGTTGGTGCCGTCAGGCGGGGCGTGACGAGCGCGAGATGCCGCTGATCGTCGAGAGCCTGCGGCTGTGGCGCGATATGGACCGCCTGACCGGGACGGCCACCGGTTTTCGCGCATGCGGCGTGCTCTATGTCGCCGAATCCGCTGCCGATGAGCAGCGTTTCGATGCCTGGCTCGATATGGCGCGCCCCTTCGAGATCGGCGCGCGCAGGGTGCGGGGCGGCGAGCTTGGTGCGCTGATGCCGGGGGCGGGGGTCGCGTATCGCAGCGGGCTGTACGTGCCCGGGGATGGCTGTGCCGAACCACAACTTGCCGCTGCCGCCATCGCCCGCGCCGCGCAACGTCGCGGTGCCCTCATCTTCGGGCAGTGCGCCGCCCGCGGGCTCGAACGCACTGCCGGCCGGGTCAGTGCGGTGATCACGGAACGGGGTCGGTTGGCATGCGATGCCGTCATTCTGGCCGGCGGCGCTTGGAGCAGCCTGTTTTGCGCGAGCTTGGGCGTGCGCTTGCCGCAATTGAAGGTGCTGGCTTCGGTGCAGCGCACCGCGCCGGTCGAGGGCCCCGAACCGTGCACGTACCTGCGCAACCTGGGTTATCGCAAGCGGCTCGACGGCGGCTACACGCTGGCGAGCACGCAGCATACGGTGCCGCTGGTCCCGGATTCGTTGCGGTTCTTGTCCGATTTTCTGCCGATGATCCGCCGCGAGCCGGTTGTGGCCACGCTGAGGCTCAACGGCCAATCCTGGCGTGAGCTGCGATCGGCGCGTCAGTGGCCGCTCGATCGGCCGAGCCCGTTCGAGACCACGCGCGTTCTCGATCCGCCACCCAACACCGCACTGAACGCCGCGGCGCGCGCCGCGATGACGCGTCTGTTCCCGCAATTTCGCGACGTGGCCACGCTGCAGCAGTGGGGCGGGTACATCGACGTGACGCCCGACATGATCCCGTACATCGGCGCCGTCGACTCCGTGCCGGGCCTCACCATCGCCACCGGTTTTTCCGGCCACGGCTTTGGCATCGCCCCCGCCGCGGGGCAGCTGGCGGCCGAAATCGCCGTGGGGCAGACACCGAAGATCGATCCGAGCGCGTTTCGCGTGGCGCGATTCAGCGACGGATCGCCCATCGTCATGGGCCCGGACATGTGACTGCCGTACCCGACGCCGATGGGATCGTCAGGTTTTGGGCTTGCGGAATTTGAGCACGAAATTGTCCGCTTCGCCGATCGCCACGTAGCGGGCGCGGTCCTTGTCGCCCTGCGATAACGTCGGCGGCAGAGTCCATACGCCGTCGACCCAATTTTTCGTGTCCTTGGGGTTGGCGTTGATCTCGGAAGAACCGATCAACTCGAACCCGGCCTTCTTGGCGAGCGCAATGGTGTAGTCCTCGCGCACGTAGCCGTTTTCGGCCTTCGGATCCTGCGCCTTGTCATTCGGCCCGCGGTGCTCCTCGATGCCGAGAATCCCACCCGGCTTGAGCGCCGCGAAGCTCGCCGCGAGCGCCTGTTCCGCATAGCCGCCATCCATCCAATTGTGCAGATTGCGAAACGTCAGCACGAGATCCGCGGAACCCGGCGGCGCGATTTCGAAATGCCCGGCGCCCAGGGTGGTCTCGTGGATCGTGCCATAGCGGGTCTTTTGCGCGGCGGCCCGCGACCGCCAGCGGGCGACCGTCTCGTCCTCTTCCTTGTCGCCCGGCGCCGGCTGCGCGACGTAGTACTTGCCGCCCGCGGCGAGGTAGGGAGCGAGGATTTCGGTCCAATAGCCGCCGCCCGGCCACAGTTCGACCACGGTCATGGTCGGCGTGATGCCGAAAAACGCCAGCTCCGCGGCCGGATGGCGCGCGGTGTCGCGGGCGGCATAGTTGGGGCTGCGGGCCGGGTCGGCGATGGCCGCGCTCAGCGCCGGATCGGGTGATGCCGCGGACGCACCGATCGCGGTGCCGAGCGCCATGCCGAGCGCGGCCACACCGGCCGCCAGGAGAAACGAAGTCCGGGGCTTGCTGTTCATGCTTGAGTTCCTTCAAAGGTTTTGGCTGCAGTCAATGGCCGCTACTTTATCACCGGGTGCGGCCGATGCCGCCGTTTGCGACGCCATTAACGGATTTCTGGCGCCATTTGGCCGAGTGTTGGGGCTTTCTTCCCCAAGCGAGCCGTCATTTATGAATGGGTGGGACGCCTTCATCGTATCGTTCGGAATTGCCTTCTTCCTCGCCAGCGGACGCTGCAAACAGTGGCTCGTGAAAGTGGGTTATCTCAAGGGCGACCGCTAACGCCTACAGCAGGCCTAGCCGCTCGCTGACTACAACGGCCCGGTGGATCGCGGGATGCTCGTGCGCTCGTCGTACAACCACGAAGGAAAGCACCATGCCGCTCACCCGCAGGAATCGAACCCGCTCGCCGGCCAGCCGCGCCTCGCGCGATGCCATCTCGCTGTTGAAGGCCGATCACCGGCAAGTGGAACAATGGTTCAAGGAATTCGACAGCGCACGCTCGAAGGATCGCAAGCACCAGCTGGCCGCGAAAATCTGCGCGGCCTTGCGCGTCCACACGATCATCGAGGAGGAACTGTTCTATCCGGCTTTCCTGATGGCGACCGAGGACACAGCGACTCATCACGAGGCCGTGGTCGAGCACGCCGGCGCGAAAAATCTGATGGCGGAGATCGAGCAATCGAATCCCGACGACGAATACTTCGAGTCGAAGGTGACCGTCCTGTCCGAAATGATCAAACACCATGTCAAAGAAGAAGAAAAACCCGGCGGCATGTTCGCCGAGGCAAAAAAATCCCAGATGGATCTCGATGAGTTGGGCGCGCGGCTGCTGCGTCGCAAGAACGAGCTCATGGCGGAAAATGCCGCGCTGAAGGTTGCCTGACAGGCGGCGCCGCGACGCACGGTGGTCTAACGGCTGAGCAGCGGGGTCACGATGCGCTCGAGCCGATCGGCGGTCCAGCTGGCCTCCTTGTCCTTCCAGCCGTCATCGACCAGGCGCCCGGCTCGATCGATCGTGAAATTCACGGGGATGCGCCAGATGCGGCCGTACCCCGGCAGGTTCGCATGGGCGAGCAATCCCACGGGAAAGCTCAGCGTGCGGGCCACGGCCTGGACCTTGGGCAAATCCTCCGTGCCATCCAGGCTCAAGCCGAGGACCGTCAGGCCCTGGCCGGCATGCGCGGTGGCATAGGCCGACAGCAGCGGCAATTCCTGGCGGCACGGGCCGCACCAGGTGGCCCAGAACGTGAGGATGATCACCTGGCCCTTGAGATCCGTGGTCACGATTTTGCGCCCATCGAGGGTCACCAAGTCGGCCGCGGGAGCAGGGGCACCGATGCGCAGGGCATTTGCGGCGCGTAGCGCGCGCGGCAACGCGGCGCCCATGCCGGCGAGACCGAGCGCGGCGGCGCCGCGCAGCACGTCGCGGCGCGTCCGGCTCTGAGTCGCGCGCGTCATCGGCGCACCTCGAACGGGATGGTGAGCAGGCGGCCGTCCGCGAAGCGCAGCGTGATCGGGACCTTGTCGCCCGGATGGATGGGGTTTGCCGGTTGCATCAACATCAAATGATAGCCCGCTGCCGCGAAATTCAATTTGGAGTGCGCCTGGATGTTGATGCTTTCGACCGCCTCCATGGCCATGGTTCCACCGCGATCGACGCTGCGATGAATCGAGACATCGCCGAATGCGCTGCTCACCGCACCGATGAGCACGCGCGCTTCATCGCCGTCATTGATCAGCGTGGCGTAACCGCCGGCGGGCACCCCCGCCGGCAGCCATCGCACCCAGGCATCCTCGACCCGAAGAGGGGCCCGCGGCGCTGGATCGGCCGCCGACGCACACACCGAGATCAGCAGCATCGAGAGCCCGATGAGGGGAGCGCGCCGCGAGCCAGAACGCCGCGAGCTAGAACGCCACGCGCTAGAACGCATAACTCAACCCCATCGTGGCGGTCCAATGCGGAAATAATTGATAGCCGCTCAAATTGCTATAGACGGGAAATTGCAGCACGGTATAGGAGTAGAACTTGTGCAGCAGCAGCACCGAGACGCCGGGGCTCAAGTACGCCACGGTTCCGGCCGTGTCGGTGGTATCCGCGAGCGCGCCTTGATCGGCATTTTTGTGCGACACATTGAGCTGCACCTGGGGAATCCAATGCGGATCCGCCTCGTAGCGCAGCCCGAAGCTGACCGTGGCGTAATTGCCCGGGCGAAAGTCATCGCCCGGCTGGTCCAGCCGGTGTGCCAGCGCGGCTTGGAACTGCACGTTCGCGAAGGCGTCGAAATCCTGGCTCACCGCCTGAAAATAATACGCCCCCACGATGAGGTCGGTGCTGCCGGTGCCCGCCTGCAGGCTGGCATCGAGGGGCGTGCCGGCATCCGGTCCATCGGAGAAATTGACCGCGGTGCCGGATTGGCCGGTCGGCAGCTTCACGCCGAGCTGCAGTCCGAGATTGTGTGTGGGCAGGAGCCCCTGATAATTGGCGAGCAGCTTGATGTCGCCGAGCGCCGAGACGTGCGCCCCGCTCAGCTGGTCCGGCGCCGTCTCGGCGGGTGTATAGGGCTGAAGCTGGGTGCCGTACGTGGTGTGATCGCGCGAAACGTAGGGCACCAGCACATTGAAATTCCAGTCCGCGCTCGGCCGATAGCTCACGCCCAGGGTGAGGTAGCGATTGATGGTTTGTTTTTCGATCTCGCCGCCGCCGAGCGCCGGATTCGACGGATTGTTCACCACCGCGGCGGGCCCGGTGCCGGCGGTACCGGAGCGCAGCGCATCTTGATCGATGTACGTGTACTCGAGATTGATGCGCCAACCGGAAGCGGCCGAGTATCCCATCGCGGCGTCCGAGTTGACGGTGCAGCCGCACGTGGCGCAGCCCCAACTCGACAGCGGGTCGAGTAGGGCGAGAAACGTGGCGAGGCCGAAGCGGCCTGCACGACTGATCATGGAACGGCTCCCGCGCCCGCCTGTGCGAACGCCTCACCTCAATGTCCAAACGTGCCGACCGAAGCGGGGCATCGGGCGATGCACCACAGGTCGGCGGGGGAGTGCACGCTACGCGTCGGTCGGAGGGGCTCGTGCTTGGGGGATGCGCAGTCGCGCGACGCCAGGAGGCGCCGGCGTCGCCGCGGGTGGAATGACCAGAGCTGCTGCGCCGGCTGCCGCGAGCGGGGGGTGCTCCGAAACCGGTGCGCCGGCCGAAGCGCTGCCGAACGGGCAATGCTCGAACTGCCCGTGCCCTTGCGGGTGGTGGTGGTGGTGGTGCGCGTGAGGGTCCATCCCGGCGGCGAAGCTGCCGGCATCGAGCCCGCTGGGAAGTCCGCTGGGGCAGATCTCCAACAGAAAGGGCGTGCCGCTCGCGGGCATGAATCCAAGCGGGACATACGCACGAAACAACAGCAAGGCAAGCAGCCATACGGCTGCTGAGCTATAACGTCCGCGGTGAAATGCGCGCCTCATATCCGTTCCGACACGATGCCAGAGTCGGCGTGCACACGCCACTTTCAGCCATCGATACCGTCATCCCGATACGCCCTGCCGGGGATGATGCTCGCGGCTCTCGCCGGTTATTTGGTTTCGGCCGGGGACGCGACCGCCCTCGATGCGCTCCTCGATTCGGGTCCGCTCGATGAAATCACCGTCACGGCCATCCGCCTGGAGCTGCAGGGAACGGCGACGAGCGCGAGCGAAGGGACCATCTCGGCGCAGGAGCTCGAACTCACGCCGCAATACCGTCCCGGTCAATTGCTCGAAACCGTGCCCGGGCTGATCGTGACCTTGCACAGCGGCGAGGGCAAGGCGAATCAATATTTGCTGCGCGGCTACAACCTCGATCACGGCACGGATTTGCAGACCACCGTCGATGGCATGCCGATCAATCAGCCGACCCACGCGCACGGTCAGGGATACACCGACCTGAATTTCTTGATTCCGGAGCTCGCCGATCGGCTGAGCTACACGAAAGGTCCTTACTACGCGGCGGTCGGTGATTTTGGCGCGGTCGGGTCGGTGCGCATCGACTATCGGGACTCGATCGCGGATCAGGTCGCGCTCAGCGCAGGGACGTTCGGATTTCAGCGAGTCTTCACCGCCGGCACGCAATCCCTGGGCGCGGGGCAGTTGCTCGCGGCCGCCGAAATGCAGCATTACGATGGTCCGTTCGTGACGCCCGACGATGCGCGCAAGGAGAATCTGGTGGTGCGCTACACCCAAGGCGACGCGCACGATGGCTACGCGCTCACGGGCATGCTGTATCACCAGCTATGGACCAACACCACCGACATTCCCGAGCGTGCCATCACCGAGGATCTGGTGCCCGACCGCTTCGGCACACTCAATCCGAGCGACGGCGGACGCGCATGGCGCGGGAGCCTGTCGTTCAACGACCGCGCCACGTTAGGTGAGGGCCAATTCTCCGCCAGTGCGTTCTTCATCGATAACCAGCTGCACTTGTGGAACGACTTCACGCATTTTCTGGTCAACCCGGTGTCGGGCGATCAGGAGGATCAGTTTGAGAATCGCCGGGTCGCAGGCGGCCGTGCCGGCTACACGCTGCCGGTGCCGATCGGCCGGATCGAGAGCGAGATCTCGGTGGGTGCGCTGCTGCGCTACGATTGGTTGCGCGTCGGGCGGTTGCCGAGCGATGAGCGGGTGTCGTTGCCGGTGACCGATGATCCGCCCGCATATTCCAACGATGATCAGGTCTCCGTCCTTGCGCTCGCCGGCTACGTGCAGGCCACCACCCGTTGGAGCCCGACGCTGCGCAGCGTGCTCGGTTTTCGCGAGGATTATCAGCGCGGCACCGATGACGATCTGCTCGCGGCATTGCACGAGTCCGCCGGGTACAGCAACGCCGGCACGGCCTCGCAGTCGCTGCCGCAGCCCAAAGCCAGCCTGATCTATGCGCCGGACGAGGCGCTCGAGTTCTATTTATCCGCGGGCACCGGCTTTCACAGCGCGGACCTGCGCGGGGTCAATCAGACCAAGAGCGTGGATTTGGGCCTGCCGCATACCCCGCTGCTGGCGAAGCAGGACGGCCAGGAGGTGGGCGTGCGCGCCGCGCTCGACCGCAATCTGGTGGCGACCGTCGCGCTCTACAATCTGTGGCAGCAGTCGGAGACGATTCTGGATCCGGACGTGGGCCAGGATACGGCCGGGCCGCCGAGCCGACGCTACGGTTATGAGGTCAACTTCACCTACCAGGCGAGCCGCTGGCTGGAGGTGTACGGCAGCTACTCGGGCAACCACACCCGCTTCACGCGACCCTTCGATGACGGCACCGGGCACCTTGGCACGTACATCACCGACGCACCGGTGGCCACCGGCCTCGTGGCTTTGTACGTGACCGGGCTCGGTCCATGGAGCGGGGGCCTCAATTATCGCTATCTCGGGCACTATCCGCTCTCCTCGGGCCCTTGCGTCGACTCGGCCGCAGCGCGCGATTTTCCGGGTGTCGCCAGCTCGTGCGCCAACGCGCCGACCGCCCTCGGCCAGGTGAACGCCGGCGGGTTCGGCGAATTGAACCTGGACGCGCACTATGCCTTCCCCCACGGGTGGAGCGCCGGGCTCGGCCTGTACAACGTGCTCAACGTGCATGCCGCGGCGGCCGAGTTCTGGTACGTCGACCGGCTGCAGGGCGAGATCGCGAGCTATCCGGCCGGACGGGCCGACGTGCACCAACATCCCCTCGAACCCTTCATGGCCCGGCTGACCGTTTCGAAATTCTTTTGAGTGGTGCTTCCGGCTTGACCTTGGCCGCGCCGGACGCCTATAGTGTGAATGCGAATCAATCGCATTTGCATTAATTGGCATTACAAGGCTTCGTTCCATGCGTTCACCGGCCCTTGGGGTCCTCCTGTTGCCGGTTTGGATGGCGGGCGCCGCCCACGCCGGCGACGATGCCGGGGATCTGCCCACCGTCGTGGTCGAATCGCAGCGCGTCGGCGGCATCGACGTCTCGGTCACGGGCGCAGCCGAGTACAGCGTCGGCGCAGCGGACATCGAGAATCTGCCGTTGGGCACCCAGACCGCGATCACCGACGTGCTCGCGCAAATGCCGAGCGTCTCGATCGATCAAAACAACCAAATTCATATCCGCAACACCGAGGGGCCGCAGTTTCAATACCAGATCAACGGGTTTCTGGTTCCGCTCGACATCAATACCAACCCGCCGTTTCTGTCCATGCTCAACACGCTGTTCGTGCAACGCATGGACCTGCGGGTGGGGGTGTTGCCGTCCCGGTACGGCTACGCCACCGGTGGCGTCGTCGACGTGACGTCCAAGGACGGCTGTCAGGCGCCCGGCGGTGAAGCGAGCCTCTACGGCGGTCAGCGCGCGACGTTTTCACCGAGCATCGAATATGCCGGCTGCGACGGAGCCCTCAGCAGCTACGTGAGCGCCCGCGAAACCTGGAGCAACACCGCCTTCAGCAGCGCGACGCCCGGACCCACGCCGGTGCATGACACGGGACGCACCGAGCAGGGACTCGGCTACTGGACCTACACGTTAAGCGATGCGACGCAGGCGTCCCTGCTGCTGGCGGCGACCGGCAGCGACAACGAGCTGCCGAATGCACCCGGACTGGCGCCGGCGTACGAGCTTGCGGGGCTCGCCAACGAGCCGACCTCGGCGGGCATCGATTCGCGCTTGAATTTCCGTGATTACCTGTTGATGGCGAACGTGAAAAGCACCCCGCGTGCGGGACTCGATCTGCAACTGGGGTACACGGCGCACTACATCTCGCAGGAGTTCATGCCGGACGCCGCGGGCGAACTGGTCTATCAAGGAGTCGCCTCACAAGCCTCGCACGAGGACCGGGACAATGCCCTCGAGGGTGATCTGAATTACGAGCTTGGCGCGCACCGCTTCGGCGCCGGGTTCTATGTCGGTGCCTATGGCGTGCGCAACAGCGACAACTCGCTGGTGTTTCCGGCCAATGCCAATGGTCAGCAAACCAGCGACGTGCCGCTGCGCGTCGTGACGGGAAGTTCGGCGACCAACGTCGTGTCGAGCTTGTATATGAGCGATCTGTGGCGTTTGAATCCCGCTTGGAGCCTCGATCTGGGTTTGCGCGGCGATGATCTCACCGGCTACACCCATGCCCGACAACTGAGCCCGCGACTCAACGTGAGCTATCGGCCGAACGCCGCCGCGGTTTTCCACGCCGGCTTCGCCCGCTACCTGCAGGTGCCGAGCTTTCTCGGGATCGCGCCGACCACCCAGGCGGCCTTTGCCGGCACCACGGCCGCAGGTCCGCCGGGCGTGACGCTGCCGATCGCCGAAGATGACCGCGAGTACGATGCCGGCGTCGTGGTCCGGGCGAGTGAGCGGCTGACCCTGTCGCTCGACAGCTATTACGAGCGCACCTACCACTACCTCGACACCGGGCAATTCGGCGTGGTACCGATTTTCGCGCCCTTTAATTATGGGCGCGGACACCTATGGGGCACGGAGCTCGCGGCGCGCTACACGGTAAGCGACCTGACCGCCTATGCGAACTACACCGTGGGCAAGAACTGGCAACAAGGCGTGGCGACCGGGCAGTTCAACTTTCCGCCGGATGAACTGGCCTACATCGACGCGCACCCGATTCTGCTCGATCATCAACCGATCCATGGCGCGTCGGCCGGCGTGAGCTACGCCATGCGCCCCTATGCCTTTTCCGCCGATGCGCTCTACAGCAGCGGCCTTGCCTCGGGATTCGCCGACACGCAAACGCTGCCCCAGGTGCTGCAGTTCAATGCGAGCGCCGAGCGCACCTGGTCCGGCGCCGGCCCGCTGCCGATGACCCTGCGGATCAGCGTGCTGAACCTGCTCGATCGCGTCAATGAAATCCGCTCGGCGGAGGGTATCGGCATCTTTCAGGCCGCATACGGACCGCGGCGTACGCTGTACGGTGCCTTCACCGTCCGGTTCTAGTGCCCGGGGGGCTAATGCCGGGGGCTAGCCGGGGGGGCGATCCACATCCATTGGATCGCCCCCGGCCACCGCATCAATCAGTCTAGAAGCCGCTCACCCGGTTGTCGGGCGTGCCCTCGAACAGGAAGGGCAATACCGGCACCTGCTCCTTGACCACCGCCTGTAGATCGTTCGGGTCGAGTCCGAGCGCCTTGACGATGGACGGCGCCACCTGCTGATTGTGGGTCGCGCTCTTCACGACGGCACGATCGAGGCCCGCCAGGGACACGAGCAACGCCGTGTGCACGTCGTCCTCGTTGAATCCGCCGTGTTCGGCCAGTTTCTTGCCACCCGTGAAGATCACGCCCGTGTTGACCTTCAGAATGATGTCGGGCGTGCGCGGATCGACTTCCGGATTGTCGAATTTATTGCGCAGCGATTGTCCCGCGAAGATCTCTTGAATGCCGAGCGCCTGCTGATTGGCGGGCTTGCTCAAGTTCGCAACCACCGCCGGCATGAGCGACGGATCGGTGAGCCAGATCAGCGAGCCATCGTCCGAAATGTCGAAGGCGTCCGCCGTTCCGATGGTGGCCGTCGGCTGTCCACTGCCGATCCCACGGCGCTTGGTGACATCGATGGGGGACTGGCCGTGCTTGGCGCTGATGATGATCAGGGTGGTGTCGTACAACCCCTGCGCCTTGAGTTCACTCACGAACCGGCCGATGGAGCGATCGATAAAATCGATTTGCCCGACGAGGGCCTGCCCCGGGGTGCCGAGCACGTCGGTGTAGCCGCCCTTCAAGCCGCTGACGGGATCGACCGCCAATTTCTCGCCGACACTGACCGACTGAAAGTTGGTGCCGAACAGCGTCGGTACGCCGACCTTGTGCTTGCGCTCATGATCTTAGCCGTCGATCTGGTTGATTACGGCCTGCACGTGCAGCGAGTCGTAGCACTGGATGTCCGCGAAGCTGTTGGTCCAGCCGTCATCCGGGGTGGGATCGTCAAACGGAACCGGAGCGCAACCGGCAAATTGCGGCAGCGCCACCGGGATCGAATTGATTTCCGGTCCGTAGAAATCGTCCACGCCTTTGCCGCTCGGACCGTTGGTCCACTCGTAGGACGGATGTTTGTCGGTCCAGGCCGTAAGTCCGCCGCCCGCCTTGACCACTTCGAAGATCGTATTCACGCGCAGATACTCGTGCGGCAGTATGGTCTTGCAGCCGTTGTGCGGGTCGCGAACGAGATAGGCCTGATTGAGGCCGCCGCCGCCGTCGAGGCGGGTGAGATCCTTGTCCACCGCTTCATCCCAGGCCACGTTGGTGCCGATCTTGCCCGGGCAGCTGCCGCCGGGATTGCCGAGTCCGTCGGTCTGCGCCGGCGGCGAGAGCACGCGGTTGTAGGTGTCGTCATACCACAGGCCGCTGGTGACCGGCGATCCGCCCGTGACCAGCGAGGCAAGCCCTGGAAAGGAATCCGAGGGAGTCGAGGTCGAATTGTTCGTATAGGTGACGCCGTGCCGGCTCAGATCGGCCAGCGCCGACTCCGGATGCGTGGCGACATAATTCGACAGATCGAGCGCATGCAGGCCGTCCACGCTGACCAACAAAACGCGATGTACGGCATGCGATTTGACCGTTCCGCCGACCGGTTCCGCCTGGACCGGCAATCCCGCGAGCAGGCTCATTCCGGCCCACACGCTCAATACACGTCGCATCATGATCATTCCCCTTTGTTTGTTTGAGACCGAGAGAGGTGGGGAATCTAAAGGGGCAACGTGACAATTTGATGGATGATGAGCGGGCTCGTAAGAATACTCCGACATGCTGTAGGGGCTATATCTTACGCATCTGCCGCGCATCGGGCCGATAGGGCGCCGGTAGAGTACCGAGGGTCGAGGGAGAGGTGGCTG
>Ga0181534_10001093_pt1 | contig 18108 bp, 5 predicted proteins | sample PEATcosm2014_Bin_37_FD_119758 | JGI IMG/M metagenome (GOLD analysis project Ga0181534, IMG submission 119758) | Peatland microbial communities from MTU Mesocosm Facility, Houghton, MI, USA - PEATcosm2014_Bin17_10_metaG | ecosystem: Environmental > Terrestrial > Soil > Wetlands > Peat | place... | reverse complement strand
TTTGCCATACGTGCATTGAGTGCTAAAATGTCCGCATCGCACGCCGCCGAATTTAGACGAACCTGAAACGACCATGACAAAAGCTGTTCTCCTCTCGCTCGGATTTTTCTTGTTGCTCGCCGCCCCGTCGCCGGCGCAAACCAACAGCGCCGCCGACCTGGCGGTCAACCGGGCAGTGATGGATCAGGCCAACACCATCCTCCTGCGCCAAAAACTCGAAGACGCCAAAGCCGCCGCCGGGCGCGGCGATTTGTCCGGAGCCGCCAAGCTCTACGAGGACGCCAAGGCGCTCGCGGATCAGATCGGTTCCGGCATTGACGCCGAGACCGCCCAGACCATTTCCGGTCTCGTGTCCACGCGGCTGGAACTCGCGCGCCAGGCCCAGCACAACGGTGATTTTCTGGCCGCTGACGAGCAGGTCACCCGCGCCTTGAGGGTGGATCCGCACAATGCCGCCGCCCTCGCCTTCAAAAAGGAAAACGATCAGACGATGGCGTCCCTGAAAGGTCAGATACCTGACACCGCCACGCTGGAGCAGGTTCCGCAGGTGGCCAATGAGAAAACGCAGGCCGCCACGCTTGTGCGGGACGGCAAACTGTTTTATGAGATGGGCAAATTCGACGAAGCCAATGCCAAGTTGAATCAAGCCCTGAAATTGGATCCGGACAACGAAGGCGCCTTTTACTATTTGAGCCTGGTCAAACAGGCCAACTATGCCCGCGAAGAACACAACCGCACAACCCAGGCGCAGGACAGCATCGTGCAGATATCAAAAGCCTGGTCGCCGAAGGTTGGCATCGGATTGCCCGTGCCGAATCCTTATGTCACCAACGCCGACATTCACACCGGGGTCGGGCGTGAAGTCCTTTATCGCAAACTGGACAACATCCGGTTGGATTCGATTTCCTGGGCGGACGGCCTGCCCTTGAGCGAAGTCATCCGCAGCTTGAGCGAACAGTCCAAGGCCCGCGATCCGGACAAAAAAGGCATTAACTTTATCTTCAATCCAAACGTGGAAGTCAGCGCGCCCGTCGCCGGCGCCGGAGGGGGGCTCGGCGCTCCGAGTCCGCTCAACTCGACCACCGGGCTGCCGGAGGCGCCCGCGACCGGCGCCGCCCCCGAATCCGTGGACGACAGCACCATCAACGTCAAGCTTGTGTTGAACGATGTCTCACTGCACGACGCGCTGGACGCGGTGGTGCTGGTGGCGGATCACCCCATCAAATACTCCGTGGAAGATTATGCGGTGGTTATTTCCGCCAAACCGTCCGGGCCGGAACCGCCGGTGCTCGAAATGCGCGTGTTCAAGTTGGATCCGAATACGTTCTACGAAGGTCTGCAAAATGTGTCCACGATCAATTTTGGCAGCGCCAATAATAATTCTTCAGGCGGCAGCGGCGGCAGCAGTGGCGGCAGCGGCGGCAGCAGCGGCGGCAACAGCGGCGGCAACAGCGGCGGCAACAGCGGCAATAGCAGCGGCAGCGGTAACAGCGTCAGCGGTGCCAATGTGCCAGTGGTGCTGATTCCGTCCGGCGGTGGCACCGGTGGTGGTGGTGGCACCGGCGGTGGTGGCGGCGGTCGCGCTGGCGGCGGCGGTGGCGGCGGTGGCGGTGCTGCTGGCGGTGGCGGTGGTGCCGGTGGTGCCACCGGGGCCAACTCCGGCGTCGGTGGGTTGAGTTACATCAATCCGTCCCCGAACCAGGCTCAAAATGTCGCCCAGGTGGCGCAGGCTTTCTTCAACGCCATCGGGGTTAATTTGACCGCTCCTGGCAGAAGCGTCGCCTTCAACGACCGGTTGGGCTTGCTGTTCGTGAAGGCCACGCCGGGTGAATTGGACACCATTGAACGCACCGTTCAGGCGTTGAATCAGGTGGCGCCGCAAGTCCACATCAAAACCCGGTTCATCGAAGTCAATCAGGATGACAACACCTCGCTGGGCTTCGACTGGTATCTGGGCAATTTCGTCAACGGAACGGTTGTCGCCAACGGCGGCAGCGCGCCTTCGCTCACCGTGCCGGTTTCGACGGCCAACCCGCTCGGCGCCTTCCCCGGCAATACTGCGGCGACGCTCATCCCCGGTTCGGCCAATGATCAACTGCTCACCTCGGGCTTGCGCAACACCGGCCCGACCCTTGCCACCGTCACGGGCATTTTGACCGACCCGAATTTTCGCGTGGCCATCCAGGCCCTGCAACAGCGCACCGGGGTGGAAACGCTGGCCGAGCCGGAGGCGGTCACCACCAGCGGACGCCAGACCCAGATGCGCGCGACCGACATCCAGTTCATCCTCACCGGCTTCAGCTTTGATACCGGAACTGCAACCACCGGGGTTGGCGCAACCACCCCGACCACCGGCACGACTGTTTCGGCGACCCCCAATTCCGCCATTGAACCGAACACGCAGCAGTTCGAAATCGGCCCCACGCTGGACGTGGTGCCTTACGTTTTGTCCGACGGTTACACCATCAATCTCACGTTGATTCCCCAGGTGCTGGAGTTTCTGCAATATGATCCCGTGCCGGCGGTTCCCGGTTATACTCCGGCCGTCTCAACCACCAGCGGGGGAGTCTCGACCCTGCCGACCGTTCTGCCCCACTTCACCGTGCGGGAAATCGTCACCGAGGTGAACATCTGGGACAACCAGACCGTCGTCCTGGGCGGATTGATCTCCTCGGAAATCAACACCACCAAAGATCAGGTGCCGTTCCTGGGCGATTTGCCGGTCGTGGGCCGGCTGTTCCAAAGCCAGTCCAAAGTTTCGAACAAGAAGAACCTGATGATATTTGTGACGGCCACGATTGTGGATCCGGCGGGCAACCGCGTGCATTCGGACGACGAGCTGCCGTTCAACCCGGTCACCATTCCGGCGCAGCCCGTGGTGGAAGGCCAGGCGTTTCAGCCAAACCCGGCCGCCGCCGGTGCCGGCGCGCCGCCGCAAAAATAATGCGGCCATCGTCCGGTCCCGGATTGCGGGACTGCCCCCGGCGGGCGAAATTTGAACACCCGGAAGAATTTGTGGATCGGCTGCTGATTGTTGACGGGCATGCTTACGCTTATCGCGCGTTTTACGCGATTCGCGGGTTGCGGTCGCCGTCGGGCGGACCGACGAATGCCATTTATGGCTTCGTCAAGATGCTGGCGAAGATGCGCGCAGCCATCGGGCCGACGCATTTGATGGCGGTGTGGGATGGCGGCTTGAGCGCCGAGCGCACCGCGATGTTGCCGGATTACAAGGCGCAGCGGCCGCCGATGCCGGATGACTTGAAGCCGCAGCTGGATGAGATTGTGAGTTATTTGAAGGCGGCGGGCGTCGCGTCGTTTTGCCGCGACGGGGTTGAGGCGGATGATTACATCGCGTGCCTGGCGCGGCGCGCGGCGGACGCGGGCATGGCGGTGGTCATCGCCAGCGCCGACAAGGATTTTATGCAGTTGGTGTCGGCGCGGGTCGGATTGCTGAACCCGAACGACCCGGGCGGGACGGTCTGGACGGACGCGCAGGTGCGCGCCAAAACCGGCGTGGAGCCGTCGCAAATCGTGGACTGGTTGAGTTTGACGGGCGACAGCGTGGACAATATTCCGGGCGTGCCGGGAGTCGGCCCGAAGACGGCCGCCGGTTTGTTGAACCAGTTCGGTTCGGTCGCGGAATTGTTCCGGCGGCTGGACGAGGTGAAGTCGGAAAAAGTGCGCGGCGCCTTGCGCGGATCGGCGGACGCGGTGCGGCGCAACCACGGGCTGGTGCGGTTGCGGGACGATTTGCCGTGCGATTTTTCGCCGGCGGAACTGGCGGAAAAACCGGCGGATGCCGGGCGGCTGCGCGAATTGTTCGCGCGCTGGGGTTTCAAGGGAATGCTCGCGGCGCTGGAAGGCGCGGCGGACGGGCGGCAGGCGGTTTTGATCTAGAATTTTGAAATGAATTTGCGAACCTGGACAAAAAACGGGACGGCGGCCGGTGGCGCGGCGCGGCTGTGCCGGTGGCCGCGTCAGTTGCATTTTGCCAAAAGAATTTTTGGACAAAGCGCCGCGGCGCGTTTAGTATCACCGATGTTGCCTATGTCGTTGTCGTTTGCCCGCAAGGCCGCCATCTGCTTTTGCTGGGGGTTGTTCCTCGTGATTCCCGCCGCCGTTTTTGGCCAGACCAATTACTACACCACCAACGGGGTGGAATATGCCATCGTCGGCTTGTTGCCGGGCGATCAAGTCTGGCCGGACGTGGCGGTGAACACCAACGGCGGGTTTGTCGTGTGGCAGGACAACGCCACCGACGGCAGCGGCTGGGGCGTGAGCGCGCGGCGGCTGGACGGCACGCTGTCCGGCACGTTGAGCACCTTCCGTGTCAACGTGCAGGGCACGAACGACCAGGAAAACGCGCGCGTGGCGCTCTTGAAAAATGGCGGCGCAGTTTTTGTCTGGCAGGGCGGCGTGGAGGGATACCAGCATGTCTACGCGCGTTTTCTGACCCCGACCAACACCTGGCTGACCACCACGGACGTGGTGGTGAGCGTGCCCACCAATAATTTCCAGATCAATCCCGCCGTGGCCGTGCTGAACAACAGCAACGTCGTGGTCGTCTGGAGCAGTTTTGACGAGGCGGGGGCCAGCAGTCTGCAGGATGTCTATGGCCAGATTTTTTCGCAGGCCGGGCAGCAAATCGGCGGCGAGTTTTTGATCAACCAGTTCACCTCCTACAACCAGCGCACGCCGGCCATCGCGGCTTTGGCCGGCGGCGGGTTTGTGGTCGCGTGGGTTTCGGAGCAGGAACGGGTTGCCGCACCGGTCCTGACCAGCGCGGTTCAGGGGCCAATCTACACCAACAACAGCGCGGCGGTGACGCCCAGCGTGGATATTTACGCGCGGCTTTACAACGGCAGCGGTGCGCCGTCGGGAAATGAGTTTCTCGTCAACGCGAATTTCTTTCCCTGCGCGAATCCCGACGTGGCCGCCGGTGCGGACGGCGGTTTCATGGTGGTTTGGGGCGCGCGCGACGCGGTGAACCTCAACAACAGTTGGGACATTTACGCGCGCTCGTTTTCCGGCGCGGGCGTCGGCGGCGCGGCGGGGTATGTCAACACGACCCTTTATGGCGACCAATACGCGCCGCACATCAGTTCCATTGGCACGGATTATCTGGTGGTGTGGACGAGCCTGGGCCAGGACGGTTCGCGCGAGGGTGTTTATGGGCAATTTGTGCATGCCGGCGGTGCGCTGGTGGGCGGCGAATTCCGGGTCAACACCACGACCATCGGCCAGCAGATGCAGCCAGCCGTGGCTTCCGATGGCCTGAATCAATTTGTAGCGGTCTGGACCTCCAGCCCGGGCTACACCGCCGCACCGTATGATTTTAACCTGTTCGCCCAGCGCTATATCAACGTCAACCTGGCGTCCAGCCTGCCGCCGATGAGCGCGCCGTTTGTCTTGTCGCCGTTCGTGTTGAGCAACGGCGTGTATCAGCCGCAGTTGCAGGTCTGGTGGTCCGCGCTGTCGGGCATTTCCGTTTCCGGCTACGCGGTCTATGCCGATGGCACCAATTCGCCGACGGCGCTGGTTGCCAGCGCGACCAATGAGTGGACGATGACCAACCTGGCCGTCAGCAGCACGCACTGGTTCCAGGTGGCCTACACGACGGCCGGCGGGCGTCAATCGCCGCTGTCAGCGGCCACAACCAACTCGACGTGGAGCGGGTTGAACTGGGGCGGCATTCCTTACGAGTGGATGGCGGAGTTTTACGGCGGATATGTTAATGGCAGGTATTACACGAACAACTGGCCGTCTCCGAACCTGCCGCCGCCGGGGTCGCCGGCCGGCGCGCCCACCCTCCTGAAATTATTTTTGAGCGGCGGCAATCCGTATGATCCCGGCACCTGGCTGCAAACCTCGCTGGTCAAAACCCCGCAGGGAATGTTCCTGGATTGGAACACGCAGCCGGGCCACACTTATCAGGTGCAGGTGACGACGAATTTCACCTCCTGGAGCGTCGCGCCCAACGCTTCGGCGCGGTTTGCAGCGGGCACGAACGATTCCATTTACGTCGGCGGCGTTTCGGCGGGCTTTTACCGCGTCCTGTTCCTGTATTGATGAAATGAACATGTTGCAATCAATCAAACGATTTTGGTGGGTGGCGCTGCTGGCCGCCGGTGTGCAGCCGGCGCTGGGATTTGCCCTGCTGGGTCCGCTAGACTTTGCCGGCGACTCGTGGCAGTTGCCCACGATTGGCTACGGACTGGCCTATACGGAATACTTAGCGCCCGGCGGGCCGGTGAATTTGGGCGACATCGGCGGCCCGAAAAATCTTGGCGAGGGATACCGCCGCAACACGCCGGTGATTTATTACACCTACGACGCGAACTATCTCGATTATTTCGGCTCCAACGGCGTCGCGGCGGTGGATGGCGCCTTTGCCATCATGAACAAGGCGTTCACCACCAATCCCGTGACCGGCCAATACCTGACCAACGGCGTGGACAGCTACAGCCCCGGCATTTCGGAATATCCGCCGGAATCCCTGCACATCAACTACGAGGCGCAGTCGCTGGCGCTGACCGATTTGAAATCCGTGACGCTTCATTGTCTGGTGGAGCAACTGGGACTGGCCGAACCGGAGCGCTTTACCTGGACGCTGGCGGAACGCTTCGCGCCTCCGGGTTGTCCGGTGACGACGGAATATCTGGTGGTCCAGAGAAATTATGACATCACCGCCTCGCCGCTGAATCAGCTTCAATATTCCGCTTACGTCAACGACACGCTCTATACTTATGAAATCGTTGAATTTTGCACGGGGCCGAATCCCCTGGCCTACGCCTTGCCATTTAACGTGGATCCGTTTGCGGATGTTTATACCGCGGTTGCGGCCAACAACGCGGACGGGCTGGGCATTGGCGCTTATTACGCCGGCCTGACCCGCGATGACGTGGCGGGTTTCCGCTATCTTTTAACCACCAACAACCGGGTCTGGGAAACGGCGGCTTTCATCGGCCAAAACGGATCGGACATCAATTCAGCAGTGGGAAATTCGGGGGTCGGTGCGGCGACCTTGCAGACCACGAACCTTGCCCCGCTGACGGTGGTCACCAGCGCCAGTTTGAACGCGCTGTTGACGGCCGCGCAGCTCAATGATCCGGCCCTGATTCCAGGCTTGTTTCCGGGAGTGGTGGTGGGGAGTTCCTCGAATTATTATGCCGTCGTTTGCACCACCAACCTCGCCGTGTCCATCCCAAACCCCAGTCAATATGGCTCGCCATATCCCCCCACTGGTTTTGGCACGCCGAGCTACACGTCGGTGGTCAATTGCGGCTACCAGCAATATTTCTCGACCACGTTTGCCAATATTGTCACCAGCGGCAATCTGACCAACAATCCGAACATCAGTCTGGCCAGCACCAACATCACATTAAGCTATTCCACCAACACCGTGGTCACCACGTTGACGACTTCGCTGGTTCCTTACATCGCGCCGGGCCAGCCCTACCCGCCAGTGGTGACTCCGCAGACGAATGCGAATGCCACGGTTTCCACGACGACCATCAACGTGCCGTCGGGGGAATATCTCATCCTGCCGGCCGGCGCGTGCGGGTTCAAAATCCTTTCCGAGCTGCCGTTGCCCACGGTTTATACCACCAACTTCATCTCCAGCGCCACCAACGCGAACGGTTTTGTGGACACGGTCAGCACCGTCACTTCCTTCACGCCCCACCAGTTTCTGGTGCAGCCGATAGACTGCACGAGCACGCCGTTCAGCACCGGATTGTATGAGGGCATTGAAGGCGTCCAGTTTGTGAAGGCCAACTACGATTCGCTGCTCGGCCAGTTCTTCCAGCCGGTCACGAACAATTACACGATGACGATGATCACGAACAGCCAGACGGTGGTTCAAAAGTTCCAGCGCATCGCGACGGCGCCGGACATTTTGTTGACGGCGGCGGATGACATTGCCGGCAACACGTTCAACGGCACCGTGGTGCGGAACATCCCTCCGTTCGATGAGGACCACATCGGGGCCGGATTGGCCGGGCCGGGCACGATCAATCCGCGCACGACCATCTCCTACAACAAGGTCGGGAGCGCCTTTGAGAACGGCTTCTTTTTAACCGCGCTCAACACGAACGTGTTTCTGCAGGAGGCCAACCAGATGCCGGTTTTGCAATGGGCCTCGTTCGGCGCCTCAACCAACGACCCGGTGCTTTATCCCAACGGCACCAGCATCGCCAATTTGCAAAGCCAGGTTCTGATCCAGGTGACGCCGCCGCCGCCGGTCCTGCCGGACGGCACCAATAACATGGTTTATCCGACAACGACCTTCTCTGCGGCGGGCGGGGCGTTCACGCCGCCTTACACTTGGGGGTTGGTTTCCGGTTTGGGGACGCCGCCGCCGGGCTTGTCATTGTCCGGCAGCGGGATATTTTCCGGCACGCCGACGCAGGCCGGCACGTTTGACTTTACCGTTCAACTGACCGATTCTTTGGGACGCTCAGTGAACTGGAATTATACCATTACCATCCACTGAACCGTATGACGCATCAGAAAAAACAAGCGCTGAATCGCCGGTTCCGGCTGATGCCATGGCCGTGGTTGTGCGGATTGCTGGGGCTGGCGCTCGTGAGCGCGGCGCTGGCGGCCGACCCGCTGTATGAAAACGACGCGGTGCTCAACTTCACCGTTCCACCCGGTCTTTTACCCGCCGTTGATGCGACCAATTTCCTCAACAACAACTGGTTTCAGGTTGCTTTCACATCCACCAAGGGTGGTCTCAATGGGAACGCGGAATTATATGAAACGGAGGACACCGTCAACTACACCAACATCGGCACGATGGTGGCCACCAGTTCGATTTTGACCAACGGCTCCAGCTTGATTTTGAGCTTCAACCCCGGCTGCGGATTCAACTTTGACACCTACAACACTGATTCGGGTCTGGAACAAATGGCCGGCAGCTTTTACAATCCGGGCAGCATCCGCGCCAATTCGCAGATTGATCTTGCCCAACAATTCCTGCTCGTGTCCACCGTCGGAAAATGCCTCGTCAACGCAACCAACATCATCATCAATCCGGGCACGATTGAGCTGGGCTTGGACAGCCTGATCCAGCTTACGGGCCAAAACGTGGACTTGACCCGCGGCACTCTGGTGGTGGAGGGTGGCCTTGGCTCGGTCTTCGGGGCCGGCGGCTTTGGGGTGGACACAAACGCGGAATGGAATCCGGGCATTGATCTGGCCCTCACCGGGGCGACACCTTCGCTGGTCAGGATTGGGAACACGGTTCCTGCGTTTTGGACGCTGCCGCCCGGTTACCCCACCTATCAGTTTCTCAATTTTCCAGTTCAATTTCCTGTTCTTACCACTCCTTATGTTTCGGTGACCCAGGTCGCGACCAACAGTATCATTTACCGGTATGTTTTTGTCACCAACACCATTCCCAATGTCACAGCCAATGTTTATATTGATCCGGTTTTTACCGGTCTCGGCCTTGGCGTGGTCGAATTTGTTGGCAGCTATAAGGACCCGGTTACGGATCTTCCGGCCAATGATTTCCTTTACTTGGTGGACGATTATCTTCTGGGCGCCAACAACCCCGGAATTGGGGCAAACGGTGTGCCCAATAATTTCAGTGTCATTACGTCCGCCACTTCGCTGGTCGCCGGCACACCGCCCGACGCGCCCGGTTTTTTGCCGCTTCCCAACGGGGCGATCAGCAACGCCTATTCGTTTGTGAATGCGCAGTTGGGTTTGCTGACCAATAACCCCAGTCCGCTCAATGTCACCAACTATCTGTCCCAAGTTCTGCCGGGACGCATTCAAATCAGCGCCGACAGCAATCTGGACTTGAGCCTCGCGCAGATCAGCGGGCAGAATTATTTGTCGTTGCGCGCGCCCAATCAGTTCAACGGCAGCACTGGTGCGCGGATTTCATCACCTTACTCGGACATCAACCTCGGCGTCACCAACGGGTTCATGACCGTGACCAATTTGATCGAGCCATATCTGCCGGGGTGGAACGGCCCGATCCAGGCCTGGAGCACGCGGTTTGTGGAATTGAGCGTCGTTACCAACGTTACCGCCATTTCAACCAATATCTTTACCGTGACGAATGATTATCGCGTGCTCATCGTCGCCAATGAAGCCGCGCCAACCACGTTGGCGGAAATCCAGGATTTGAAATTCCACGACACCAACCTGGTCATCAGCGACGCGCTCAACCTGTTGCGCAGCGTTTCCATTGACGCGCAAAACTTGACGTTGACGACGAACGGGCCCGGCTCGGTCTCGCCCGAAGGGCAGCTCAACCTGCAACTGCTTCCGACCACGCCCACCGCCCCGGTCAACTACGCGTTTGTGTGGTCGAATGCGTTTCCGAACCTGCACAATTTCACCAACAGCGGCGCCTTCAGCATGCCCAATGTCAATCCCGTCAACCTGGGTTCCAGCGCGTCGCCTCTCGGGGCGTTTATCAATCACGGCAGCTTTGCGGACCAGGGTGTGATTATTTGCGCCACCAATTTTGAAAGCGACGGCTGGTTCAGCAACAGCGTGCTCGGCTCATTTGTTCTGCAATCGCAGACGACGACGCTCACCAACGGCCTGCTCACCGCGGGCGGCGACGTTTCCATCACCACCGGCGGCTTGCTGACGAGCAATCTGGTGCTGCTTGCGGGCCGTTCGCTCAAGCTCATCGCCACCAACCTGCTCACCGACACCGGCGTGACCAATGGCAATGTCTGGACGGTGGGCGCCGCCTCCATTGGCAGTGGATTGAGCCTTCCCCTGCTGCCGGTCGGCGGCGGCGGCGCTTACGGCAATTCGCTGCTGGGCACGACCATCACCCTTTTCGCGCCGAACAACAAGAATGTGGTGAACACCTGGGCGGCCGGGGATTTCGGCGCTTCCAATGTTGGTTACACGAACAACGTGGCCATCGGGCATCTTGTCCTGAATGCGCTGAGCAACGCTCCGAACACCCAGCTTTATTTCAGCGGCACCGGCGCGAGCAATGCGATTTATGTGGACCGACTGGAGCTGGCCGGTTTTGCCAGTTACATCTATCACAACAGCGGCGGCAACCTGCCGGCGCTGGCTTTTAACACCAATCTGGTGATTTATTATGCCGATTGCATTGATGACAACGTGGGTGAAGTGTCGGAGTTGATCAATGGTAAAAATGGCAATCATCTCCGCTGGGTGCCGACTTACGCGGGCTATTTCAGTTCCACCAACCTGGTCCATCTCGGCCAGACCAATGCCTTCAATGTCGCGCTGGCGGAGAGTCATGACATTGATTCCAACGGCAACGGCATTGCCAATGCCTTTGACCCGACGCCGTTCTTCCTGACGAGCATGACCGGTCCTGTGGCAATTTCTAATACCCTTTCGGGTCTATGGGCGATCAGTTGGAATTCGATTCCGAATGCGACGAATGTTGTCTTTTACTCGACGAACAGCACGGGGCCGTTCACCAACTTGTTGGTGAATTTTTCGACAAACAGCTCGGGGCCGTTCACCATGTCGAATTTTATTTCGCCGATTCCGTATCCATCGCCGCCGGCGCGGGTCATGATATTTACTCCGATCCTGGTTTCGCCGCCGTCGCTGTATTATATGCCGGTGGTGAATCCGTGGACGACATATCCGTATTGACCGGATTGGAATGGTGAAGCAAACAAAGATTTATTGACGAACGTGTAAATGACGCATCGCGTCGGACCTGGAAGAAAAACTTGTGAAGACGAACATGCAACCATTAGCGGGCTGGAAGTTGCGGCACTTCTTCCGGAGCGCCGGCCGGGCGAGGCTGGGACTGGCGATTTTGGCCGGGCTGGCCGGAGGCATCTGCCACGTCGCCGGCCAGGGCACTTTCGGCAATCCGATTGTGATTTCGGGCGCCTGGGGCAACATCACGCAGGACAACACCGGCTTTACCGCGCCGGCCGGCGAGCCCAGCATCGCCGGCGCGACGCCCAATGCCCCGGTATGGTTTCAATGGACGGCGCCGCAGGACGGCGTGGTGGAAATGGATACCATTGGGAGTGGCATTCAAAGTTTTAATGGATATCTCTACCCGTTGGACACGGTATTGGGGGTCTACACCGGCACCAGCCTGGCATCGGTCAACCAGGTGTCCGCCAATGACGACCTGTTTCCGGCTGGCGGCGTCAGTTCGATTTACCAGATAAATGATAGTGGCAGCGGTGATTACGCGAAGCTCTTCGGCGCCGGCAGCGGGGTGGCGTATTTCGGATATTATCAGCCTCATTATGGGCCCAGCGGCCTTCGCTTTAATGCGAAGGGTGGAACGACCTACCTGATTGTGGTGGATACCAAGTCTTCAAGTATTTTTTCCTATTTTCCGACGGGTCCGATTTCGCTGAATTGGGCCTATAAATCTTCCGGCGTCTTCAGTTGGGCCACGGAGGATGAGGATTATTTCACGGGATTGCCGCTTTATCAGACATCGGAATCGGAAACTTCCGGGCTTGCAGGGAATGATAACAGCGTTAATTCTGTCGTTTTAACCTATTACAATTACAACGCGCCCGGCCTGCTCGTGACGGTCACCCGCACCGCGGGTTCCACCGGTCGCGCCACGGTGGATTATACGACGGTGGACGGGGCAAGTCTGTCCGGGAGCGCAGGGTATGTTGGCTATGACGTTTCGGCCTATGCTTATTATACGAATATTATTGTTTCGGTGGACAACACCTTGACCAATGAAATCGGCAGGCAGACTGTGGTTGTTCCAGGGGATTATTCGCCGGTCAGCGGCCAGCTCGTTTTCGATGACCACGAGATGAGCAAGACCATTTTGATTCCGATCAGCCCTGGCGCCGGGACGGTCAGCTCTGGCGGAACGACGGTCAACCCTGGCGGGGGTTATTTAAGCAATCCGTTTTATACCACGAACGTGGTTGGGGGTGGCGGGGTTGGCGGCCCGCCTGGACCGGTTACCCTGCCGTCGCACAACAATAACAACCTGTTCAACGCCGATTTTGGAGTGATGCTGTCAAATCCCCAGCTCGATCCGTCCGAATCCGGCGATGTGTCCCAGCCCCGGGTGGATTCGCAGTTCAGCACCGCCTTGGTTCGAATTTTGAACACAGGCGCCGATCCTTATGGTCCCGACTATGTTCATGTGGTATCCACCAACGGTTTTTCAGATCCGCCGACGAACAGTATTCCCATCCTGGTGACCAACCTCGTGCTGGCCCTCTATCCCACCAATGCCGTTTTTAATTTTGAGAAGGCCAATTATCGCGTGCCGGCGGACGTGGATGCGACATGGACGAAAGTCACTCTTTGGGTGGAGCGGTTTGGCACAAATGGCAGCGCGGAAACGCTCAATTACCGGATCAACAACTTTCTGGGCAATGACAAGGACGCCAGCGAGGAGGAGAACATTTATTTTCCTCTTCAGCCGGGTTCGGACTATGCCGTGCCGACACCGCCCAGCACGAGTTTGATTAACGGAAGGAATTCCGACTTTAACATGGTCCAGGGCACCATCGCTTTTCCCGACACCGGCCCCGCCAGCGTGTTGCAACCGATTACATTTACCGTCACCAACAGCAGCCTCACGAAATTCAACAAGGATTTCAAGATCGAGCTTTATCAGGAAAAGAGCATTGGCGGCCACAATCTGCCCGTGCTGGTGGGCATGAACGCTGAAACGACGGTGACCATTTTGTTCAACGACCAAAATCCCCCGGCCGGCTCCGTGGACGAGCTTTACAACGCGGATTTCAACAGCGACCTGGCCCTGCCACCCGGCCAGATCCCTCAAACCTGGCCGGTCAACAATCTGAACAATCCCGGCGTTTCGGGCCAGGTGTATGGCCTGGCGGTTCTCATCAATGATGAAACCATCATTGCCGGCAATTTTTCAACCTACAATGGCGTCGCCCAAAACAACCTCGCGCTGCTCAACACCGATGGCTCGATGGACACCTCCTTCAATCCGGGCGGCAGCGCCAACGCCGCCGTCAACGCCATTGCGATTTCCGGCAATCAGTTTGTCATCGGCGGCGCATTCACTTCTTACAACGGCACCGGCGTCGGTGACTTTGCCCGGCTGAATGCGGATGGCTCGCTGGACACCGGTTTTTCCACGTCCCAGGGATCGGGCGCCGACAACACGGTTCGCGCCGTCGCGGTGCAACCGGATGGCAAGGTGGTCATCGGCGGTGACTTTACCCATGTTGACGGCGTCGTGCGGAATTATCTGGCGCGGCTGAATGGCGATGGTTCGTTGGACACGTCATTTGACCCCGGCAACACTTTGAACGGTTCGGTTTATGCCCTGGCGCTGCCCCAGTCCACGGTTTTTCATTTGACACGAAATGATACCAACGGTCCCAGCGAGGACGATGAGTATATCAACCTTGGCTCGGTCACGTCCGGCACGTTGACGATCAGCTATAACCATTATATCTATTCAAACACCATAAGTGTATTTTATGGTGGCGTCAACGTTGCGGTTGGGGCCGGGGTTCAAATCGGTGGTATCACCAACGTCCCCGGCGCCGGCACCCTTGTGATTCCTTTTGGGCCGACGGTCACTCTTCCCACCGTTAGCACCAATCAGTTGGTCATTGTCATGAATCCGGGCGGGGCGACCTTCCCGGTGGATGCATGGAAATATACCGCCACGGTGACCGTGCCGTCCGGCCAGGGCGTCCTTGTCGGTGGCCAGTTTAATGTCGCCGGACAGCTCTACGCCAACATTGCGCGCTTCACCACCAATGGGGTGCTGGACACCACCTTTAATCCCGGCACCGGGACGGATGACAAGGTGCTGGCGCTCGGATGGCAGCCTAACAATCAGGTCGTCGCGGGCGGCGTCTTCACGCACGTCAATGGCAGCTCTTTCAATCACCTCGTGCGGTTCAATGCCGATGGCTCGATTGACACGACCAACTTTTTTGTCGGCACCGGCGCGGACGATGTGGTCTACAGCATCACCCTGCAGCCGCTTTTCGGCTCGATTTATGTCGGGGGCGCGTTCTCGTCGTTCAATGGCACGCATCGTCTCGGCTTCACCCGCTTGTATGCAAACGGCACGGTGGACACGACGTTCCTTGACATGGCTTACGATCAGTTTGCGGGTTTGAAGCGGATATATTCCTACGACTCGCCTGCGGTCTATGCCTCGGGTTTTGAGAGCGGCAGCAATGTGCTGATTGGCGGCTCCTTCGAGCAGGTGGGTGGTGGCCAGGCGGATCCAAATGTCTGCAATACTTTGGATTATGAAATGGGTTATGACGGAAGTTTCGACGATCCGAATTTGTGGGTGGAGCCAAAAGCGCGCGACGGGGTTCGCAACCGCAGCAGCATCGCCCGTTTGATTGGCGGTTCGACGCCGGGACCCGGCAATCTCGGCTTGCAGCAGACCAGCTATTCGGCGAATCGAAGCCAGTCGTCCCTTTCCGTGGGGCTGGTGCGGACCAACGGAAATTTAGGGCCGGTGTCGGCGACTTTTTCCGTGCTGCCAAATCTGGCCCAAAGCGGCACCGACTACGCCTATTACGGTGCTCCGCCATTGTTTTGGATAGATTGGATATACCTGACGCATCCTTCGCGCATGCATGAAGACGGCCTGTCCGGCGTGAACGGTTTTCTGGTGGATCCTTACGGTCTGAACCTGACAACTTCGGACAAGCCCGTGAACAACCTGTCCTCGGTCACGGTCAGCATCATTAAAGACACCCAGAACGCCGGCAATCTGAATGCCCAGTTCCAACTGGCCAGCCCGGCGCAAGCGGATCAATTTTATCTGGGCGGCGAAAACATTGCCCTGGGCAGTGCGCTGGGCACTTCGTTTGTCCCGCTGACCATTGTGGACGACACCCAGAAGCCGGGTGTCTTTGGTTTCAGCTCTTCCAATTTTATCGCCACCAGTGCCAGTGCGCCGATCAGCGTTCTTCGGAGCAACGGCATCGCGGGCAGCATTTCCGTCAGATATTCCACCATCAGCAGCAACAGCACGGCGGTGGTGGGCACGGATTACACCGGCCTTACCAACGCCGGGCCTTTGGTTTTCAACCAGGGCGTTGTCAGCAACGGGTTTGTGGTTGCGGTCAAAAATAACGGCCTCATCTACACTAACATTCAGGAGAAAACGGTTTTTCTGGCTCTTTCTCAATTGGGAAATTCACCGGCGGGAGCGACTTACGGAATATCAAACGCCATTCTCCGGCTCATCAATCCCAATTATCGGGGTTACCTGACGCTTGCTGCCACCAACTTCAGTGGCACTGAAAGCTCCGGTTCCCTCGCCTTTGCCGTCAACCGCGTGGCCGGGAGTTTGGGAAGCGTTTCCATCCAATACGCCACCACCAACGGTTCGGCCCTTAATGGGAGAGATTATTTTGGCTCAACCAACACCTTGAGTTGGAGCAGCGGGGACGTTTCGCAAAAAATCATCATCGTTCCGCTCATCAACACCGGTCTGGTTGGCACCAACCGGCAGTTTGGCGTTTCCCTCTTCAACCCCATGATGGGCACCACCAATACTCCGGGGCTCATGGGCGCCATCAGCAATGCCATGCTTACCATCAGCAACAATAACAGCTACGGCGCCTTGCAATTCAGCGCGCCGGTTTACAACGTCAATGAAAATGGCGGCAGCGCCACCATCACCGTCACCCGCACCGGTGGTGCCGTCGGGCAGGTTTCCGTCAACTACGCCACCAGCAATGGCGCAAATACCGCCAGCGGCGTCAATTACTCCAGCACCGCCGGCACCCTCGTTTTTGCCGCCGGCCAGGTCAGCGCCAGCTTCGCCGTGCCGGTCAAGGATGATGGAATCGTGGACGGCTCGCCGACCAATTTTTATTTCAACGTCACCCTGTCCAATCCCACCAATGCCGTGCTGGGTTCGCCAGCTGGCGCCCAGGTGCAGATTCTGGATGCGGAAAGTTACAACCGGCCGCCGGGTTCGCCGGACACCGGATTCAATGCTGCCGGCATGAACGGCAGCGTGTTCACGCTCGCGCTGCAACCCGGCGGCCAGATTCTCGCCGGCGGAAATTTCACCACCGTCGGCACCGTGCCCGAAGGCAGCTTTGCCCGCCTGAATCCGGACGGCACGCTGGACACCACGTTCCTCGCTGGCCTGTCCGGGGCGAATGGCTCGGTGCAGTCCATCGCTTGTCAGACCGACGGACGCATTTTGTTGGGCGGCTCCTTTGGTTCCATTGACGGTGTCTTCCGCAACTTCATCGGGCGGGTGATGACCGACGGTTCCTTGGACACCAGTTTCAATCCCGGACCCGGCGCGGACAACGTCGTGAATGCCGTGGCGGAAACCTTCATTGCCGGTGTGCGCGGTATTTACGTCGGCGGCGCGTTTGACCACATCAGCGGTGCCGCCAGCCCGGGCATCGCGCGCTTGAACAATGACGGTTCCTTCGACAATTCGTTCTCCGTCGGCACGGGCGCGGATGGCCCGGTTTTTGCGGTTACCGCTTATCCGACCAATTCTCTTTACGCCGGCAAGGTTTTGATTGGCGGCACCTTCGCGCACTTCAACGGAATGGCCTTGAACGGCTTGGCGCGGTTGAACGTGGATGGATCGCTCGACACTAATTATAATGCTGGCTTCGGTCTCGGCGCGACCGGCGGCACCGTCCGGGCGCTGGCCATTCAACTGGATGGCCGTGTCCTGGTGGGCGGCAGCTTCACCAACTTTAACGGCTCGCCCGTGAATTATCTTGTGCGTTTGAACACTGATGGAACTGTGGACAACAGCTTTGTCGGCGGCACGAGCGCTGCGGTTGAAGGTGTCGCGTTGCAGCCGGACAACCGGATTATTTTGGTCGGCCAGTTCACCCAGGCCGATGGCGTCACGCGCAATCACATCACCCGCCTGCTGCCGACCGGCGCGCCGGATCCCACAATTAATTTCGGCGATGGCGCCAATGGCGACGTGGACACCGTCGTCGTTCAGCCGGCGGACGGCATGTTGGTGATTGGCGGCAATTTCAGCCAGTATGACGACCAGCCGTATGCCGACATTGCGCGCATTTATGGCGGTTCCATCACCGGTTCCGGCCAGTTCGAATTTACCTCGGCAAATTATCAGGTGCAGGAAAACGGGGGCTTCGCGCAGATCACCATCCGGCGCACCGG
>Ga0181534_10001092_pt1 | contig 18116 bp, 18 predicted proteins | sample PEATcosm2014_Bin_37_FD_119758 | JGI IMG/M metagenome (GOLD analysis project Ga0181534, IMG submission 119758) | Peatland microbial communities from MTU Mesocosm Facility, Houghton, MI, USA - PEATcosm2014_Bin17_10_metaG | ecosystem: Environmental > Terrestrial > Soil > Wetlands > Peat | place... | reverse complement strand
CGGCTTCGGGCAGACCGGGCCGTATGCGTCCCGGGCCGGTTATGACTTCATCATCCAGGGTCTGAGTGGGATCATGGATCTCACCGGTGAGCCGGATGGGCAGCCCCAGAAGATGGGTGTGGCATTCGCCGATATCTTTACCGGAACGTACGCGGTGATCGGCATCCTTGCCGCGCTACAACACCGTGAACGAACCGGTATGGGCCAACATATCGACATGGCGCTGCTCGACTCGATGGTGGGCGTGCTTGCCAATCAGGCATTGAATTTCCTGTCATCGGGTCAATCGCCGCAGCGCCTGGGAAATGCTCATCCCAACATCGTGCCGTATCAGGTGTTTGCGGTCGCGGATGGCCATGTCATCCTGGCTGTTGGCAACGACAGGCAGTTTGGACGGCTCTGCGAGTACCTCGGCCTGACCGACATGTCCAGCGACGCTCGCTTTCAGACAAACGCCGCGCGTGTCGCGAATCGCGACGTGCTGATCCCATTGCTTTCCCAAGCACTCCTCAAACACACGCGAGGGGATCTGTTACGGGCGATGGAGGAGCAGGGCACGCCGGCGGGCCCCATCAACACCATTGCCGAAGCGTTCGCCGACCCGCAGGTCGTGCATCGACAGATGGTCTTCAATATGGCGGGGTCGATTCCGGGTGTGCGAATTCCGGTTCAGATGTCCGGTGCCACGCTGGGCACCGACCGTCCTGCGCCGCGCTTGGGCGAGCACACCGCCGAAGTTCTGAAGGAATTCGGCATCACGCCGCCCGGCACTTAGCCACGGCTATCCAACAGGGCGACGGTATTGCGAACCGTCCGCAGATTCTCCGCACAGGTTGCCCTGAAAGCGGCGCTGATCCGAGCGTCTTGCGCTGCGCGCGACCAGAACTGTTCGGCGGCGATCGCAGCCGCCTGCCAGGCTTCCCGCTCAGCCGGCAAGGGCAGGCGCGGGGCAAAATGCACTGGCGGAAGCTCGACCCCCCGTTGCGGGGCATACAGCATCGGCAGCATGTCATATGCTGGGGCCAACATCAGGCGACGGCCTGCCGGGGCAGGCTGCGGCTCAAATGACAGGTTGCCATCGTGCATGTCTGTGTTGCCGATCAGCTGACCGAAGTGCCACAACCGGGTGATGGCCAGTGCGGTGTCGGGATCTATGAGATCGTGTTGCAGCAGTCGTGTAGCACACTCGGTCCACGGCCTGCCGGCGAGACCAAACCAACTGTAGTTGATTGCTGCCCAGGAGCATAAAGGCGAACGGCCGCGCAGCCCGTGGCGGTCAAAGCGCACAACTTCCAGGAAAGTACGGCTATCGCCTCGCAGCAGGTTCGTTTGAGCGGCTCGGAGTCCAGGCAGGGTCGCGACGGTTTGTGCCGCGAGATGCTCGCAGACGAGCAGGTCGGACCAGCGCTGCGTACCCGCTGAGTTGTCGGAACCTGAGAACTTCACGAGGACGTGCGTTGGCTTGCCGTTCAGCGTGCGGACGGCTGTGAACTTTGGAAACTCGCCGGCCGCAGAGGATCCGACATCGCCACTCTGCATTGCACGCTGCGCGTGCTCCGAGTAGATCTCTGGAGCCCGCGCGTCGTCTACATACGCTGGAGGTTGTTGAACCTGATCCAGCCACAGCCGAAAAGCCGCTTCCCCCAGGATGAAGTGGCCGCTTTGGTCGGCGCCGAGGAGTGAGACCGCATATAAAACATCATCGTCTGACCACTCACGGGGATTTTCGCCGAGTTGTAGTATCTGCGCGTGGGTCCGCGCGAACTGACGTCCCAGAAACCCGTCGGGCCGGAGGTCATGGAGGAAATAAGGTATGCCCTCGAACCAACCGTCGCGCATCGAATCTTCGAGCGGCCAGACGGATGGAGCACTCCATTCCATGACGCTACCATGTGGGTAGGCGAGGTTCAGTTGGCCCACTTGCTCCGAGCCGCCTCGCTGATCGACGCAGAACAGGGGCAATGGGGCAGCGCTGCCGCGCAGATTTCGGCGGGCCGCGTAGGTAGTGCGGCGCGCTCGGCCGATGGTCAGGACGTCGGGACCAGCCGCCCGCACGGCGCGCATGAGGGTCGCCCTGCTGGTACCCAAAGCGGCCAAAAGGTCGGCCGCCGGTAATTGCGGCCGGCTGCGCAGTGTCCGGATCAGGGTCTCGCCGAGCTCCATAATGAAACGATTTGTGAATTCACAGATCGCTCAATATAAAGGAGTTTCTGGGAAAATGGCGATAAATATGAAACGATTTTGAAACGATTCTCGGAAGCCGCGCGAAGTGTGTGACCTTTGGCACCTGCCGTCTGAGGCGCCAGGCGTTACCGTGTACGTGCAATGGAATCGATTGGCTAAAATAAGACGAATGAAACCCTTCGGATACAAGAAATTAGTGGTTCTGGCCCTGACTGCGGCTGCGGCGCCCGGCTGGGCACGCGACGGGGGTAGGGATCCCGGGACGCCGCCAGCCCATGCTCGCGGCGCGACCGCGCAGCCATACGCTCATCCTCCGGCTGCTGGCAGAGGCGCCCAACCGCCTATGCAGGGAGCCATTGGAGGAAACGTCAGGCCGGAGCAACGATTTTCGGGCGGTCGTAGGATATTCGAGACAACCCAGCAGATGCCCGGAGGTGGCAGTGTGCACGCTGTACGCTATGGCCATGCGCTGACAGGCGTTGTGGAACACCCCATGAAGCCAGGGTACTCGAGTCGCACCTACGTACAAGGCGGGCGCGTGATGTATGCGCGTGTCTATCGCCAAAACACGTTTCAGCGCTACGGACATGCGTTTTCCTACGAGCGCCTGGTCCCGGCAATTGCTTTCAACACCGCCTACTACGAGTGGGCCGCTCGTCCCTGGTCTGCGCCGGTCAACTACCGATGGCGATGGGACTCGGAGCCCTGGCACAGGGCCTACGGCAATGACTTCACGCCGTATGCAAGCTATTCGAGTCTCGATGAGTGGTTGACCGACTATGTGGTCTCGCAAAACCTCCGCAACGCCTATGACAACTGGCAGGCGGAGAATGCTCCGGTGCAACAGCAGCCAACTGCGCAGTCAGCAGGCAGCGCGACGCCCGAGGGACCGCGACCCTATTGGGACACCCCGGATGACGGGCAACGTCCATATTGGGAGGAGCAGCCTGACAAGAGTGGGTCGTCTGACGACAAGAGCGTGCCGACCCAGCCCAAGAGCCCGAAGAAACACCAGACGACGCCTAACTCAACTGCGCCGCAGAGCCGGCCTTCTGGCGAAGACGCTCCACCGGTACTCACAGGGCAGGTTAAGGCCCAGCTCAACGAGCAGATCAAACTGCAGTTGGCTGAGCGGCAGAATCCCGCGATGAGCGCAGGGGCGGAAGACCTTCCGGACTCACTGAAGCCTGGACACACATTGTTTCGCGTGAACACGCCGTTGGATGTGCCTGCGAAAGTGTCCGGCCAAAACTGCTCGCTCAGGGCTAACGACTATATTGAGCGGACCGGCGACATGGATCAGAACGGCATGGTTCCCGTGAAGGTGAAGGTGGGTGGCGCGTTTGACTGTGCTATCGGCATGACAACGAGAGTGTCTGTCAACGATCTGGAGGCCATGGAGAGCGAGCAACAGCAGGCGCTGACAGATGCTCTGCTCGCGGCGTCCAAGAACATGGGCGGCGATCGCGGTTTGCCGCAGGCCCCCGCAACTGCCCCTGTACTCCTCGCCGCCGGGCAAACCACCCCGACGCCGAATGCGACCAGGACGTTGGGTCAGCTCCAATAGTCGAGAGTTGGTCCAAAGGGTGATCGGCAGTCGTCTCAATCAATATCGTTTGGATGAGGTCGTTGGCGAAGGCGGCATGGGGGTCGTTTATCGCGCCCACGACCTGAATCTCGAGCGCACGGTGGCTGTCAAAATACTGGGCGCGACCTTGCGCGAGGACCCTGAGTTTATTGCGCGGTTTCGCCAGGAGGCGCGTATTCAGGCGGGGTTGAATCACCCCAACATTGCCACCTTGTTCGACTTCTTTGTCTGGAATGACACGCCGGTTGCGGTGATGGAGTTCATCAAGGGGGAGACGCTGCGGACGATGGTGGATCGCGGCGGATCCATTCCAGCGCACCTTGCGCTGCCGATTTTTGTCCAGGCGTTGCGGGGTGTGGCTGCTGGACACAAGCGCGGGATCATTCATCGCGACCTCAAGCCCAGTAATCTGATGATTACGGATGAAGGGGTGGTAAAGATCACTGATTTTGGCATCGCCAAGGTGCGCAGTAACACGAGTTTGACCCGTGTGAGTACGCGGGTTGGCAGCGCGAGTTATATGGCGCCTGAGCAGATACTCGGGCGGCCGGTTGATGAGAAGACTGACATCTATGTCATGGGTGGGACTCTTTATGAGCTGCTGACGGGCCGGCCGCCGTTTCAGGGGCTCAGTCAGTTTGAGATTGACTCGGCACATGTGCGCGAGCCGCCGGTGGTGCCAACGAAGTATTGCGCTAACATTCCGCCGGGGGCGGTGGATGCGGTTATGCGGGCGCTGGCCAAGGAGCCTGCGCAGCGGTTTGCTACGGCTGAGGAGTTTATTCAGGCATTGCCTGATCTGCACGGGGTGCCGTATGTTGCTCCTGGTGTTGACGATGATGCGACACGGGTGCAGCCGGGGGCGGTGCCAGGCGGATCGGCCGAAGAAACACTGTACCGATTGGAGCCACAGGGCGCGCCTGCCGGCGAAGCGACTTTGCACCGGCCGGTAGCAGCGGAGCCAGTGAGGCCGCTGACTGACAGCCCGAAGGTTGTTGCCGGCAAGCGTGCGGTGATAATGGTTGTTGCAAGTGGGCTGCTCGTGTTTGCGGCCCTCGGTGCGTTGCTGTTCGTTACGAGACCGGATGGCAACAGCGCGGGTCAAGCGCCCGCCACTGGCCCGGTTGTCGCTCAACGACAGGCGTCGGTCCAGCAACCGCTGGCTCAGTCACCGCCGGGTCAGCAGTCGGTGGCTCAGGAATCGTCGGCTCCGCAACCACGTGCCCAGGAGTTGCCCCCGCAGCAATCGTTGTCCCAGGGGCCATCGCCTCAGCAATCGCCGCCGTCTGAGCGACCGCAGTCGGAAGGGCCGCAGCTCGGGCGGGCAGTCGCTACCCCGGGTGGCACGCCGGGGGATGTCAGGGGAGGACTGACCGGGACGTGGAGCGGTACTTACATGGGAAAAACAGGCGAGGCGCACCTGAAGTTGGTGAACCTGCAGTTGCAGCAGAGCGCCAACGGTGACATCACCGGCCGGTTTGTCTACGAGGCTGGTAATTCCACCGCCGCGGAATGCACCCTGGAAAAAAGCAGCTACTCGACGCAAAGCAGGCGCCTGCGGCTCATCACTCACTGCCGCAATCCGGATCACCCCAAGTATCTGAACGTCCCGTTGGAATTCGACAACGTCGATCCGGGTGCCACCACGATCAGTGGCGGCCACCTGGCGTTTCACCTGGCCGACGACGTCGTTGTCACCCTGAAACGCACTAAAGCTTGATGTAAATCCGCTTGCGGTCCATGGCGTAAGCCACCACCCAACATCCGAGCATGTACGCAACCGCGTACAACAGCGAACCAGGTTTGTCACCCGCCCAGGGCGCGAAACCAACCGCCCACAGCCACTCATACAGAGTACTCTGACCCATCGGAGTAATCTGCAGAATGATCTGCCCCAGCTCCGCAAGCAGGTAAATGGCCAGCGTATTACGGCCAAACACCTCGAAGAACCAGGTCCAGCGACGCTCCTGGTCCTGCGGAACCACGCGAATCAGGATGGCGAGCACCACGAGGTCGATGCCAACCGTGCACAACACGAAGGAGCTGGTCCAGATCTTCTTGTTGATCGGCAGTGCGATATTCCAGCACAACGACAATCCTATGCAGACGGCTCCCCACAGCATCAGTCTGACAATCGTGGAGCGGTGGGTGCCTTTATCGCGTACGTAGCTCGCCGCCAGGTAGCCGGCGAGCGTATTCACGATGGCGGGTATCGTGCTCAAAATGCCTTCCGGGTCGAAGGCAACCCCTTCACCGTGATACATGTGCCCTTCGCCGAGCACCCACTTGTCGAATTCGATCTCGGCGTTGCCGAGCATCGAATAGTCGCCGAAGGCATGTAGCAACGCCCAGTAACCCAGCAACGCGACAACTGAAAACACGCTCGCCCCAGCCCGCCCACCGTAGTACACGATGAGCGACCCCACGCCATAGCCAATCGCTATGCGCTGCAGGACCCCAAAGACCCGCGTCTCCGAGATCGGCGTGAGACCCCAGTGTCCACCGGCATCGGTCGCGAAAAACGGAAACCAGTAAAGCAGATACCCGCACAGGAATATCAGGGCCGTGCGCGTTGCGACCTTTCGCAGCACGGCCGCGTTGCCCAGGGCTGCATACTTACCGAGAGTGAAGCTGAGCGCCGCGCCCACCACAAACATAAAAGTCGGAAACACCACATCCGTGGGCGTGAGCCCGTCCCACGGGGTATGCAGCAGCGGTACATACGATTTGCCCGGCCCGATCTGCATGTTCACCACGATCATCAGCGCCAGCGTGAGGCCTCGAAGCACATCGATGGCTCGAAATCGGTGAGTGAGGGGCGGCATCGGCAAGTCCTGAATATCCCGGGTCCATCAGAGTAAACGAACTTCCGGCGCTGGCGTAGGCCGGCGCACTGGATGTCGCTCCGTGGATGTTGTTTCCGATTTCCAAGGCAGGAGGCGAAAAGCACGTCCATGAGCGAACAACTGAGACTCGGGTTATTGCGGATGACATTTGCGTTGGGCGGACATTTTGCCCCGCAACGCACGGTGAATCGCGCCGGCCGCTTGTTTTCCAAGCCCTTCGCAAGCAGCCGCTCGCGAGCAGCCAATGCTCGTCCGCCCCACGAGCCGCTGCGACGCGGCACGATCACGGTTGCGGGCAACACCATTGCCACGTACTCGTGGGGTGATCCGAACCAACAACCTTACGCCTTGCTCGTACACGGCTGGTCGAGTTTCGCGCTGCGCTTTTCACCCTGGATCGCCCGCCTGCGGGCAGCGGGACTGGCGGTTGTCACCTTCGACCAGCCCGGGCACGGTCGCAGCAGCGGTGACTTCTGTACCTTGCAGGATTTCACGGCCACCATTCTGGCGGTCGGTCGGACTCACGGAAATCCAACATTGGCCATCGGTCACTCGATGGGAGCGGCCGCCTTGACGCTCGCGCAGTCGGAGCATTGGCACGCGCAGCGGCTCGTGATCATCGCTCCGCCCGCTGATCTCGAGGCCGCGGCTGATCGCTTCATGCGCTTCGTGCGGCTCGGCCGGCATCTGCGCAGCCGGTTCCTGAGCTGGCTGGCGCACGCCGAGGGCAAGAGTGTGCAGGATTTCCATATCCGCCAGCACCTGCGCGCGCTGGGGCTGCCTTGTCTCATCGTCCATGATATGGACGACCACGAGGTCCCCTGGAGTGAAGGTGAGCTGTACGCCCGCCACTGGCGCAATTCCCGGCTTCTGACAACCCAGGGACTGGGTCATCACACGATCGTCAACGCACCCGAGGTGATCGACGCCACGCTCGCATTCATGGGCGGGGCACGGATCGGCGAGCGCGTCGTAGGATCGCCCAACCTGCCTTTCGGCCTGGCCTAGTTCACCGGCCGCTCAAATGTCGATGATGCCGCGCCGGACCGCGATGGTTACCGCGTGAGTCCGGTCGTTGGCGTTGAGCTTGGCGAGAATGTTTTTCATGTGGGCTTTGGCCGTGTCCTCGGAGATTCCGAGTTGGGCTGCGACCTGCTTGTTCGAATTACCCGCGGCCACCTTGCGGAGCACTTCGAGCTCGCGCTCCGACAGTGCCACCTCGCCGACGTGTTGGGCGATCTCGGTGGCGATTGAGGCTGAGACGTGCCGGTGGCCGGTGTGGACCGTGCGGATGGCGTTGAGCAGCTCGGTGCGTAATGCACTCTTCAGCAGATAACCCGCGGCGCCCGCCTTCAATGCCTGGAGTACCTGCACATCCCCTGTGTAGGTCGTGAGGACGATGATCCGGGCATCCTCGAACTCCTCGCGGATGGCTTTGATTGCAGCCACTCCATTCATTCCCGGCATCTGCAGGTCCATGAGGGTTACATCGGGTATATGGGCCCGGAACTGCTTGATGGCTTCGGCGCCGCTGTCGGCCTCGGCCACCAGCTGCATGTCAGGCTCCGCGTTGAGCATCGATGCCACCCCTTCGCGCAGCAGTGGATGATCGTCAACGGTCAGTATCCGTATGTGCATGGCTCACTTTTCCTTTGCGGCGTTTGCGGGTGATGGGATAGGCAACACGCGCGGGAACTGATACTTCGATAGTCGTCCCGGAGCCCGGCGCGCTGCGCAGAGTAAACCCCGCGTTGATGCGTCTGGCGCGCTCACGCATTCCTGTCAGGCCGAAGTGGCCCTCCCGGCTGCCATTGGCCAGCACGGTCGTATCGATTCCAACTCCGTTGTCGCTGAAGATCACCCTCAGGAACCGTGCCGCATGGATGATCCGCACTTCGATGCTGGAGCATTCGGCATGCCGCATGGAGTTGAAGAGCGCTTCGTTGCCGATCTGCGCCAACTCTTCCACGACGCTGCTGTCGAGATCCTGCGCTGTCCCTTCCACCGTGAGGCGGAAATGGATAGCCGGGGCCAGGTGCAGCCGCTCAGCCGCCGTGTTGAATATATCGGCAAGCTGCGCTTCACTGCGCACGGCACGCAGTGATCGGACCCGGTCGCGGCCCTCGATGATCACGTCATCCGCCCGCTCGAGAACTTCGTTGATCAGCTCACGGCCCTGCGTGCCGGCGGGCAGGCGGTTGGCGACCGATTGGAAGCGCAGTATCAACCCCTGGAAGCCCTGCAGCAGAGTGTCATGCAGCTCGCGTGCGATCCGCTCACGTTCGGCTAATCGAGCCTCGGAACGGTCGGACAGGCTCTGGGAGATTTGCCGCATCCGCAACGTGTACAACAACCAGAGCAGCAGCAACGCGGCCAGCCCACACAACACCCAGAAAAGCCGGCTTTGGACGAACGTCGGCGGAATGGTCAACTGCAGGCTCGCGCCCCGCATGTTCCAGACTCCATCGTTGTTGGCTGCGCGAACCTGGAATTGATAATCGCCGGGCCCGAGTCGGGTGTAGAACGCCTGACGGCGCTCGGCCGGATCGATCCACCCGACGTCCGAGCCTTCCAGCCGGTATTGGAAGCGTACCCGCTCGGGAATCGACAGGCTGAGCGCGGTGTAGTCGATCTGCAGGTCCGATGTGCCCTTGGGCAGGATGAGATGGGGCGCGGCCGGGTAATCGACTCCGTTCGCGCGCACGGATCGAATCAACACCGGCGGTGCGATGGGGTTGCGGGTCAGTCGTGTGGGATCTACCCAGGCTACGCCGTGATTGGTAATAAACCAGAGCCTGCCGTCGGACCCCTCCGCAGCCGTGGGCTCATGGGAGTCCTGCAGTGCCGGGCCTGGCAGGCCGTCCCGGAAATCAAACAGCTGGTAGCTGAAAGGCTTGGTGGGCTCGTTGAACGCAGACTCCAGGTCGCGGGTCTGGACGCGGACCAGGCCGGCGATGCCGATCATCCAGGTTTCGCCTTGCGCCGTCTGCACGATGCCGGTTATCCGGGCGAGCTCGGGGTGGGTGGTCGCAGGCAGGACCTGGAAGCGGCCGCCGATGAAGCGGGCGAGACCCATGTCGCCGGCCAGTAAAACTTCACGCGGCGTCGGCAGGATTGTCTGAATGTTGCTGATGTTGGGTCCGTCCGTGGCTGTGAAGGTCCGGATCGACGGACCGTCCACCAGCACCAGCGGGCCGCCCAGGTAGTACAGCCACTTTCTGCCTTCTTCATCCGTTGTCATGAGCGCGGGCGCGGTGTTGGTCAAACCCGTGCCGACCTCGAATCGCTCCCACGTGCTGCCGTTCCGGTGGAAAACGCCTTCACCCCAGAGCGCGATCCACAGGTCGCCGCCGGCATCCTGCTCGAACTTCCAGACCGACGCTGCGCGCCCGGTCTGGGGGAGCTCGATTTGCCGGGCCCGGTCGTGCTCGAGTTGGAACAATCCCGCCGGGCTGCCGAGCCAGATGCGGCCGTCCCGGCCGGTACTGAGGAAGGTGATGGGGCCGGCGGCCTCGAGGATCTTCTGGGATTCGCCCTTGGAGTTGACCCGGAACAGGCTCCGGCCGCTGCTCACGTAGAAGTCGCCCGATTCGCCGCGCGCGCCGCGATAGCCCTCGGGTGAATTGGTGGGCACGCCGGCTTGCAACACAACATTGGCCCGGCGGAATCGGTCGAGCCCCAGGTTGGTCCCCACCCAGATGTTGCCTTCGGCATCGTTCAACAGGGAGGCGGCAATCGCCGAGGTGAGTCCTTCTGGTGCGCTCAGTCGCTCCGGAGCACATTGCGGCTGTAGTTGCAGCCGAAAGATGCCGGTCGCCCGGTCGAGGCCCCACAGGGCACCGTCGTTGTCGAACACCAGCGCGAGCGCTCGGAAGTTCCAGGCTGTCGACAGCTCATCTTGACGCGGCGTTGGATTTTTTAGCGGCGGAAATTCGGGGAGGGCGCGCGCGCCGCGATCGGCGTCGGACACCCACAACCGGCCGTCTGGAGCCTGCGTGATTGCGGCGCCGATCGGGACGGGCTCGCCGCTGTCCTGGAATCGATTCGAGCCGCGCCGCAAGTACACGAGTTGAGAGCCGTCCTGACGGAACGACTTTCCCCATGAGGTTGTGAGCCACAGCGTGCCGTCTCGCGCGACAAACAGACTGTTGCCTGCTGGAGGCGGTGAGTTCCAGTGATTGCCGACGGGCCGCCACTCGCCCCCGCTGAACTCGGCCATGCCGGCGTCGGAGGTGAGCCAGATCCGACCGTCCTGATCCTGTGCGAATTGGTGAATGGGCGCGCGGGGCAGGCCGTCGATGTAATTCGTGAGCTTGCTATCCCGCAAGACCGAGACGCCGCCGCTCTGATACCCGATCCACAGCTCACCCGCTTTGCCCACCCGCAGTGCGGTGATGTCGATTGCGGGGAAGGCGGTTCCCTGCGTCGGCCGCACAGGCTCGAAGCGCACGCCGTCGAAACGATATAGCCCTGCGCCCGTGCCCAGCCACAGGTAGCCATCGGGCGATTGCGCGAGTGCCCAGATATCGGGCGGTGCGCCATCGGCCAGAGTCCAGGCGGTGTGTTGGAAATGATTCAGTCCGCCGCCACAGTCGGCGGCCGGCGCCTGCGCGGGAAATACCAGGGCGACGCTGACCGCGAGCAGGGCGACGGGAGCGAGCCAATGCCCAGCCACCGAGCGTCGTTTGCGCATAGTGCTGCAATATAGGAAATCGGGCGCGCTTTATGAACCCCAAGGGGCGCTAACGGGAGGCTACTCGTTCGGGTAACTCAGGCCCACAGCAGCAGGCGGGCGCAGTCCACCGTCAGGCGAATGAAAAGAAAGAGAGCCAGGAGCGCCGGGAAGGGCTTGCCCAGCTGCTCGCCGGTCAGCAGCTTCCAGAAGGCGAGTGTGCCGAAGTAGACGACCGCAAAGATGACCAGGGCCATGGGGATGACCCAGCCCCAGTGCGGCGCTCCGAACAGGGCTGCCGGCAGCAGCAATCCCCGCCCCGGGAGCAAGAAAAGACCGGCGCCCGCGGCGCCCGGAACTATAATGGCGGGGTCGCGAAAATTCATCCGGCTACTATATTTAGCATATGGCGCTCATTCAATTCGTCCGCAACTACGATGACCTGTCCACGGATCGCGGTTATCAGTTCAAGTTTCATTGTGACAAGTGTGGCAATGGCTACATGACGCAGTTTCAGGCTTCCACCATCGGTGTGGCCGAGTCACTGTTGAATGTTGCAAGTGACTTTCTGAGCGGCTGGGGGCGGGCCGGGTCGGCGGTCCACGAAGTGCAGCAGGTGGTCGGCGGCAAGCTGCACGATGCCGCGCTGGCGCACGCGGTCGAGGAGGCGCGCTCGAATTTTCGTCAATGCACCAGCTGTGGCCACTGGGTTTGCAGCCAGGTCTGTTGGAACGCACAGGCCAACCTGTGCGAGGTGTGCGCGCCGGATTTCACCGAGCAGCTGGCGGCCAACCAGGCGCGGGCCAAAGCCATGGCGGCGCGCGAGCAGCTGGAGGAGAAGGCCCGGGCCACGGACTACGTGAGCGGTGTCGACATGCGACCGGGATCACATGTTGAGGCGACCACGGCCGCGACCAACATCCAGGCGGCGAAGACATTGTGCGGCCAGTGCGGCGCCGAGATGGGCGCGTCCAAGTTCTGCCCGGAATGCGGCAAGCCGGCTGTCAAAGCCGTACCGGATCACTGCCCGAAATGCAATGCCGAGACTCACGGCCACAAGTTCTGCGGCAATTGCGGGAACAAGCTCACCGACTGAGCGCGCAGCGCAAGAGCGGCGGTTGATGACTGAAGTCACACGCGGACGGCATTTAATATGACCTCCGACACTGCAGGGCGGGCACTCCGGGCGGCACACTGTTGCCCATGGAATGCATCGCGACTATTGCCTGGTTAGCCTCCTCGGTCTGCTTCGTCGCATTCATGGGGATCGTCTGGAATTACGCCGAAAGCGCGGACGACGGCCCATGAGCGCGAAGATCATTCCGTGGCGGGCGCGCGAAGCTGAACCGGCCCTGAAGGAAGCGGTCTACCTGCCCGCGCTCATCGATGGGCAGGTCACGGTCCACGCGCTGATCGAGGGTCTCGCCGCCGCGGGCTTGCGTTTGCACCACGATCCGGCCAGCGGGAAATTTGTCATCCTCGCTCGCTAGAGTTTGGTCAGCACCGCAATGTTGACAGCGGCGCGCAGCTGAAACCCCAGCTTCTCGTATAGGGCAATCGCGGTGTGATTGGACTTCCACGCGTGCAAAAACGCGCGGTCACCGCGAGCGAAGATGTCCGACACCACTGCTGCCGACAGACGGCGCGCGAATCCGCGGCCCCTGAAGTCAGGGTGAGTACACACTCCACTCAGTTCGGTATAGCCCGGAATCCGCATTCTTTCTCCCGCCATGGCCGCGAGCCGCCCGTCGCTGCGGATACCGATGAAGCGCCCCATGCGATGGGTTCGCTCCAGGAACGGTCCGGGCTCGGTGAGCTTCGCCAAAGCCAACATCTCGGGTGCATCGGCATCGGTCAGAGTCGTGATATCGGTCCGCGGCACGGCGTCCGGTACTCGGGTAGCGAGCATCTGAACTCCGAGCGCCGTTTTGACTTCAGTCAGATCGGACGGAATCATGATGTCAGGAACCTGCGCTACAAACACCTGCTCGCCGGGTCGTACCAACGCCGACAGCTCGGCTAATGCAGCCTTGCTGTCGTCGCGAGCCGAGGCGAAAAGGTTGACGTCCCGCTGAAATCGCCGTGCCAGCGCAGTTCCTTCCGCGAGCGGTGCGTGATACGTCGTCAAACTTTCCCAAACGATCCGATCAAGTACGTGCACGGGACTTCTCACCTGTGCGCAAGCGATCTGCACGAACATTCAGCGATGCATCCAACAGCGACTCTTCCAACGCCGCCAGTGCCGGCAGCAGTGATTCACCGCGGCCCTTGCATGCATCCGCGACCGCCGATTCGATGCGTGGCCAGACAGTGCGCTTCGACGAGGCGACGAGCTTTTCGCCGGCGGCAGCCAACCCGATGGTCCGCACCCGCCTGTCACCCGCAGCGGCGGTGGATTTCACCAGGCCGTCCGCCTGTAATTTGTCGAGCATCCGGGTAACACCCGGCTGACTCATTCCCACCGCCTCGGCAATTTCACCCACACTCAGCGGCCCGAGCCGATCCAGTGTCGCCAGTATGGGGAAGTGCGATGCCGGCAGCTCCACACCGGCCGCTTCGAGCAGCACCTGCGTCTGCGCCTGCAGGCGCTCGCCCAAACGCTTCAGCCGGGTACCCAACGCAAGATGCCCCAATTCCCTGACCACGTCCGGTTTCATATAGCTAGTTATATAACATGATATGGAATCGTGCAACTGCGCCTTTTATTGTCAAAATGCCCGCCAACTCATGACCTCAGATTGAGCGGGCGTGAGGGCGGTCACGCCCGGTCAGAGCGTGCTGGCGTAGCTTCCCGGAGGATCGTCCGACAGGGAATCGGTTGTCATGCGTTGCGTTGTCACGCTGCTCGTTGGGATGGCTATGTGCGGCTGTGCGAGCCACAGCTCCGTTGTCCACGGTGTGAAAATCACCCGCAACGCGGCTGATGTGGAGCACTGCAAACACATCGGTGCAGTGCAAAGCGTCCCACCTTATTCGCTGCCGGGCGAGGACCTGGAGCGAATTCGCAATCGCGCCCTGGAAGTGGGGGCCGACACGGTGTTACTCAACACCTCGCGCAAGGAGTCGGCCTCCGGTATTGCCTATCGATGCCACGCTTCGTGATGGACCCGGATTGAAGACGTGGACGACCTGATCCAGGACCTGGAGCAGGCCCATCGCACGTTGCCTGGTGAAACTTCTGTCACATAACAGCCCTTGGTCGAATGGGTCCGGACCATCGATGTATATAACATGGGCCGCACCGCTCGATTGTTTTGTTATGGCAGGGGAGGAACAGGGAATGCAATCTCCACAGGAAGAGGGGCCGGAAATAGATCACACGGCCACCATACCCGCGGGCCGCATCGTTCACGACGAAAGGGGCAATGCGCTGTGGAAATGGCGCGGTGATACCGATTCGAGCGATGACGAGCCGTCGGGCGTCTTGAAACATGTCGATCTGTCGGATTTGACCGTGGAAGGTGGCAAACGGGGCGGTGGCGCGGCCGATGGCGGCGGTGGCTACGATCCCTACAACCAGGTCAAGCCGCGCAGCAAGTGACGCCGTTGACAGTTGGGAGACTAAGGAATTGAATTCCCTGATGTTTCCCGAAGTGTGTCCGTGCGGCTCAAAGCGCCCATACGGGCAGTGCTGTGGCGTTTGGCACGCCGGAGCCCTCGCTCCAAATCCGGAATCGCTCATGCGGTCGCGTTACTCGGCGTTCGTCCTGGGTAACGAGCCGTACCTGCTGGCGACGTGGCATGCCAGCAAACGGCCTGCATCGATCCCGTTCAACAAAAATCAGAAATGGCTGGGCTTGCGAGTGGTGCAGGCCCGCAACACGGGAGAAACTTCCGCCGAGGTCGAGTTCATCGCCCGCTCCCGAGTCAGCAACGCGGCGGCCGTTCGTCAGCACGAGCGCAGTCGTTTTATCCGTGAGGGCGGCGCGTGGTTCTACGTTGACGGGGATGTGATCTAAAGCGCAGCCAGACTAAAGGATTTTTCGCTTGCTAATATTTGCTTAGGCAAATATTATTTCGGCAAATAATGCTGGAGCAAGCAATGGCCGGGCAGTACTACACTTCGGACAACCTGCAGGCAATCAATAGCGTCGGCTACCTGATGAAGCGCTGCGGCATCCTGCTGACCCAGATCGCCGAGCGGCGCTTCGAGACGCAGCCGATCTCATTCACGCAGTGGATCATCCTGATTCGGCTCACCCAGCAGGAGCACATCACCCCGACGGAGCTTACCGAGCATCTCGGGCACGACATGGGTGCGTTGACCCGGATCGTCGATGACCTGCAGAGCAAAGGACTGGTGGTCCGGGGGCGCAGCGAGACAGATCGCCGGGCCGTGCAAATCAGTGCTACCGCCGAGGGTCGCCACCTGGCGCTCGAAACCAAGAAGTTTGTCGTCGATCTGGCCAACGACCTGGTCGAGCCGTACACCGCCGCCGAAACCGATCTCATGATTTCCCTCCTACAGCGCTTGTTGGTGCATATGGAAGGAATCTCCGAACGTAAGGCCAGGGCGTGAGGAGCTGAACCATGCGCAAACTAATAATCTGGCTGGTGCTCGCGGTGTCTGCACTGACTACGGCATGCACTGTAGGCCCTGACTTCAAACGGCCTGCGCCCCCCGCTACGGATTCCACCGCCCGTGTGTCCAACGGCGACGACATCGCTGCTGACTGGTACGGAGTGTTTCATTCGGAAGCCCTGAATGGCCTGATCCGTCAGGCGCTGGCCAACAGCCCGGACCTGGCGGCCGCACGTCACAGCCTCGAGGCCGCGCAATACGAGTTGCGGGCAACTTCAGGCTCCACGTTGCCCCAGATCGATGTGACCGGTCAGGTAGGGCGGGATCACGCCAACGGCAGCTTGCTGTATGGGCCCGTCAACGAGCTGAATGTGACGGGCAACCGCTTCATGCTCGGCCCCTCACTGGCCTACAACCTCGATCTGTTTGGTGGCATCCGCCGCTCCGTCGAGGCGCAACGTGCCGCGACCTCCAGCGTACGTGACCAGGTGCTCGACACCTACATAACGCTGGTCGATCAGGTGACTATCAACGCGTTCAACTACGCCGCCACCCGGGCGCAGATTGAAGTAACACAGACACTGGTGGAGAAGCTCAACGCGCAATACCAACTCACCGAGCGGCTCGAGCAGGCGGGCAAGTCGATCCGCAGCGATACGCTGCTGGCCCGGACCCAGTTGAAGAATGTCGCGGCCACCATTCCGGGTCTCGAGCGGCAACGCGACGCCTATCGGAATGCTCTCGCTCAGTTGACAGGTGTCACTCCAGACAACTTCCACATGCCGGAACTGTCGCTGCGTGATTTCAGCCTGCCGGCCGCAATCCCGGACTCTGTGCCGTCAGTCCTCGTGCAGCATCGCCCCGATATCCTGGCAGCCGAAGATAACCTGCATCAGGCGAGTGCCCGGATTGGTGTGGCCAGGGCCGCGCGTTTTCCGTCCATCACGCTGTCTGCGCAGTACGCCCAACAGACCACTGCCATCAATGACTTCCTGACCCGTCCCGGCAGTGTCTGGTCAGTGGGTGCGGACCTCGCGGCACCCCTGTTTCACGGTGGCACTCTTTCCGCCCGTGAGCAGGAAGCGAAAGAGCAGTACCTGCAATCGCAGGAGATGTACCGCAAGACGGTAATCGCAGCATTCGTGGAAGTGGCCAACTCACTGCAGGCAATCGAGCACGACCGCGACGCCTACGTCGCAACCACGGAAGCATTGGAGTCAGCGCGCGCCAACAGTGACCTGGCCCACCTGCAATTTCGCTCGGGCCGCTTCACGGAGCTGCAGGTCCTGACGGCGGAGCAGCAATACCAACAAGCAGCGCTCACGCAGGTCCAGGCCGATGTGCAGCGCTTTACGGACATCGCAACATTATTTCGTGCCCTGGGCGGCGGCTGGTGGAATTCGAGGAGTCAGTTATGAAGCAGCGGTCGACTATACTCATGATCAGTGCCCTGGTGGTGATCCTGGGAATTGGAATTTATTACTTCGGTTTCAAGAGCCACGAGGTTGAAACCGAGGACGCCTATGTCAATGGCAACCTGGTCCGGCTGACTCCGCAGGTCAACGGTACGGTTATCGGGATCAACGTCGAGGAGACCCAATTCGTACAGCGCGGGCAGGTGCTCGTGCAGCTGGATCCCCGTGATTCGCAGCTCGCCCTGGCTCAGGCGCAGGCGAGCCTGGGTCAGACAGTTCGCGATGTGGCTCAGTTGTTCGCACAGGAGGGCCGTGACGCCGCGGCAGTCAGTGCTCAGCAGACTCTGTTGTCCCAGGCGCGCCAGGACCTCGAGCGGGATCAATCCGTGTTTGCCGAGCACGGCGTATCTGCCGAGACTTTGAAGCATGACGAACATGGCGTGCAAAGTGCTGCGGCGTTGCTCGATCAGGCAAAGGCGAACCTTGCCAGCACGCGCGCGCAGATTGTCGGTGCGGCTCCGCAAAATCATCCACGTGTGCTGCAGGCTGAATCCAACGTTCGCACTGCCTGGTTGGCGGTAGCTCGTACCAAGGTCGTCGCTCCCGTGTCCGGCTACGTTGTACGTCGGGCGGTGCAGTTGGGGCAACAAGTGGGTCCGGCCACGGAGATGTTGGCGATCGTTCCGATGAATTCGGTCTGGATCGATGCCAACTTCAAGGAAAACCAGTTGCGGGATGTGCGCATCGGCCAGCCGGTCGAGGTGACCGCCGACATGTATGGCTCGCATATCAGCTATCACGGCAAAGTCCTGGGCTTGCGAGCAGGGACGGGCAGTGCGCTCGCCGTGCTGCCCGCGCAGAACGCCTCCGGCAACTGGATCAAGATTGT
>Ga0181534_10001089_pt1 | contig 18152 bp, 14 predicted proteins | sample PEATcosm2014_Bin_37_FD_119758 | JGI IMG/M metagenome (GOLD analysis project Ga0181534, IMG submission 119758) | Peatland microbial communities from MTU Mesocosm Facility, Houghton, MI, USA - PEATcosm2014_Bin17_10_metaG | ecosystem: Environmental > Terrestrial > Soil > Wetlands > Peat | place... | reverse complement strand
TATTTCGCCTTCGACCTCCTGTATCTGGATGGCTACGACCTCCGCCAGGCGCCCCTCATCGAACGCAAGCGGCTGCTCGAATCGATCCTCACCCCCACCGCCATACTGCGCTTTTCCGAGCATTTCCCCGGCGCTGGCGACGCCATGCTGCTAGCCGCGCGCGAAACCGGCATCGAGGGCCTGGTCGCCAAGCGCGCCGCCAGCCGCTACGAATCGCGCCGCTCCAGCGACTGGATCAAACTCAAAATCGTCGCCCGCCAGGAGTTCGTGATCTGCGGCTTCACCGCCGGCGAGCGCGACCACTTCGGCGCGCTGGTTCTGGGACTGTACGACAATGGCGATCTGACCTGGGCGGGCAACGTGGGCACCGGTTTCGACCAGAAAGCCCTCGCTTTCCTGCGCCAAAAGCTCGACCCCCTCGTCTCGCCGCAATCGCCCATTCCGCACCTGCCCAAAGAGCCCAAGGTGGGCAAAGACGTCACCTGGGTGAAGCCCGAACTGGTAGCGGAAGTGAAGTTCGCCAACTGGACCAACGAAGGCCGGCTGCGCGCGCCCGTCTATCTGGGTCTGCGCGCCGATGTGAACCCCACCGACTGCGTCCGTGAAACGGCAGAACCGGCTCCCGGCCCGGCCAAGGAACCCCTGCTCGCCACCCCCGCCAACGAAGTCGCCCTCACCATCGATCACCATCCCCTGAAATTCACCAATCTCAACAAGGTCTTCTACCCGGCGGAAGGCATCGTCAAGCGCGACCTGCTCAACTATTACGACGCGGTCGCCGCCCTCATCCTGCCGCACCTGAAAGACCGGCCCCTGTCGCTGAAGCGCTATCCCAACGGGATCGAGCAGCAGTTCTTCTTCCAGAAGGACGCGCCGCTCACCTTCGCGCCCTGGCTCCGCACCGAGGAAATCCAGTCCAACCACACGGAGGCGCCCATCCGCTACGTCTTCGCCGAAGACCGCGCCAGCCTCCTCTATTTGGTCAACCTGGGCTGCATCGACCACAACCCCTGGATGAGCCACTCGCCCTCGCTCGACAATCCCGATTTCGTGCTGATCGACCTGGACCCCCAGGAGTGCCCCTATGACAAAATCGTGGAGGCCGCGCTGCTGGTGCGCCAGAAGCTGGACGCCATCGGGCTGAAGGGCTATCCCAAGACGACCGGCGGCGACGGCATGCACATTTACATTCCGCTCGAACCCATCTACAGCTACGACGAAAGCCGCACCTTCGCCGAGATCCTGGCGCACCTGGTGCAGCGCGATCGGCCCGAGCTTTTCACTGCCCCGCGCACGGTTTCCAAGCGCCAGAAGGGACGCGTCTATTTCGACTGGATGCAGAACGGCAAATCCAAGACCATCGCTGCGCCGTATGTCCTCCGCGCCTACCCTGGCGCTCCCGTGGCCACCCCCCTCGCCTGGAACGAGGTCCAGCCCGGTCTCACGCCGGGCCAGTTCAATATCTACAACGCTCCGGAGCGCTTCGCCCGGACCGGCGACCTGTTCGCCGGAGTCCTCCGCAATCTACAGACGATCGAGCAACCCCTGCAAAAACTAGAAAAGCTCCTTGTGGGGCGGGTTGCCAACCCGCGGGCCGATTGTTAATCGGCCCTTCCCCTCTGTTACTATAAATGGGAAGTGCATCCTGAACCGACTGGCTTGCCAGAACCCAACCAAATGCCGGCATCTGACCAACAGCGAGCGGACGCCTGGCGGCGCGTCCAACTGGCGCGGCATCCCAAGCGCCCCCATGCGCTGGACTACATCGAGCGCATCTTCACGGACTTCCGGGAGATGCATGGCGACCGGCTGTTCGGAGACGATCCCGCCATAGTCTGCGGCGGGGCCTTCCTGGAGGGCCGCCCGGTGATGGTGGTGGCCGAGCAAAAAGGCCGCGACACCAAGCAGAAACTGCATCGCAATTTCGGCATGCCGAAGCCGGAAGGCTACCGCAAAGCGTTGCGCGTCATGCAGTTGGCTTCGAAGTTCAACCGGCCCGTGATAACCCTGCTGGATACCCCTGGAGCCTATCCGGGCATTGATGCCGAGGAGCGCGGCCAGGCCGAAGCCATCGCCCGCAATCTGCGCGAAATGGCCCGCCTTGCGGTACCCGTGGTGGTGGTTTGCATCGGCGAAGGCGGCAGCGGCGGGGCGCTGGCGCTGGGCGTTGGCAACCGCGTGCTGATGATGGAAAACGCCATCTACAGCGTGATTTCCCCGGAAAGCTGCGCGGCCATCATCTGGCGCGATTCCACCAAGGCCGAACTGGCCGCGGCGGCCCTCAAGCTGACCGCCGAGGAACTGCTGAAATTGGGCTTGATCGACACCGTGGTGAGCGAGCCGGCCGGCGGCGCGCACGAAGATATGGATGCCGCGGCGCGTTTCCTGAGCGGCAGCCTTCTCGCGGCGCTGGAAAGTCTCGCAAAGCTGGGCCCCGACGAACTGGTGGATCAGCGGTACACCAAGTTCCGCCACATGGGCAATTTCTTCGCGTGAAAAAGAGTGTTTGGCTGGGCATCCTGTTCTTGGCGATCGTGGTGGGGTTCGTCGTTTATTCGACTATGAGCACCGGGCGCACCCGCTGCCAGGTCTGCATCACGTTCCAAGGACGGCAGGCCTGCCGGACCGCTTCGGCGAGCACCCGGGATCTGGCGCTGCGGACGGCCACTGAGAACGCCTGCGCCGAGATCTCGTCTGGCATAACCGATTCAAACCAGTGCCATAACACGCCGCCCGACAGCGTCCGCTGGCCGTAGTAGCCTTTCCCCGCCAGTTGCTTTCCAACGGCGGGGGGGGGGTATAATTCTTACGGTCGGGAAATCCGCACGCAGCTATCGGTCCTTGCGTCGCGTGGAGGGAAAGATTATGCATAGAATTCGGCTGGCTGCTCTTACGCTTCTTACAGCGTGCGTGGGTTACGGGGAAGCTCCCGGCTACGCCACGATCTACACTTTCAAGGGCGGCCAGGATGGAGCCTCGCCGAATGGTGTCGTCCTCGGTAAGAACGGCGACCTTTATGGCACTACCTACACAGGCGGCGTTAACGAATGTGGCGTCAACGTCTATTTTTGGTGCGGCAGTGTGTTCCAATTGACGCCCGCAGAGGGTGGAACTTGGACCAAGACGATAATCTTCAGCTTTAATGGGGCCGATGGAGCATTGCCTAGCCAGCCTTACGAAGATGCGCCGGGGCCTCGACCGATCTTCGGGGCCAACGGGGCACTTTATGGCACGACCGAGAATGGAGGCCAGTACGACAGCGCCGCCGGCGACTTGGGTGGGACCGTTTTTGAGCTAACGCCACCGTCCTCCACTGGCGCCGCATGGACCGAGACTGCGCTGTACAGTTTCCAAAACAACCCTCAAGCCCCGCACGCACCGTACGGAGGGTTGCTCCTTACGTCAACCGGTGCGCTGCTAGGTACAACTTTCACGAACTTTTTCAGTTATCAAACGTTTGAGCAGGGTGGAACGGCTTTCGAACTGATACCCCCTGCAGAATCGGGCGCAAGTTGGACATTAAACAATCTGATAGACTTCTTGACAGCCGACATCGGGATGGACCCGGCGGCCGGGGTCATGGCCTCGGGGGGCTCCCTGTACGGGACGCTCTCAAACGCCGCTTTCACCTGCGGATCAGTTTATGAGCTTTCGCCGCCCACCTCCCCGGGCGGTGCCTGGTCGGGGCAGGCCATCTACACCTTTGGCGGGCCGCCGGGCCCTTGCTTTTCCATTGCGCCCCTCACGGTTGGTCCAGGTGGCGTGCTTTACGGCACAACTTACATTGGCGGGTCAGGCTCGCCGTCGTGTACGCCCTCGATTTTTTCTGGATGCGGTACAGTCTTTCAGTTAACGCCCCCCATGCCGGGCGGGACATGGACTGAAAGCGTTCTTTACAGCTTCACTGCAAGCGGCGGCGACGGGGCCTTTCCTGCGGCTGGCGTCATTTTGGGCAAGAACGGAGTGCTCTATGGCACCACTACGTACGGCGGAAGTGCAACGTCGGGGTCCTCGTGCAACTCCGGGGCCGGAGCTACAGGATGTGGCACGGTTTTCCAATTGACCCCTCCCGCAGCGGCGGACGGGCCATGGACTGAGACGATTCTGCATAGTTTTACAGGGCAGAACGGTGACGGCTCGATCCCCGGACCCTTGACCTTAAGCCCGAAAGGCGTGCTCTTCGGCCCCGCTCGGAGCGGCGGTGGAACCGACGGGGCGGGCACGATATTTGCCCTCGTACCCTGACCTTTACGCACAGTCGAAAACCCACCATAAGCCATTGAAATTGGAGGGCGGCCAATCTTGGCCGCAGCCGCCTTTCCAGGCGGCCCGAGCCGCCCTGCAACCTGGTCTTCATCACTATTCGTGGGCCGCAGGCTTATCCTGACGGACCTGGAGGTCCGCCCCACAAGACGCCACACTGGCTAGTGCTAGTTTTTGTGCCAGTGCATGTCCCAGCCGAGATAACGCGATCCGGCCTCGTAGACCATCCCCGCTACGGACGAGAAATTCGCGGCCACATGATGCTCGAAGCCGTTCAGGCAGATGTAACGCAGCAAGTCTTGTAACCGCTCGATGCGCACCACGCCCGCGCCGCCGAATGTGTCGAGCGGATCGTTGGTGAATTCGCCTTCGCCGACATAGGAACGCAGTTTGCCGGCGCGGTCGTCGGTGGAGACGCGGCAGAAGCTCATGGGTCCGGCCTTCACTCTGCCCACGCAGGTGCCGAAGGTGTTCAGCTTGCCCACCGTGCCCGCGATAATCTCCTGGTAGTCCATACGCACATCCGCGAAGAAATGTTTGGGCAGGTTGCTGCAATGGAAGCAGACGGCCTTGTCGGGATCTTCGCCGTAATTGTTATTCCAATCCAGCAGCGCGCTGGGCGTGCCGGAGGCCATTTGCAGGGCGTACATGCCGACCACGCCGCAGATATCCACTTCGCAGGCGCTGGGCAGCAGATCGTTGCTCATCATGCTCATGACGGTGCAGGGGACCACGCCGAAGTATTCTTCAATGGCGGTCCAGCATTGCACGGCGCTCATCACCACTTCGGTTTCCTTCATCCAGCCGTCGACCACCGCGCCGAGCTTGGCCATCTTGATCAGTGATTCGTCCGGAATTCCGCCCGTCGAAACATAGCTCTTGATGGCGGCCAGCTTAGCTTGCGCGGCATCGTCGTTATCCTTCATGCGGTGGATGCGGCCGAGAATCTCGGTCAGGTCCACGGTTTCGATGGAGATGCCATGCGCCTCCAATATTTTCTCGCTGTAGCGCACGGTATTGAAAGCCGCCGGACGCGCGCCCAGGGCGCCGATGCGCACCCGGCGCAGGCCCTTCACCACGCGGCACACGCCCGCAAACCACTCCAGATCTTTGCGGAAGATATCGGAATCCGGCGCTTCGGTGTGCCGGGAGGTGATGGAGTAAGGGATACCGTATTGCGCGAGATTGTTACAGGCCGACATCTTGCCGCAGAAGCTGTCGCGCCGGAACTTGATGGACATCTTCGACGCGGAATCCGGCGTGGCCTGCACCAGCACGGGAACGTTCAGATCGGCGAGGCGCAGCGTGTCCGCGATCGCGCGCTCCTCGCCAAAATTCGGCAGGGTGACGATCACGCCGTCGATGCGGTCGCGATTGGCGCGAAACAGATCGGCGCATTTGCGGGATTCCACGCGCGTTTCGACGGCGCCATATTTGCTTTCGGTGGGGCTGAGCACCAGCGGCTCAATACCCGCGGCGGTGAGCGCCTTGACGATCTCTTCGCGCCCTTCTTTGGCGAGATGGTCGGGAAAGAAACCCCGGTTCCCGACGATAACTCCCATGGTCATTGGTCTTGTCACGAGGAATAATCTAGCACGCTGCCACGCGCTCCCAACGCCGGCCGTAATAGTGGAGCGACACCAGATAGGCAGCAGCGGTGGGCACTAACACAACCAGTCCCCGCTGGTGTTCCAGAAACTCGAGCGCCATTCCGCCTACCGCCTGCAGCGCTCCCACCGGCAAGAGGCGGCCGCCGGTAAAGCGCCAGCGCTGTTGCGGTAACTTCAAGAGCACCGAAGAATGATGGCCGAGGGCCAGTGCCGCCAAGCCGAAGGTCATACCCGGACCGGGATCGAGCGGCAGCAACAGCACGAAGAGGATGGCCAGGAAGGCGATGTCTTTGGCCAGCAGAATCTCCCAACCGCCCAGCGGCAGCAGGCGATAGCGCGTCATGCCGGAGCCGGAACCAAGCACCAAGCCGAACAGCGATTGCGCGTAAGTGCTCATGGTCAACGCCACCAGCAGCCCGAGCATGGTAAACGCGTCGGGATCGGGATGGTCGCCGAAGACGCGATATAGGCCTCCGCCGGCGCTCAATAGCAGTGCGGCATACGGGTCTATGAGGCTGAGCATCTCGCGCATGTTTTTGCGTACCAGCCCACCCAGCCGTCCGGGGAATTGCGGGATGGAACGCAACAGGTTCCAGCGCGGCGCCACGGCCTGCATGCCGACGGCCAGCGCGCAGAACGCGAGCGCCATCAGCGGACGCGCGGTCTTCAGCAGAATCAGGATACCGATCCACGCGACCGGACTGAGCACGAAGCTGGCGAGCCGCAGCCCCAACCGCTGGCCGGCAGTGAGCGGCCATAAAGCCAGCCGCGCCGGGGGGATCTTGCCCAACGGATCGGAGGAAAGCGGAAACAGCAGCAGAAAGCCCAGCAGCATAAGGAATGGATACGCGCTTTTGGGCGGCTGCCCGGAGTTGAGCGCACCGTAGATCAGCAAGGCGACAAACAGAAAGAGGTTGTTGGCCTTGATGGACGCGAGCGTACCCAGGCCGCGTCCCACCGCGCGCCGCAGCGCCTTGAGGATGGCGAGGACCGCCCGCATCAACCTCGCTCCCAGCGCCGCCCGTAATAATAGACAGACGCCAGATAGACCATCGCGGCCAATACCAGCACGGGAAATCCGCGCTGGTGCTCCACGAATCCGGATGCCATCCCCGCCCCAGCCTGCAGCGCGCCGAACGGCAATTGACCGCCCGCGAAACGCCATCGCTGCTGCGGCTGGTCCAGCAGCACGGAAGAATGGTGGCCGAAGGCTAGCGCTACCAGTCCGAATGTCAGGCCGGGCCCGGGATCCAGAGGTGACAACAGCACGAACAGGATCGCGAGGAACGCAAGATCCTTGGCCATCAGAATCTCCCAACCGCTTACCGGCAGCAGGTGGTATCGCGTGAGACCGGAATCGAGATCCAGGCCGAACAGAGACTGCGCGCAAGTGCTCATGGCCAATGCCACCAACAGGCCGATGATGGTGAATGCCGCCGGATCCGGGTGCGCGGCAAAGATCCGGTATGCGCCGCCTCCGATGCTTAACAGCGCGGCGGCATAGGGGTCGAGCAGGCTGAGGAACTCGCGCGCGTTCTTGCGAACCAGCCCGCCCAGGCGTCCGGGAAACTGAGGCAGGTCGCGCAACAGATCCCAATGGCGATCGCGTTTGGCCATGCGGCGCGCCAGGGCCAGCGCGCACTGCATGCCCACCGCCAGCCCGCAAAAAGCCAGCGCCGTCCCGGGGCGCCTGGTCTTCAGCAGAATGAAGGCGGCGATCCAGGCAATAGGGCTGAGCGCCAGGCTGGCGAGCCGCAGACCGAATCGCTGCCACCTGGAGAGAGGCCACAACGCCAACCGCGTGGCGGGAATCTTTCCTAGCGGATCGGACGAGAGGGGAAATAGCAACAAGAGGCCAAATAGCACGAAGAGCGCCATCGCGCTCGGACCCAGCAACACCAGAAACAGCAGGTTATTGGCCCGGAAGGAACTTGCCAGGGTGCGCCCCACGGCGCGCCGCAGCGCGGTCAGGATTGCGCGGAGCGCAGCCACGGCAGGTCCTCCTGTAGCGGCGTCTCGACCAGGTCGAAGTACAGCTCTTCGAGCGGCCGCTCCAATTCCGCCGCCGCGGAATGCAGCACGATGCGGCCGTCGCGAATCATCATCACGTCGGTGGCCAACTGGGGGATCATGGCCAGGGCGTGCGATGTCAGGAAGACGGCGATGCGGCGCCCCGCGACGGAAATGAGCAGGTCGCGAATCGTGACGGACGCCGATGGATCGATGCTCTCGAACGGTTCGTCGAGCAGCAGCACGCGCGGATTGTGCAGTAGCGCCATGGCCAGCGCGGTCTTCTTGCGCATCCCCTGGGAACATTGGTCGAGATACGTGTAGCGCCCTTGTTCCAGGCCCAGAATTCGCAGCAGCGCGCCGGCTCTTTCGCGGGTTTCCTGGCGGCTGAGGCCATACACGGGGCCGCACAGTTCCAGGTGCTCTTCGATGGTGAGGGCGTCGAATACGCCCAGGTCTTCCGGCAGCACGCCGATCATGCGCTTCACGCGCAACGGCTCTTTGGCCACGTCGCAACCGCCGATCAGCACCTCGCCGCGATCGGGCGCCAGCAGGCCGGTCAGGATCTTGAGCAGCGTGGACTTCCCCGCGCCATTCGGACCCAGCAGCGCGCAGATGCCGCTGGGCAAGTCGAAGGAGATATTATCAAGGGCGACGAATTCCCCAAATCGCTTGCTGACATCGCGGCAATGAAGCATATTCTGCCGATTATCGCAGGTCCGTTCGCGGCAGCGCGGCCGCAGGACTGTGGGGCGGGCGTCCACGCCTGTCAGGATGGGCCTGCGGCCCACGAATAGTGATGAAAGCCGGGTGGGGGGCGGGCAATTCTGCCCGCAGCCGGCTTTTGAGCCGGCTTCCGGCCGCCTAGAAAGGCGGCTGCGGCCAAGATTGGCCGCCCCCCAATTTCAATAGCTTACGGTGGGTTTTCGACCGTGCAGCGGGTCTCCAGACCCGCTTGCTTGCGGGAAGGCCGACTCATTTTCCGTTCGTCCTGCGCAGAGCGCTCAATTGCCGGATTTCCTCGAACACCTTTTCTCCATCCAGCAATTCGCCGCGGTCGGCCTGCTCCACGCCGCGCCGGATCTTGGCGCGAAGCTCCTTCAGGGCAGTCGCGCGCGCCAACTCGCGCTCTTCGAGCAAGCGCAGTCCCTCGCGGACCACTTCGCTGGCAGTCTGATATCGGCCGGAGGCCACACGGGACTGGACGAACTGTTCCAACTCCGGGGTGAGCGAGACGTTCAGGCTGGCGCGGGTCGGCATATCTTAATCAATGCCACATCCGAACCTCCTGTGTCAATTTGTGTTACAGCCGCCATGGGTCGGCCGCCGCCACCCCGTCCGCCTGCGGGACGCCCGGTTCCGAAAGCGGACACAGCAAGCGTACCCAGGAGTGGGGACGCGGCACGCAGGGTGCGTGCGCCACGATGGAGCTTCACATGCTCAGAGCGGACCCATGGACCGTCTGATACTGGACCTTCGCCTAGCCGTCCGCCGCCTTCGGCAGAATCCGACCTTCTCGGTTGTCGCCATCCTGACCCTGGCACTTGGCATCGGCGCTAACACCGCCATCTTCAGCATCATCAACGCGGTGCTGCTGCGTCCCCTGCCGGTTACGCGCGCCGCGGAAATCGTTTCGCTCAACGAGACACAGGGTGGTGAAGTAGAACCCACGCTATCGTTTCCCAACTACCGGGACATGCGCGACCGGAACACCGTGTTGTCGGGATTGATGGCCTACCGTTTCCTCCCCGCCAGTCTGGGCCTGCCCGGCAACAATCAGCGGGTCTGGGGTTATCTGGTCACGGGCAACTATTTCGAAGTGCTGGGAGTAAAAGCGGCGCGCGGGCGGGTCCTCCGGCCGGATGACGACCTGCGGCCGGGCGGTCATCCGGTGGCCGTGCTGACCTGGCCATGCTGGCGGAAACGCTTCGGCGGCGACCCGGCCGTCGTGGGACGCACCGTGAAATTCAACGGCATGGATTTCACCATCCTGGGCGTGACGCCGCCAGGCTTCTTCGGTACCGAGCTCTATTTCGCCCCCGATGTTTTCTTTCCCATGATGATGCAGAAGCAGCTCGAAGGCGGCAGCGGATATCTGGACAACCGCGACGCCGGCAATACCTTCGTCGCCGGCCGCCTGAAACCGGGAGTGAGCATGGCGCGCGCCGAAGGCGGCCTGAACAGCATCGCACGCGGCCTCGCGCAACAATATCCGAAACAAGATGACGGCATGAAGATCGTGCTCACACCGCCCGGTCTGGCCGGAAACTACATTCGCGGCGCCGTGATCGGATTCGCGGCAGTGCTGTTCGGCGTCTCCTGCCTGGTGCTGCTGGTGGCCTGCACCAACCTGGCGAGCATGCTGATGGCCCGCGCGACCGACCGCCGCAAGGAGATTGCCCTGCGCCTGGCCGTGGGCGCCGCGCGCGGTTCGCTGGTGCGCCAGTTATTGACCGAAAACCTGGTCATCGCCATGCTGGGCGGGGCCGGCGGCGCGCTGCTGGCGCTCTGGATCACCGAAGCGCTGGCCGGATGGCGTCCGCCCACAGACATCCCCCTGGTGATTAGTGCGTCGCCGGATGGGCGCGTATTTCTTTTCGCGCTGTTGATTTCCGTGCTGACCACGCTGCTGTTTGGACTCCTGCCCGCCCTGCAGGCCACGCGCACGAATCTGGTGAGCGCGCTGAAGAACGAAGCCATCTCCGAAAGACTGCGCCACTGGCAGCTTCGCGACTATATGGTGGCGGCGCAGGTGGGGCTATCCGCCTTGCTGCTGGTGTGCTCGGTGCTGGTGGTGCGCAGCCTGCAACGCGCACTGGAAGCGCCCATCGGCTACAACCCGAAAGGCGCGGTGACGGCTTCATTCGATCTCAATATCCAGGGATACAGCGAGCCACGCGGCCGCGAGTTCCAACGGCGGCTGCTGGAAAAAACCCGCGCCATTCCCGGCATCGAGTCGGCGGCCATCGTCGACTGGCTGCCTCTGACCTTGGGCAGTTCCTCGGACGCGGTTTACATCGAAGGCGATCCCATCCCAAAAGCCGCCGACGCGCCAGTCGCCTATAGCATCTCCGTCAGTACCGATTATTTCCGCACCATGCAGACCAGGATTCTCAAGGGACGCGAATTCGATGCGCGCGACAAGCAGGACGGGACGCGCGTGGCGGTGGTCAACAAAGCGTTTGCCGATCGGTTCATGCACGGCAAAGACCCCCTCGGCAAACGGTTCCGCACCAGCCCGGACGGCAAGCCGATTCAGATCGTCGGGGTGGCGGAAGACGGCAAGTATTTCTCGTTGGCGGAACCGCGGAAGGCCGCCTGGTGGGGCCCGGCGGAGATCTGGTACACATCAAACGCCGCGCTGGTGGCCCGCACGAAATGGAACGCCCCCCAGGCACTTCGCCTGATCCAGGACGCCGCGAAAGACCTGGACCCGTCACTACCGCTGTACTCCGCCGGAACGTTGGTTCAACGTCTGGATCTACCGTTGTTTCCGGCGCGCATGGCCGCGTCGGCGCTAGGCGCGTTCGGTGTGCTGGCGCTGATTCTGGCGGGAACCGGCATCTACGGCGTGATGGCTTACGCCATATCGCGCCGCACGCGCGAGATCGGCATCCGCATGGCGATCGGCGCCAGCCGGGGCCAGGTGCTGGCCATTGTTGGGCGCCGCGCGCTGTGGCTCATTGGCTCGGGGACCATAGGGGGACTCGCCGTGGCGTTGGCGGCCGGCCGGTTTCTGGAAAAGATACTATACGGCGTTGAGCCGACCGATCCGCTGACCCTGGTGATTGTGCTGGGGCTGCTGCTGGCCATCGCGGCGCTGGCTTGCTGGATTCCCGCGCGGCGGGCGATACGGATCAATCCGGTCACCGCGCTTCGGCAGGAGTGAGCGGCCCAACCGCAGGGGTGCCGGCGCGGCAGACTAAGAGTCAGCGCCACGGTTCGGAGCGGTCTGCTATACCATATGGGAATGCACTCCCTCTCCCGCCGCTCGTTTCTGACCACCGCCGCCATGGCCACGGCCGCATCACTCCACGCCCGCGCGCTCGAGACAGTCGGCGTGCAGCTCTACACCGTACGCAGTATCTTGCCCAAGAAGCCGCTGGAAACTTTGCGCGCCATCGAGCAGATCGGCTATCGCGAAGTGGAATGCACAGCGGACGGCCTCGACGCCATCTGGCCCAGCCTGAAGCAGACTTCGCTAAAGGCCGTTAGCGTACACCTTAACCCGCAGTTCTTCATCCATCAGCCGGAGAAGCTGCCGGCCGCGCTCGAAGACGCCAAGCAGCGCGGCTTCGAATATGTCGTCTGCCCCTGGATCGACCCGCGCGACCGCGGCGGCGTGGAGATGATTCGCAAACTCGGCGAAACACTGAACCGCGCCGGCGAACTATCGCACAAAGCCGGCATGCGCCTCTGTTATCACAACCACGCTTTCGAATACCAGCCCACGCCGGATGGCAGATTGCTCGATGTGCTGATGAAGACTACCGACCCGAAGCTCGTCAGTCTCGAACTGGACGTCATGTGGGCGCACGTGGCCGGTGTCGATCCGGTCAGCATTCTGCAACAATACGGAGATCGCATTCCGCTGGTGCACCTGAAGAATGTGGCGCCGGGCGTCGAGCCGCGTTTCAATGAGGGTATCCCGCGCACGGCATTTCACGATCTCAGCGATGGTGTAGTCGATTTTCCGGCGGTCATCCGCGCCGCGAAGCACGCCGGAGTGAAACACTATTTCGTCGAGCAGGATGAGACGCCGGGCAACCCGATCGACTCGCTGCGGATGAGCTTTCAGTACCTCGAAGGCTTGAGTTAGGCGACCCGATGAAAACGACGCAATACCTGCTCGCAACGCTTCTAATTCCCGAATCCCTGTTTGCTCAAACATCCCCCAAGGGCATTGACGGTTGCTGGCAAGGCGCGCTTGTATTTGGCCAAGGGAAGCAGCGCGTAGTGTTGTACGTATCGCCTCCCCGTGAGGGCGTATATAGCGGCGCAATGGTGGAACTGGCCTCCGGCAAGGCGCACAACATCGACCGGATCTCGTATGCGAATGGCAAGGTGGGTCTGGAAGTGAAGGACGGCTTCAAGTTCGAGGGAACAGTCTCTCCATCCGTCGATGAAATCAAGGGCAAGTTCACGGTGGGGGAAACCTCCGGAGATTTCACGTTCACTCGGGGCAGCGAGGATCAGTCACGGATCGCGGATGAATACGAGAAGCACGAGTACACCATTCCAATGCGGGACGGAGTCCATCTCCACACCATCGTTTTTTCCCCCAGGGCACGCAAGGAAGCGCTCCCGTTCCTGATCGAACGTTCGCCATACGGATGGGACTACGCGGCGAACCACATCAACCAGGGGATGACCGAGCTAGCCCGCGACGGCTACTTCCTGGTCTTCCAGGATATCCGCGGCCGCTACCACTCCGAAGGTGTGTTCGTGCTCCAGCGCCCGATTCGGAATTCGAAAGACGCGCGGTCTATTGACGAGGGCACCGACACCTACGATACGATCGACTGGCTCATACGAAACATCCCCGGAAACAATGGCCGGGCTGGAATTATGGGAATCTCTTATGGGGGCTGGCTAACCGAGATGGCGCTGGTAGAGCCGCATCCGGCGCTCAAGGCCGCTTCCGAGCAAGCCTCGCCCGCCGATATGTTTCTGGGCGACGACTTTCATCATAACGGCGCGTTCCGCCTCAGCTATGGCTTCGAATATGCCGCCATGATGGAGACCGGCAAGACCAACAAGACGTTCCAGTTTAAGCAGTACGATACCTACGACTGGTATTTGAAGCTGGGCCCCCTTCGCGAAGCCAATGCCCGCTATTTCGATGGCCAGCGGCCCACCTGGAACAATTTCATTGCGCACCCGAACTATGACGGCTTCTGGAAGCAGGAAGCGGTGCAGAGAACGGTTCGCGCGGTGAGAGTGCCCAACCTCAACGTGGCGGGTTGGCTCGATCAGGAGGACTTCGCCGGGCCATGGCGGATTTTCGCCGCGAGTGAGACGCCGGAATCGCGTCAGTACAACTATCTCGCGGTTGGCCCCTGGAATCACGGCGGCTGGTTTTCGGGCGCCGGACGCACGCTGAAGAGCCTCGACTTTGGAAGCAACACCGGCGACTATTTCCGTAAGAACATCCAAGCCCGCTGGTTCGCGTACTGGCTAAAAGACCGTGGCCCGCTGAACCTTCCCCGCATCCAGCTTTTTGAGACCGGCGCCAACGCATGGAAGGCCTACGATCGGTGGCCGCCCACCGGGGTCGAGGAGCGCCGGCTATACCTGCACGCCGCGAGCGAAGCGTCCTTCGATCCCCCGGCTGGAGGCGATGATGCGCTCGATAGCTTCGTCTCCGATCCCAGCCGGCCGGTCCCATATCGCGAGCGGCCCATTCCGGAAACCTACGGCGGGTCGCCCGGTTGGGACACATGGCAGGCCGACGATCAGCGCTTCGTCGAGAACCGTCCCGACGTGGCGGTCTGGCAGACGCAGCCGCTCGAATCGGACCTCACCATCGCCGGCGACGTGATTGCCGACCTGTTCGCCTCCACGTCCGGAACCGACTCGGATTGGATCGTGAAGCTGATCGACGTCTATCCCGCGAGCGTACCGGAAGACCCGCCCATGGGCGGCTACGAGCTGATGATCGCAGCGGATGTTCTGCGCGGCCGCTTCCGCAACAGCTTCGAGAAGCCCGAGCCTGTCGCGCCGAATACGCCATACGAGTATCGCATCGATCTGCTCTCGCACGATCACGTGTTCCTGAAAGGCCACCGCATCATGATCCAGATTCAGAGCACCTGGTTTCCCGTGATCGACCGGAACCCGCAGACCTTCGTTCCGAATATCTTCGAGGCGAAAGAGGCCGATTTTCGAGCCGCGACCCAGCGCGTGGTCCGATCTAGGACACACCCCTCGGCCGTGATCCTGCCAGTTCTCCACTAATGGAGTTAACATTCCTGACTGCAACCCAATAACGGCAGCATCCGTCTGCCGCTATTGCAGGCAACTGACCTATTCGTAATCGGCGGTGGCCCCGCGGGCCTGGCGGCCGCCCTCGCCGCGCGCCGCAAGGGCTTCGATGTGACAGTCGCGGATGGTGCGCGTCCGCCCATCGACAAAGCCTGCGGCGAAGGATTGATGCCCGATGGCCTGGCGGCGCTGCGCAGCCTCGGTGTGAAGCTGGATGCCGCGGACGCACAGCCGTTTGGCGGCATTCGCTTCGTGGACCGTGGCGTTTCGGTCGAGGCCGCGTTTCCCGAAGGATATGCGCTCGGAGTGCGCCGCACCATCCTGCATTCCAGGATGGTGGAAGCGGCAACCGCGGCCGGCGTGCGCATGTTGTGGGGTGCGCCGGTGGAGGGCATCGGAGCGGACGGCGTCCGGATCGCCGGCGGAACCGTCCCCGCCCGCTGGATCGTCGGCGCGGATGGCTTTCATTCTCGCGTGAGGCGATGGGCCGGACTCGCCGCCCAGCCGGCGGTGAACCAGCGCTTCGGCTTTCGCATCCACTATCGCGTGGCGCCCTGGAGCGGCTTTATGGAGTTGCACTGGGGCGCGGATTGCCAGATCTATGTGACGCCGGTGGGCGAGCGGGAGGTTTGCGCCGCGATCATTTCCGGAAATCGGCGGCTGCGCTGCGATGAAGCGCTGGCGCGGTTCCCGCAACTGGCCGCGCGCCTGGCGGGGGCGCCGCACGCGACTGCCGAACGCGGCGGCGTCACTGCCAATCGCAGGCTTCCTCGCGTCTATCGCGGCAATGTGGCGCTGATCGGGGACGCCTCGGGCTCCGTGGATGCGATCACCGGCGAGGGGCTGTGTCTCGCGTTCCACCAGGCGGTCGCGCTGGCCGAGAGCCTGGCATCCGGCGATCTCGCGCCTTACCAGATCGCGCATCGATTGCTGGCGCGGCGCCCCACGCTGATGTCGAAACTGATGCTCACCATGGGCCGGCGCACCTGGCTTCGCCAGCCCGCATTCCGCGCCATGGCCTTCGAGCCGCGCATCTTTCAAACTCTGCTATCCTTCCACCTATGCATGCCGCACTGCTCCTGACCGCGCTGGCCGTGGCGCTGAACCCGGACCCTGCGCACACCACCATTCAATTCAAGCTCGGCGCCACGCTGCACACGGTGCATGGCAGCTTCAAGCTGGCGCACGGCGACCTCCGCTTCGATCCGGCGACCGGCAAGATTTCAGGCGTTGTGGCGGTAGATGCCTCGAGCGGCGCCAGCGGCGACGATTCGCGCGACCGCCGCATGCACCAGGAGATTCTCGAAAGCGCGAAATATCCGGAGATCGTGTTTGCGCCGGACCGCGTGGATGGCGCGGTGGCAGCGCAGGGCGCATCCGAAATTCAGGTACATGGAGTGTTTCGCATTCACGGCGCGGCGCACGAGATTACCATTCCGGTCCAGGTGCGGATGACCAATGGCCAGGCTTCCGTAAAGACGAATTTCACGATCCCTTATGTGAAATGGGGACTGAAGAATCCCAGCACCTTCCTGCTGCGCGTGAGCGACAAAGTGGAGATCGACGCGGCCGTGGATGCGCTACCCTAAAACCATGTCCAAACGCGAAACAACGACGCTGGCAGGGGGATGTTTTTGGTGCCTGGAAGCTGTTTATGACGATATGGAGGGCGTGCTCTCCGTCGAATCCGGATACATGGGCGGACGCCAGCCGAATCCCACGTATCGCGATGTGTGTACCGGCCGCACCGGGCACGCCGAGGTGGTGCAGGTCACCTTCGATCCGGATGTAGCTACCTTCCACGACATCCTGGAAGTCTTCTTCGCCATTCACGATCCGACCACGCTCAACCGGCAGGGCAACGATGCCGGAACGCAGTACCGCTCCGCCATCTTCTATCACTCGGATGAGCAGCGCGCGACCGCCGAGGAAGTGATTCGGGAGATGACCACGGCCAAGGCTTTCCACGATCCGATCGTAACCGAGGTGGCGCCCGCAACCACGTTCTACGTGGCGGAAGATTATCATCAGGAATACTTCGCCAACAATGCGAACCAGCCGTATTGTTCCTACGTGGTGGCGCCGAAGGTGCAGAAGTTCCGCCACAAATTCGCGAAGAAGGTAAAGCAGCCAGTTTAGCCGTGGCGCAGGCACTCGTGCCGGCACTCGTGCCTGCCGCGACCGCACTCCTGCGGTCGCCTGGCGCTGGTTTCCGGCGCCAGAGGGTGCCCGTTAGGCGCGCGGGAATTCAAGAATTGGAACTCTCCGATTCCCTGGATCGTATTCCAGGCATGGAGAACCTGCTAACCGACCTGCGGCACGCCTTTCGCGTGCTCCTGACGAGTCCCGGTTTCACGGCCATTGCCATCGCCGCGCTGGCCCTCGGTATTGGCGCCAACACCGCCATCTTCTCGGTGATCAACGTAGTCTTGCTGAAGCCGTTGCCCTATCCGGAGCCTGACCGGATCATGCAGGTTGCCCGCGGTTTTCCCGGTGGCATTGGCAATTCAGCTTCCGTCCCGAAATTCAATGCCTGGAAGAAGAACGATGTTTTCGCAGCCATGGCGGCTTACGATTTCGCCGGCCCGGGCATGAACGTCGGCGGCAGCGACCATCCCGAGCAAGTGAAAGGGATCCACGTTTCCGCCGAATTCTTCCGGGTTTTCGGCGTGTCTCCCTCGATCGGCCGGACATTCACGGGCGACGAGGACCTGCCGAATGGGCCGAAGGTCGCCGTCATCAGCTATCAACTCTTCAGCCATCGCCTGGGCGGCGACCTGCGAATGGTGGGAAAGCCCCTCCTCATCGCCGGCGAGTCCACCACCGTGGTGGGAGTCCTGCCGGCCACTTTCAAATCCGACCCGCCGGCGGATATCTTCGTTCCCTTGCAGGCCGATCCGAACAGCACCAATCAGGGTCACTATCTGCTGGTCGCGGGACGTTTGAAGCCCGGCGCCAGCCTGCAGGCCGCCAGGGCCCAGATGAAGATCGTCGGCGAACGGTTCAGGCAGGCTAACCCCAAGTGGATGGACGCCAGCGAGAGCGTGGCGGTCGTGCCGCTGCAGGAAGCCCAGGTAGGCGACGTGAAACTGCCTTTACTGATCCTGCTGGGCGCGGTCGGCTTCGTGCTGCTGATCGCTTGCGCGAATGTGGCCAACCTGCAGCTTGCCCGCGCGTCCACGCGGCAGAGGGAAATGGCCATCCGCACCGCGATTGGGGCAAGCCGCCTGCGCATCGTGCGCCAACTGCTGACCGAAAGCGTGATGCTGGCCCTGGCCGGCGGCG
>Ga0181534_10001087_pt1 | contig 18157 bp, 18 predicted proteins | sample PEATcosm2014_Bin_37_FD_119758 | JGI IMG/M metagenome (GOLD analysis project Ga0181534, IMG submission 119758) | Peatland microbial communities from MTU Mesocosm Facility, Houghton, MI, USA - PEATcosm2014_Bin17_10_metaG | ecosystem: Environmental > Terrestrial > Soil > Wetlands > Peat | place... | reverse complement strand
CATCGCCGGCAGAGAGGCCCAGTCGTCCAGTCCGCGAATCGCCCAGCTTGATCCCCAGCGCGCAAGCACCCATCCAATCAAGCGGTAACCCAGATAAAAGAAGAGTAAAAGGACCAGGGCAAAAAAGCCGAGCAGCTTATAGACGTGGCGCAGCACGTAGTGCCCCATTTCATGTCCGGCCACGAACACGATTTGTTGAGTGTTCATCCTGGCAATCGTCGTATCGTAAACCACAATACGCTTGGATGAACCCATCCCGGTTACGTACGCGTTTAGCGCCTTGGTCTTTTCCGCCGCGCCCATCCAGAACATGCGTTCCGGCGGGATACTTTCTCCGGCGCGCTGGACCATCTGCTCCAACGCCGCAGTAAGTTTCGGCTCTTTCTGCTGCAATGGCTCAAACTTGTTGAACAGAGGCGCGATCACCCAGGGGCTTACAAAAAATACGAATAGCAGAATCGGCAGCGAGACCAGCCAAAAGTAGAACCACCAACGCCGCGGACTCCGCCGGATTACCAGGTAAAGGATCCAGATCAGGATCGTGAAGATAAAGATCGAGATCAGTTGCGCTTTGATCCAGTCCCAACTCCACGATCTCCAAGACTGTACCGAGATGCCGTATTGCTTCTCGATGGTTTCCGAATAGACGTCCAGCGGCAAGGTGAATACGGCGACGGTAAGCAAGAACAACGGCGAAAAGATCACGGCCTGCAAAAAGCTTTTCCCCGAGACCCGTTCCGCCCAATCGCGATATTTTGCACCCAGCTTCCACCGCAGGATGATCCACAAAACCACCACTCCATAAACGAGTCCGGCCAGCTCTAATCGAAAATCAATCTGGCTCTTATCATGAGCCTTCTTATAAAGATCCGGCGGCAGAGAGTACGCGCTCACCCTGATGGACGTCGGCGCGGCCGTCGAACCCGCGGTGATTTGAACTGCGGCATTCACAGAAGATGGTTGCGCGTTGGCCGCAGGCGTCGCGCCCGTCTGATCGGCCGCGACACACAAGTGACACCCGCAAATTGCCAGAATCAATAATGCGAATGCTAGTCGGTATACGCTCATTGTGAACCTCCAGTTTGTCGCCGCCAGAACGGAGGGGGCGGGAACCCAGGGTATCGACTAGTTAAAAATACTTGTCCGCCATCCTGTGCCACAAAGGCCAATCATGCTTCGAGTTGTCGCCATAAATATCCAGCCAGTGGGGCACCGCCTTGCCGTGCAAAATTGCCGAGAGCTTTACGTTCTGGTCCAGGCACATATCCCAGTCGGCCGAGCCCAATACGATCTTCATGTTCCGGTAGCGGCTTAGAAACCAGTCGTCGTGCTGATTGGGAAGATAATCCGTGGGACAGTTGAAATAGCAATCGTCATCATAATAGCCATCGAGAAATTGGTGAATGTCGAAGGCCCCGCTCATGCTGATGCAGTGGGTGACGCAATCAGGATGCTTGAGCGCAAAATTCATGGCATGGTAGGCGCCGAAGCTGCACCCGGTGACTGCCAGCCGGGGAGTATGGTTTTTCCAGCGGATAAACGGCAGGAACTCATGCAGAATGTACCGCTCGTATTGCAGATGGCGCAGCACCCGCACCCTGGGGTGCACCCCGCGGTTGTACCAGCTTTCGGTGTCCACTGCGTCGGGGCAAAAAACCTGCAGCTCGCCGCGATCGATTTTCCCTGCCAAGGTGCCTATCATTCCCCGATCTTCATACTCGAAAAACTTGCCCATAGAAGTGGGGAAGACCAGCAGAGGAGTTCCGGTGTGGCCGAAAACCAGAGCTTCCATCTCGCGATTTAGTTCCTGGCTGTACCTTTTTAAATATTCCCGGTTCATGGTGATTGGCGTTTCGACCGCGCTACGGCAACGCAATATATTACCTGAACCGAAGCCGAGTCCGGCTACTTTTGTGCCCCAACCAGAGCGTCTCCGGCATCGAAATGGTATCGTGATACGAGATATGTGGTGGCGCCGAGTCAAATCCATTCCACGGTCTGCTCCAGTGATTCTGCTGCTGCTCACGGTCGCAGCCGCGACGGGGTTCGCCGCAGTCGGCCATTTGGTCTCCCGCTATAACGCCAACCAGCAATCGCGCGGTCGCACGCTTTATCAGTTGGGCCTTGACTATGTCCGGAGCGGGAGCTACGACAACGCTATCGCCGCATTCCGCGCTGCCCTGAGCTGCGACCCAGGCGATTCCCAGTATCAACTCAGCCTGGCGCGCGCATTGCGTGACAGCAACGACCCCCGCCGACTGGACGAAGCCGAATCCTACTTGCTGGCGCTCTGGCAGCGCACTCCGCAGGATGCGGCGGTAAATCTCGCACTGGCCCGGGTGGCCGCCCACCGCGGCTCCATCGAAGACGCCGTCCGTTATTATCACAACGCCATGTATGGCGTCTGGGGCTCCGATCCCGATGGCAATCGCAATAAAGCGCGCGTCGAACTGATCGAATTCCTGCTGAAGAAAAATGCCCACGCCCAAGCCGATTCCGAGCTCATCGCGCTGGCGGCCGCGCTGCCAAATAATCCCGCGGCTCACCTACAGGCGGCACAACTCTTCGAGCAGGCGCAGGATTATGCGGGCGCGCTCACGCAAAACGAACAAGCTTTGCTCAGCCAGCCCGGCAACCCCTCCGCATTGGCTGGCGCGGGCGAGGCGGCCTACCGTTCGGGAAACTACTCCATCGCCGCCCATTTCCTCCACGACGCGGTGGAGGCCGATCCCGGGAATGCGGAAGCTCGCAGGCTACTTGATCTGACGGATCTGATTCTCGCCAACAATCCCTTCCACAGCCATATCTCGGACGCCGAACGCAATCGCCGCATTGCCGCAGCGTTTGCCCAGGCCGGGAACCGGCTCTCCGCATGCGCACGCCAGGCCGGCGTTGACCTTAGCCATTCCCCGACGGTTTCCGCATCGCCGCTTCCCGGGCTTCAGTCTCTCTGGCTGCTGGCTCAACCCAAGCTGAAATTGCTGCGCGCCGCCGCGGCGGAAACCGATATTCCTGACGCCGTCATGGATGTCGTCTTTCAAATCGAGCGGCAGACGGCGGCCACCTGCGGGCCACCGCAAGGCCGGGACCTGGCCCTGCTCATGATCTCTCAGAAACGCGAGGCCGCGGGTCAATGAAGGCAAACGATCCCGTGGCGGGCGCGCAGGATTCAATCGCATCGGCGGTTGCCACGCGACCCAAGACGAACCGCCTGTTTCCCACCCTCGACGGGGTGTTTCACGAGGAAGTATTCGTTCTCATCCTTTCCGTATTCATAGGCATTTTTTCCGGCCTCGCGGTGGTCTGCTTCCGCCTCACCATCGACTGGATTCACCTCGCGCTGCTGGGCCCGCTTCCCGAAACCCACAGCTGGCGGCTCTTCGCGGTTCCATCCCTGGCAGGACTCGTGGTCGCAGTGCTGGTCTTGCACGTCTTTCCCGGCATCCGCGGCAGCGGGGTGAATCAAACTAAATCGGCGCTCTACATTTTCAACGGATACATCCCGTTTCGCACCGCCATCGGAAAGTTTATTTGCGCCGGCATCGCCATCGGCTCCGGCCAATCCCTGGGTCCCGAAGATCCGTCGCTGCAGATCGGCGCGGGCATCGCCTCCGCTCTGGGGCGTCAATTGCAAATCTCCCGGGAACGGGTCCGTCTCATGGCGCCGGTTGGAGCCGCAGCCGGCCTGGCCGCCGCTTTTAACGCGCCCATCTCGGCTGTCCTGTTCGTGATTGAGGAGGTCATCGGCCGCTGGAGCGCCGGCATCCTCGGGTCAGTGGTTCTTTCGGCGGTATCCAGCGTTGTAATCGTCCGCTCATTTTTGGGCAGCGAGCCACTGTTCCGCATTCCGGTCACCACGTTCAAACGCCCCAGCGAATTGATCGCCTATGCCGTCCTGGGCGTGGTGGGCGGATTAGCTTCGGTGCTGTTCGCCAAATCCATCGGCTCTCTTCGCCCCCGTTTAAAAGCGCTGCCCCGCTGGACGCAATACTTCCAGCCTGCGTGCGCCGGATTGCTGGTGGGCCTGATCGCCTTCCTCGGCGCCCCCCAGGTGATGGGCGCCGGATACGGTGCTATGGACGAAGCCATGCACGGGCAATACGCCTGGAAGTTCCTCGCCATCCTCGCCCTGCTTAAGATCGTCGCCACCTCGGTTTCCTTCGTGAGCGGCACGCCCGGCGGCATGTTTGCCCCCACACTGTTCATCGGCGCCATGCTGGGCGGCGCCGTCGGCGATATCGAGCGCTTGTTTTTTCCCCATTTGACCGGATCCACCGGCACCTACGTTCTCGTGGGTATGGGGGTCCTGTTCGCGGGATTTCTGCGCGTTCCCATGACCTCGGTCTTCATGGTGCTGGAGGTCAGCGGCAACTACGAAATCATCGTGCCCGTTATCGTCGCCAACGCCTGCTCTTATCTGGTTTCGCGCAGCCTCTTAACCGTTCCTATCTTCGATATGCTCACCCGGCAGGACGGACTGATCCTGCCATCGCTCGAAGAAGACCGCGAGGAGACCATCCTCCGAGTGGAAGATGCCATGCTCGCGGCCCCGAAAGCGGTTCTCAGCGGACAGGATAACGTCGAGGCCAACGTCCGCCGGGTGCAGGATTCGCCTGAGTCTGCATTTCTGGTTCGCATGCACCCCAGCGGATGGAATACCATTACGCGGGACCAACTCCAGCGACTGGAGCGCGAGGGCAAGGGCGAACTCACCCTGGCCTCGGTTCTTCCCACGCAAACCTTGCCCAGCCTCTATCCCGACCTGCCGCTCGATTCGGCGTTGCGCTACGTCAACGATTATGCGCTGGTTCCCGTGGTCAATCGCGCCGACTCTCGCCTCCTGGAAGGCATTGTGACTCGCGAATCCGTCTTAGACAAATACGGAAGACGCCGCGCCGTGGAAGTGCCGGGTTCAGTGTGACCGAAAGGATGTTACTTCCGGAAATTTTCCCGGTTTTTCCACATATGTGCAAAGCCTTGCTCCTGTCCGAAGACCACATCCGGCAAGTCGAATGGCAGCGATCGCCGTTTGGCATATGGCTTGCGAAACTCTGTCTGAAGCTGCGCCAAGGCGCCGTTTTCCCCAAACTGGTTTGCCTGGCGACGGGTCCCCCAGAACTAGGATCCCTATGAAAATCGCATTGTTCGCTTTGTGCCTTCTTGGTGCCACCTTCACCTTCGGGCAGGCTGCCACAGTACTGAGCAACGTTTCGTCACCCATCGCCATGGCCGAGCATCCCCAGCGCGCCACCGAGCACTCATTGGGGCAGGAAGTCAACCTGCTCGGATCCTCTGCCTACAGCTATGCCCAGGGCGAACAACCGCTGGCAGATTTCGGAACTCTCAAGGTTCAAACTCCGTTGGGAGACGTGGCCCGAACCATGCGGAAGGCCCACGCCTTCGACCGTAAGGCGGCCAAGGTTTTGACCAACCAATAGTCGGTTGAAATAATGCCCAACGGGCGCTCGAGCCGTAGGAATTTCGCTTTCGCGGCGCTCTGCAATGCCACATCCCGCACAGAACAAGTGTGGGGAAGCTACTCGCCGGCTCCCACCATCAGGACCGGAGAAGTGGGAACCGGAGAGCCCGCTTCGCCCTCGACCGTAATGGCAAAGGCCTTGGCCTCGGTGCCCGCCGGAATCGGCGGATTGACCAAGGTAGCGCTGCCGTGAGCATCGGGCTTGAACACTCCGGCTGGAATCGGGTTTCCGCTGACCGGAATCAACCAGAGTTCATAGGCTCTCTGAGGTGGCAGAGCCGGCATATTGTTAGCAAGAAACACCAGGCTGTTGCGCTTCTTCAGATAGAATGCCTTGCCTTGCGGCTGCGGCGGAGTCTTCGCCGCAACCAGGGTGACGCGCTGCGCCTCAGGCTCCAGGATGGGCGCGGCCACCTTCCGAAACTCTTCCAACTCGCGAATACTCTGCGCCGCCCGCGCAGCCGTCGAGGCTAAAGTTTCCTTAATCTGCAAATTCTCCCGCCACAGCGAAAACGCGAACACAATCACCGCCGCGGCCGTAGCCCAGCCCATCCAACCCCACCAACTCTGGCGCGATGGAGATCGGTCCGCAGGCCTGCGCTGCTCTTGCGCCACCGCCTCCAACAGTCGCTGCCGCGCTCGCTGTGGAGGCCTTGGGCCTGTCGTGGATAACGCCAGCACCGCCATATCCCCACGGAACTCCTCCAACTCCAGCCGGCAGGACGGGCAGCCTGCCAGATGCTCAGCCAGCTTCTCCCGATCCTCCCCCGTCAGCGCATCCAGCGCATAGAGTGCCAGATTTTCGGCGTATTGTTCGTGCTCGCTCATGTTGCCTGCTCTGCCATCATCGACCTGTCAAGTCTATCGGCCCGTCAGGTCCGAAACGACTTGCGCAACGCCATCAGCCCGGCTCGAATTCTCGTCTTAATCGTGCCCAACGGCTCCCCGGTTTTCGCCGCAATCTCGGAGTGGCTCATGCCTTCCCAATAGGCCATCTCCAGCGCGGAACGCTGCGCCGCGGCCATGCTTCCTAGAATCCCCCGCACCTTAGCCGCGGCGCGCGAACGTTCCGCCTCGCCTGCCAGATCGGGGGCGGTCGATAAAACCACGTCTTCGATATCTGTTTCGGGGCGTCGCTTTCTGAGGGAGTCGATCGCGCGGTTACGAGTAATCACTGCCAGCCAGCTACCCAGGTTGCCCCGCGCCGAATCGAACGCCCCCGGATTCCGCCACAATTGCAGGAAGACCTCCTGCAATACGTCTTCCGCCGCACCCGTATCGCCGAGCACTCGTAAAGCAACCGCGTATACCACGGAAGAGTAACGATCGTAGAGGTCCGCCATTGCCCTCTGATCGCCGGTCTTCAGGCCGCTTACGATGGCCAGATCCGCCGGAATGCCTTGTCGCTGCGGGCTCGACAAACGATCTCGCTCTTCCTTCTTTTTAGAAGTACGCATGTACCGCCCCAGCGGATTGCGTTGGGAAACCGTTTCACCACAAGAAAATGGCGAACCTGATCCAAAAGGGCTGTCGCGAAAACATAACAGGCCAGCGCCAGCCAGAGCAACCCACGGCTCTTGCTTTAGAGAGAGTAACGGCCTATTGGCTGAGCTTGATGGCGAGTTGGCGCTCCGGCTGCGTCATCTTGGTCCACAGATCCTGCAAATCGCTTTGTACTCGTTGGTTCTCCGGCTCCTGGCGGAGTGCTAGGGCGAACCAGCGATAGGCAGTCGGCAAATCGCGGGGGGCGCACGTGCCTGATGAATAGAGTGCACCCAGTGATTCCATCGCCCTCGCGTTGGAGTGCACCGCCGCTGGCTTGAGCAGCCGCAAACCTCGGTCGCAATCCTGCGTCACGCCCTGGCCGTAAACATACCGTTCGGCCTCTGCCGTCGGATCGACGGGCGTCACGGGAGTTGGTTTGGGCTCTCGAACTTTCCTGATGTTACGCTGCGGTTTTGCCGGTGGAGCGCTCTCAGAATCCTCGACCTCGGTTGTGGCGGGGGAAGGACTCGGCGCGATTGAGTCCGGACCTTTCTCTCGATTCGTGTCTGGATCTTGGCTGGAGTTCACATCCGGCGTGGGTGAAACGGATGTTCCGGCTGGTAAAGGTGGCGGCGTCGAATTGCTAGCAGGTGCCGCTGAATTCCCAACGGTAGTGGAAAGGGAGGCTACCGGTGCCGGAGTCGGAGGCTCCGGGGTCGCGGGCGCTACGCTCCGGTTCTGAGCTTCCGCCTCTGTGCCTGGCGACTTCTGGCTTTCGGGGCTTGCACTTGCAGAGGGTGTCGTGGCAGGTGCAATTCCAGGATCAGGCTTGGGAGTGTTCGATTCCCACGAATGCAGAGCCGGCAAGTCGTGCATCAGCCAGTCGAAGCCGCCCTGCTTCCAGCGCAAGTATCCGAATCCTCCCAGCAGCACCAGGGCCACCAGGAACGCGACAATCTTGCCCAATCCTCGTTTGGGCTCGTCATCATCCTCTAGTAGGTAATTGAGATTGCTGGAATAGCGCTCGCGAAGGTCCTGACCGTATTGGTCGCCGTGATCTGCGCCCTTTGGTTCCCAGTTCCGAGCCGGCCCGGGCTTGTTCAATCCTAAGAATGAGGGCCCGCTGATAATCGGCTCTTCCATCGTGCGACCTGCACCCACCGGCACAGATTCGGCATGGCGAGCCGGAACTCGATCCACCTCCGCAGGCCATACCACCGCTTGATTCGCCCGCTCGTCAACGCCCTCGGCAGATGACCTTCGTGCTTCCTGCGTTCTGGCTCGCAGCGGATTAGCCGCCACTGCCGGGGCCGCTTTTACCAGCACCAGCGGTGCACCGCACATGCCGCAAAAACGATTGAACTCCCCGTTCTCGCTTCCGCATCGTCCGCAGCGCACTCTGCCTCCTCAACTTCTAACCGATCCCTCTTCTAGCTTAACTCCGAGCGCTCCGTCCCGACAATCGCACTCTCCTCCATACGATGCCATGAAGACGCCAAACGCTGTTCTGAAATTGCGCTCCCGACTGTTACAGGAGTACTCGACAGATGAAAAAGTCTCAACCGGGGTAAGAGCAGTCCTCAGTTTCCCGGCTGACCGAGCCCAGGGTTGCGGGGCACCGTCAACCAATCCGGCAAATCCGGAATTCGTGCTATGCTGCGCAAAACTTCGTCCCCAACTCGAGGATGCGCTGTGCTGCTTGAATTGCGGCTGGAAAACTATGCGGTGATTGACAATGCCGTGGTGGAGTTCGCCTCCGGGCTGAACCTTCTCACCGGGGAGACAGGCGCAGGAAAGTCGATTCTGATCGATGCTCTCGCCTTGCTGCTCGGGGAGAAAGCCTCTAGCGAGGTAATTCGCACCGGCGCGGATCGCGCTGTCATTGCCGGCGTCTTCGAAGACCATGGCGATGCCGAATGTGCCATCGCTGAGGTGTTGGAGAGCAACGGCCTCGACCCGGGCGACGGCGGCTCCCTCATTCTCCGCCGCGAAATCGCAGCTTTGGGCAAAGGCCGGGTTTTCGTCAATAATCAAGCCGCTACTGTAGCTGTTTTGCGGCAACTCGCCCCATATATTGCCATAATCCACGCGCAGAATGAATCTCTGCTTTCCTTCGACGCCAGTGCTCGGCTGGCATTGCTCGATGGCTTTGCCAGCAGCAATTTGACCCCCGTCGCCACGGCGCACGCCAACTGGAAGCAGGTCAGCGAACGTATCGAACGCTTGCAACAAGACGAGCAAGACCGCCTGCGACTGGTGGACTTGTGGACATTTCAAAAGCGCGAGATCGGGGAAGCCAGACTCCACCCTGCCGAGGACGAGCAACTTGCCGCCGAGAGGCGCGTGCTGGCCAACGCCGAGAAAATCTACAACGCCGCCATGCAGGCGTTCGATCTGCTGTACGAAGGCGATGCCTCAACCTCCGCTACTCTGCGGGCCGCCCAGAAGCAGATTGAAGAGCTGGCGCGCTATGAGCCAACGTTTCAGGAGGCACTGGCCGCGCTCGAGAGTGCCCGGATCAGCGTGGAGGACGTAGGCGCCACCGTGCGCGACTATGCCGGTGGAATTCATTCCTCGCCGGAGCACTTGGCTGAAATTGAGGACCGCCTGGCTTCACTTGAACGCCTGAAGCGTAAGTATGGCCCAACTTTGGAAGACGTAATCAGCTTTGGCTCGGACGTGGCCAACAAACTCGCTGAGGTCGAAAACAAAGACGAGATTCTACGCCAATTGCGAACCGCACAGGCCGAGGCCGCAACAAAATATCTTCACGCGGCTCACCAACTTTCCCAGGAACGGCAAGACGCTGCCCGCCGCCTGGAGAAACTGGTGGAAAGCGAGATCAACGATCTGGCGATGCGATCGACCTTCCGGATACAAATCACCAGTTCCCAGGAAGAAGGGAAGTGGACGCCCTCCGGCTGCGATCAAGTCCTATATATGATCGCCACCAATCCCGGGGAGCCGATGCGGCAGTTGGAATACATCGCCTCCGGCGGGGAACTGTCGCGCGTGATGCTGGCCCTGAAGGTAAGCCTCGAGGCGGAGGTGCCTCCAAAAAATGGAAGTGGGCCGACTAGGCGTACGCAGCCCGCAAGAACTGCCCTTCGTGGCCATGAGGGCAGCTCCAAATCAGCCCGCGCATTAGCCTCCGTTCCACAGCGCACCCTGGTATTCGACGAAATCGACACCGGCATCGGAGGCCGCGCCGCGGACGCCGTCGGGAAGAAGTTGAAGTGGCTGGCCCGCTCCAATCAGGTGCTCTGCGTCACCCATCTGCCGCAAATCGCCACCTTCGCCGATCATCACTACGTGATTGAAAAAAAAGAGCGAAACGAGCGTACGCACACCACCATTCGCCTGGTCAAGGGCGAGGAACGCACCGAGGAAGTTGCCCGCATGTTAAGCGGCGCGAAACTCACGGAAACTTCGCGCAAGCACGCCGAGCAAATGATTAAGAGCAACGGTTAAGAGATATCACAAACTTTTTCCAGCACCAGTTTGACAGAGTCTTCTTAGTTAGCTAACATAAATTAGCTAACTTGATCGAGTATGGAAACGATCACCATCCACAAAGCCAAGACTCAGCTCTCTCAGTTGATCGAAAAAGCCTGCCGTGGCGAGGAGATCATCATTGCTCGCGGAAAACGGCCGGTCGTAAAGCTGGTGGCTTTGCCGTCGGCTTTGACCGGCGATCGAGTGCCCGGCGCGTGGAAAGGCAGGATTTCCTATGCCGCCGACACCTTTGATTCCCTCACCGACGGGGAAATGATTGACCTGGGCTTTGACGAAATCCGCTAGTCGCTCGCAGCTATTGCTTTGAACGAGGCTCATCCGTGAAGGTGCTGGCAGATACTCACGTCCTGATCTGGTGGCTGGAGGACTCAACTCGGCTTTCCGCGCGCGCCGCATCCATCCTCGGCAACCGCCAGAATGAGATACTGATTTCTGCCGTCGTCGGGTGGGAGATTGCGATCAAGGTCAGTGCCGGCAAGATCAATGCTTCTTTTGTCCTCGAAGACATGGGCGGCATGATCGAACGCGAATCGTTTTCGGAATTGCCCATCACCCTGGAAGAGGGCGTTTGCGCCGGTCTCCTCCCACGTCATCACCGCGACCCTTTTGACCGCCTGCTGATTGCCCAGGCTCAACTACTGGAGCTTCCGATAATGAGTGGGGATGCAATGTTTGATCGATATGGAGTGAACCGGCTGTGGTAGAAGCGTATGCGCCTGGCTGCTGCCACTCGCTGCATCCCATGCCCCTTTCACTGCTAATCTGCTCCGTTTCTTTGGCTTACGTTGACCGCGAAGATACCTTCCAGTAATTTATAAGCAGGGCTTTATCAGGAATCGCATATCCTAGTCGCAATATTTTGCGTGTGCCTTAGTGCATCGAATCGACTCTGAGCGCGATCTCATTCATGGGAGACGGAATGCCGGCAAGCCAAGGTAAAACTTTACTTCTACTCAAGCCGCGGGGATTCTGCGCCGGTGTGGTCCGCGCCATCGACGTGGTCCGCATCGCTCTCGAAGCCTTCGGCCCGCCCATCTATGTCCGCAAAGAGATTGTCCATAACAGCTTTGTGGTCGATGAACTGCGCGGCAAAGGAGCCATCTTCGTCGACAGCGAAGACGAAGTTCCCAACGGCGAACGCGTCATTTACAGCGCTCACGGCGTCTCCCCCGAAGTTCGCGAGCACAGCGCCCGCCGCGGCTTGCGGGTGATCGACGCCACCTGCCCGCTGGTCACCAAGGTTCACGTGGAAGCGGTCAAATTCGCCAAGGAGGGCTATTCTCTCATCCTCATCGGCCATCACGATCACGACGAAGTCATCGGTACGCTCGGCGAAGCTCCCCTCGTCACGCAGGTAGTCGGCAATCCCGAACAAGTGAGGACGCTTACCGTCCCAGACCCCAACCGCGTCGCCTATCTCACCCAGACCACCCTCAGCCTCGATGAAACCAAAGACATCATTGCCGCCTTGAAAAAGAAGTTTCCCAATATCAAAGGCCCGGCTGCGCAGGATATTTGCTATGCCACGGAGAACCGGCAGGTCGCGGTGAAACAAGTGGCGTCGGAGTCCGACCTGCTGCTGGTGGTCGGTTCGGAAAACAGTTCGAACTCGAATCGTCTGGTGGAAGTGGCACGAAATCTGGGCACAAACGCTCACCTCATCGATAGTTACCGCGATATTGAAGCTCAGTGGCTGGTGGAAGTAAAGACCATTGCGCTGACCGCCGGAGCCTCCGCGCCCGAGTGCTTGGTTGAGGAAACTCTGAAATTTCTCGCGGCCAAAGGTTTTGACAATGTGCAGGAACTGGAAGTGATGCCGGAAAATGTACGCTTCGGCCTGCCCCCGGAGATTGTCGAGGCCATTGCCGCCGCCCCGGCCAGCGCCACAGCAGATTGATCGCAGATGTATCAATGATCCCCATATCGATGTCACCCTGAGCGCACGCGTTTTTCGGCCGCAGAGAGGATCTCCCGGCGAACAGATGGACAGCGAATGGAGTGAACGATGGACCCCAACTTACCCAACGCCAAGCTAGCCTCCGCCCCTCAACTTCGTTTCGGCAAAATCGACGGCCTCTTCAGCCGGGTGTCCACAGCCATCGGTTCCGCGAGTAACATTCTCTTCGCTGCCCAGCACGAGGAGGGTTACTGGTGCGGCGAACTGGAGGCTGACACCACTCTCGAATCCGACTACATTCTCCTCCATACCCTGCTGGGAACCGGCGATCCCGCGCGCTTCCAGCGCGCCGCAAACTGGATCATTCAGCATCAGAATGAAGATGGCGGCTGGAGTATCTACGCCGCCGGCCCCTCTAACATCAGCGCATCGGTGAAAGCCTATTTCGGATTGAAGCTCGCCGGATACTCAGCCGACCATCCCGTGCTCGAGCGCGCCCGCAGGAAAATCCTTGAACTTGGGGGCGTCACCGAGGTCAACACCTTCACCAAGATTTATCTTTGCTTTTTCGGCCAGTACGATTACGACGCCGTGCCCGCGGTTCCGCCCGAAATCGTCTTGTTTCCCAACTGGTTCTGGTTCAACATCTACGAGATTTCCTCGTGGTCCCGCGCCATCCTGGTTCCGCTGTCGATCTGTTACGCCAAGAAGCCCTTCAAGAAAATCCCCCGCGAGATGGGCATCGAAGAATTATTTGTCGGCGGCATGCAGAAATCCCGCATGCACCTGCGCTGGTCAAAACAGATTCTCTCCTGGCGTAACTTCTTCCTCTTTCTGGATCGCATGACTCACTGGCTCGAACGCGTCCACATCCGCCCCCTGCGCTCCATTGCCCTCAAACAAGCCGAAAGTTGGATGCTGGAGCGCTTCGAGATGAGCGACGGCCTGGGCGCGATCTACCCGTCGATGATGAACTCCATCATCGCCCTGCGCTGCCAGGGATATTCGCTCGACGATCCGCAAGTGATCCGCGCCCTCGACGAATTCGAAAAACTGGGCATCGAGGACCAATCCAACGACACTTTCCGCATGCAACCCTGCGTGTCTCCCGTGTGGGACACCGCCTACGCTCTGTTCGCCCTCGGCGAAGCCGGAGTTCCCGCCAACGACCCGCGCATGATCAAATGCGCCGATTGGATTCTGCAAAAACAGGTGCGCACCGTCGGCGATTGGCAGGTCAAAAACAAAAAGGGCAAGCCGGGCGGATGGTACTTCGAATTCAACAACGAGTTCTATCCCGACGTCGACGACAGCGCCATGGTCTGCCTCGCGCTCAGCCAAGTGGAGCATCCCAACGGCCGCTACCAGCGCGAATCCGTGCAGCGCGCCATCGACTGGATCCTTTCCATGCAGTGCAAGAACGGCGGCTGGGCCTCGTTCGACAAAGATAACGACCGCATGGTTTTCCAGTATGTGCCCTTCGCCGACCACAACGCCATGCTCGATCCGCCGACGGTCGATATCACCGGCCGCATTCTGGAGATGCTCGCCACTTACGGATATGACAAGAATCATCCGGCGGTGAAGCGCGCCATTCAATTCGTCCGCAACGAGCAGGAGCCGGATGGCAGTTGGTTTGGTCGCTGGGGCGTCAACTATATCTACGGCACCGCGCTGGTGCTGCGCGGGCTGGAAGCCATCGGCATCGATAGCCACGAGCCTTACGTGCAGCAGGCCGCCGAGTGGCTGCGCATGGTGCAGAATCCCGATGGCGGCTGGGGTGAAAGCGTAGCGTCGTATGACGATCCCGCTTTGCGCGGCGTGGGCGACAGCACGCCCTCGCAAACGGCATGGGCGGTTCTGGGCCTGCTCGCTGTAGGAGACACGCGCAGCGATTCGGTGGCGCGGGGCATTGCCTATCTGCTGCGCACGCAAAAAGAAGACGGTTCGTGGGACGAAAGTTTCTACACCGGCACCGGCTTTCCCCGCGTGTTTTACCTGAAGTATCACCTCTACCGGCAGTATTTCCCGCTGCTGGCGCTGACTACTTATGCCAAGGTGATGGAGAAGGCAGGAAGTTAAGTTCCAAAATTGTGGCGCCCTATGATTTCGTGTGGATAATCTCTCCCACGCGTTTTACCGCAGGAGGAATGGCTTGCGCAAGCATGACACATGGGAGTTCTCATCCCGCGAGGAACTCATCGCCCAGCTGAAACGGCGCGATTGGAGGGGCGATTTCAAGGCGGCACATAAGAAGGAAAATTTTGGGCCGCTCTCCGCGATTTATCGCTCAGTGAGCGGTAACACTTTCCGCGCGTTCCGGAAGAACAAAGACTGGTCGCCCTCAGGGGTATTCGGAGATTGAGCCGCCAGAGACCTGGCTTGGGGCGGCCTGTCAGAGTTGCTCGTCGTCCAATCGAGGGATTCATACAGGAGTTGGGCAGTGGCGTCGGCAAATGGCCTGGCCAAGGAGTGGCAACGGTACCTGCGATATGAGATCGAGCTTCCGAGGGCTTTCAAGCTACTAAACCTCTTGGCGAAAGGCCTTTGCCTTGTCTCGCCGATATGGCCGGATAGGTTTAAGGCAATAGTTTGGTGCGTCGAGGTTCCCCTTGATAGATACTCGCTTCGACCCCTCGCCTGCGTTCCTGAATTGGGAACCTTGCGAATGAACTGGAATAACGCCAGCATGGGGTCGGTCAAGGACTTGAAGATGTACGACAACATTCAGAATGCGATCCATTCGTTTTGTGAGGAAGCAAGGGTGCCGCCCCTTGCTTACGATTTCCTTGCTTGGGACGTCCCGCATGGTAGGGGCAAAACTGCGTGAGCGGATATTCGTTCAACGACAACACGCGGCCGCATTATGATTTTGCTTCCATGAAAGGCGGCGTTCGCGGGAAGTATTATGAGCACTACCGGAACGGAACCAACGTGGTCCTGACCGATCCGGACCTTGCCGCGGCGTTTCCCACCGAGCACGCAGTCAACGAAGCGTTGCGCCGCATTCTAGATACGGCATGTGCCGTCCGGAGCACTGGCGGTCTACCGGATCGCGCTCTACAGACATTGCCTGGTAAACCCAAGCGCCGCTCTCGCAGATCGACCCGCTAAATGTTAGTTTTCCTCACCGGCGCCACTGGTTTCCTCGGCTCCCACGTCGCCAGCGCCCTGGCCGAGCAGGGTGCCAGCCTCCGCCTACTCGTCCGCCCCACCAGCAACCTAAGCAATCTCGAAGGCCTTAAAGCCGAAAACGCTACCGGCGATCTGCGCGATCCCGCATCGCTGGAAAAAGCCATGGCCGGCTGCGACGCCGTCTTCCACGTCGCCGCCGATTACCGCCTCTGGGTGCGCGATCCGCAGGAAATGTACCGTTCCAACGTCGAGGGCACCCGTAACCTTCTCGAAGCCGCCCGCAAGAATCAAGTCCGCTGCATCGTCTACACATCAAGCGTGGCCACCATCGGCTTTACCGGCAATGGCCAACCCGCCGACGAAGATTCCCCCGTCTCACTGGCGGACATGATTGGACACTACAAACGTTCCAAGTTCATGGCCGAGCAACTCGCGCTCGAAGCCGGCTGCAGCGGCATGCGCGTGGTCACCGTCAATCCCACCACCCCCGTAGGCGAGCGCGACATCAAGCCCACGCCCACCGGTCGCATCATCGTTGACTTCCTCAAGAGGAAATTTCCCGCCTACGTGGAAACCGGGTTGAACCTTGTGGATGTTCGGGAGTGCGCTCTTGGTCACGTCGCGGCGTTCGAAAAAGGCAAAAGCGGCGAGCGGTACATCCTGGGCGGCGCGGACCTCACGCTCAAACAAATCCTGGATAAGCTCGGCGATATTTCAGGATTGCCTTCCCCCAACCTGAAGCTCCCCTATTTTGTGGCCTATGCCGCCGGCATGATCGATGAAAATCTCTCCGGCCGCCTGCTGGGGCGTGAGCCCCGCGCCACCGTAGAGACCGTGCGCATGGGAAAGAAAAAAATGTGGGCCAGTTCCGCCAAAGCCGAGCGGGAATTAGGATGGAAAACCTTGCCCGCTGACAACGCCCTGCGTCGTGCCGTAGAGTGGTTTCGAGCAAACTCTTATGTCTAGGGTAGGATCAAAGACCGTGATCGTGGCCGCCCTCGAACGCGAAGTCGGGCCGCTGGTGAAGAGCTGGAAGCGGGTCCGGCGCGACTTTGAAGGCCGCAAATCGATCTTCTTCGAAGCGGACGATACCGTTGTAATCTGCGGCGGCATCGGCTTCCAAGCTGCGCGCCGGGCCAGTGAAGCCGCCATTGCGCTCTACCGGCCAAGCCTGATTCAATCGGTGGGCTTTGCCGGCGCCCTCGATCCCAGCCTGCATGTCGGCGACATCTTCTGCCCAGCTCTCATTGTGGATGCCCGCGACGGCAGCCGTGTTCCGCTTGAATGCGGTGAGGGCACGCTCATCACCTTTATGGAAGTCGCGGGAGCCGAACAAAAATTCAAGCTGGCAAAAGCCTACGGCGCCCAGGCCATCGACATGGAAGCCGCTGCGGTGGCCGCCGCCGCGACGGCCCATGGGATCCCCTTTGGGGTTGTCAAAGTGATTTCTGACGAGCCGGATTTCGAACTCCCCGCCATAACACCCTTCGTCGATTCCCAGGGGCGATTCAATACTTTCGAATTTATCCGGTTCGCGCTTCTGCGACCATGGCTGTGGCCGAATCTGATCCTCCTATACCGGAACAGTGACGCAGCGGCGCGAACTCTCAGCCAGCGCCTGCAGGAATCCTTCCATCCAGGCACGCCGTTGGCGCCCTCTGTTGCCTCCTCCGCCTCGCCCGCTGGAGCCCGCAAATGAAGTTTATGAGGCGCCTGATCCTCCTGTGCTTCGGCTTGTGGGCCGCGACCAACTGCCCGGCTCAATCCGATCCCGCTCCCGTCTACATCGAAAGTTTCCGTCAGACGTCGACCCACATCGTCGAAGAGCACTTCGAGGTAAAACTGAGCCCCCACGATTCCACCTATCGCGAGCGTCTCAAGGATTCCCGGGGCGTGGATCGCTATGTTCTTTCCTTCGCCCCGCACGGTCCCGAGGGCGATACCGAAATCACTTTCTGGGTGGTTAAGCTAGTCGATCTGCTGCACCCCACATATGACAATCTTTTGCTGCCTTCGAGATTCGTAGCCGAGGAGTCGGAAAATGACCCTAGGAATGCTCTCGGTCGTCTTGATCCCTCCAGCTTCGCTCCGGTGCCCGCGACCGCAAAGCGCATCATTAAGATCGACGGCTTTTATCTTGCGCTTCAAATAAGAGCATTCCATCACACTCCTCCCGACTCCCCTTATCTCGATTCCATGACCGTTTTCGTGGAAGTCACAAACCGCGACCCTGGAATGGAACCCGCGAAAAAGTAAAAGTGGAGCAAGAAACTTGCTCTGCGCCGAATTAACATAATGTTCATCTAACATAGTGCAGCGAAATCCACTTATGGCGATTGCCGATCGGTTCGCAGCACGCGAACAAAATCACTCAGTCCCAGCCACCATGCTGGCAGCTGTCTACCACGGCCAGGGGGACGTCCGCATGGAGACAGTTTCCGTTCCGCAAGTCGGCGACGGCGAGCTTCTTATGAGAGTCCACACCTGCGGCGTTTGCGGCACGGATTTGAAGAAAATCGCCACCGGGTCGCACTCCGCCCCGCGCATTTACGGCCATGAAACCGCAGGCCAGGTGGCCGCGGTAGGCCCAGGGGTTCGCCACTTCGTCCCGGGCGATCGCGTGGTCGTGTTCCACCATATCCCCT
>Ga0181534_10001086_pt1 | contig 18166 bp, 16 predicted proteins | sample PEATcosm2014_Bin_37_FD_119758 | JGI IMG/M metagenome (GOLD analysis project Ga0181534, IMG submission 119758) | Peatland microbial communities from MTU Mesocosm Facility, Houghton, MI, USA - PEATcosm2014_Bin17_10_metaG | ecosystem: Environmental > Terrestrial > Soil > Wetlands > Peat | place... | reverse complement strand
CGAGCAATTACGGCGGAATGAAGTACAGATCAATCGTCTTCCCAACCCGCTCGACGGGCCGGTACGGGTCTAGCCAGGTATAGCCGAGAGGCTCGTGCTCCCGGGTCAGGGCCGTGATAGCGACCCACCCTGTGGCAGGCTGCCGAGGTTGCAGCCGGGTGAATGGCGGAAGCGCTTCCCGCGCGAGGTCGGCCGTACCCTGATAAGCCAGGCTGACGCTGGGCACTTTCAGCTCCGTCAGCCGGTTCTCCAGGCGCTTCAGATCCTGTCCCCAATCGAGGTCGGAATCCACCAGCACGTGCTGCGGATCAGTGACCAACTCGTTGAAATAAGGGAAGTAATCCGGATAGGCCGTCGCCAGGGTGCTGGCCTGCCACACCACCACCAGGGCGGCAACAGCCGTCCCGATTCGCGGCAACGCGCGCCAGCCACACAGCAGCGCATAGGCACTTCCCAACGCCAGGAAGGGATACAGGATCAATACATGGCGGATGCCGATATTGATGCGGCTGAACGCGCTGGCAAACACCAGCAGCGTGACAAATAGCACGACCGGCGCCATCCGCCACGTACTTGCGTGACGGACGCCATCCCGAGCCAACAGGCAAAACCCCACCACCCCCGACAACAACAGCGGCAAGGGTGTTTTGACTGCCAAAGCCACGAGATAAAAATACCACCAGCCACCGGCCTTGACGTTACCGAGGAGGTACGACACGTGGCCGGAATCGTTGTGAGCCTTCAGGGCCATGACCCCTTCGGCGTAATTCCACCAGGCGGCGGGCAAGTGCAGTTGCCTGATCAGGCTGCTGCTGCCGCCCCCATCCGGATACAGGTACACCATCACCCAGTTGAAACGCGGCGGCATCGCAATCACCTGCAAGCCGCTCAATCCGTAAGTCAGGGTGATTGGAATCAATGTGGCGCCGGCCATCAATGCCAGGCCGGCCCAGCGCTTCTGCACGCTGACCGCAGCCGGTGCCACCGACAGGAACGTGCGCAATAACAGCAATACCAACATCCCGAGGCCGATGAATGGGATGGCTGACAGCTTGGTGCAGACAGCCACACCGGCTGCCAGGCCAAAGAGGAAGGCGTCCCGCCGCCATCCCCGAACGAGCCACACCTGGAGCTGGTAGAGCGCCAGCAGGGTCGTGGCCGTGCCCGGGATATCGAGAGCGGCCAGCGCCGCATGCCCCAGGATAGGCGGCACACAGGCCAGCAGCAGAACGGCCAGCAGCGCCGTTCCCTCCGACTCCAGCACCTGGCGCGCCCAGAGCCACATGGCGAACAGCAGGACGGGAAGAAACAGCAGAGCGCCGACTCGCGCCCACATCAGGGTGCGATCGTAGTGCCCGCCGTCGTAGAGGATATCGACGCCTTCCTGGGTGCCATCAGGCGGCGGAGTACCGAAGGAGTGCGATCCGGCGAGGCGCGGCCCGAGTGCAATCAGGGCCCGCGCCAGAGGTGGATGCTCGGTATCAAATTCGTACTTGCCCCGGTCCAGCAACTCCATGCCGGCAGCCAGATGCTCGGGCTCATCCCAGGTATGACCGAACACCCGCCAGGTGCTGGCGGCGAGCAGACAGGAAACGAGAATGAGGAGTATGAGTCCGGGGCGGATCAAGCGCCGAACGGATGACGCAGCACAATGGTCTGATCACGGTCCGGGCCGGTGGAAATCATTCCAATCGGCACGTCCACGAGCTGTGCGAGCCGCTCGAGATAGCGGCGCGCATTCACAGGCAACGCATCATAGTCCGTGATCCCCACAGTGGACTCCTTCCAGCCAGGTACTTCCTCGTACACCGGCTCGACGCCGGCATACCCGTCAATAGACAGCGGCGGCTCGGCAACCACATCGCCGTCGATCCGGTAACCAACAGCGACGCGGATGGTATCGAGCCCGTCGAGCACATCCAGCTTGGTGATGCACAGGCTGGAGACGCTGGAGTGAACAATCGCGCGGCGCAGGGCCACCGAGTCGAACCAGCCACAACGCCGCCGCCGCCCGGTCACGGAGCCGAACTCGTGTCCAACCCGTGACAGATGCTCACCGTACTCATCGAACAGCTCGGTGGGGAAAGGACCGGCGCCGACACGAGTCGTGTAGGCCTTGACGATCCCGATGACTTCATCAAAAGCTCGCGGCCCCAGGCCCGTGCCCGTTCCAGCGTAGCCTGCCGTTGTGTTGGACGACGTCACGTACGGGTAGGTGCCGAGATCGATGTCCAACATCGCTCCCTGGGCGCCTTCAAACATGACATTGGCGCCGTCGCGACGCAGTGAATGCAGTGCCAAGGTAACATCCGTGACCAATGGAGCAATTTTGTCCGCCAGCGCCAATTGTTGATCCAGGGTCTTCTGGAAGTCCACGGACGGAAGTCGGAAATAGTGCTGCAGCACGAAGTTGTGGAAATCCAGGACTTCGCCCAGCCGCGCGGCAAAGCGATCCCGTTGAAACAGGTCGGCGACGCGCACGGCACGGCGGGCGACCTTGTCCTCATAGGCAGGTCCGATGCCGCGGCCGGTGGTGCCGATCGCATTGGGACCGCGCGCAATCTCGCGGGCCTTGTCGAGCTCGACATGCGACGGGAGGATCAGCGGGCAGTTCGGCGAGAGCCGCAGGCGCTCAAACACGGGAACGCCCTGCTCCATCAGCATGGTGCTCTCTTTGATCAGAGCGTCGAGCGACAGCACGACACCGTTGCCGATATAGCACTTTACCTGCTCGCGCAGGATGCCCGAGGGAATCAGGGAGAGAATGGTCTTCTTGCCGCCAATGACGAGCGTGTGGCCGGCGTTGTGGCCGCCCTGGAAGCGCGCGACGGCGGCAGCGCGCTCGGTCAGGAGGTCGACAACCTTGCCCTTGCCTTCATCGCCCCACTGCGTGCCGATGATGACGACGAACTTGCCCAAAAGACCCCCTAGCGCACCAGAAACAGAAGGATCACGCCAACCAGCATGCTGCCCAGCCCCGCGATGCGCAACTCACGATCGGTCACGTCCAGGAGCTTGGCGAAGGCCCGCTTGACCCCACGGGGGTGCAGAAACGGAGCGATGCCCTCGAACACGAAGAATAGCGCCAGGGCGGCGAGCAGGTCGGAGAAATTCAGGGACACGGGAGTTTTCCGCCGTCAGCGCTTGGCTTGGCCGGGTTCCTTCAGGTACTTGAAGAACTCACCGTCGGGCTGAATCACGAGCAGGTCGCCGTCCTTGCCCAGCGAACGCTCATAGGCCTGCAGACTGCGATAGAAGCCGTAAAACTCCGGGTCCTTGGAATACGCCTTAGAGTAAGTCTGGGCCGCAATATTGTCCCCTTCGCCGCGGACCCGCAGCGCGTCGCGCTCAGCGTCCGCCAAGACCTCGGTCCGTGTACGTTCGGCAGCCGCGCGAATCCGCACGCTGGCGCTCTGGCCTTCCGCGCGTAACTTGCTCGCGATCTTCACGAAGTTCTGCTTCATGCTCTCATAGACGCGAGTGGCGACATCGTCCGGCAGGTCTATGCGCTGCACGCGCACGTCAACCAGGTCGACGCCGAGGTTGCCGACATTGCGCCCGGCCTGCCCGATCATCTCTTCGGTCACAGCCGCCCGGTCCGCCGACACAATCTGCTCGAGAGTGCGCTGAGCCACGACGCTCTTGATGCCGTCCTTGACGATCTCGGCGATGCGCTCGCCCGCAAAGTCCTCGCGGCCGCCGGTTGACTGGAAATAACGCGAGGCGTTGTTGACCTTCCATTTGACGTAGAAGTCGACAATCAAACCACGGTTGTCATTGGTGAGAAAAGTTTCGCCCGTGTAGGACAGGGACAATATCCGCCGATCGAACTTCACCACCTGGTCCCAGGGCCATTTCCAATGCAGGCCCGGATCGTCGTAGATGCCCACGATCGCGCCGAACTCGGTGCGGATGGCCACCTCCGCCTGGTTGACGGTGAACGGCGAAGTGAGCGCGATCAGCAGCGCTACGATCAGGATCGCTATGGGCGCAATACGGGCCGGCATCAGCGATCTCCCCGGCCACGGGCCTCAACAGTCACCGAATCCGGCTCCTGCTGCTTCGGCGACGAGTTGCCGCCATTCTCATCACGCCCTGTGATGACCGTGGTCTGGCCGGAGTCGTCGCGTGAATTCGCCCGTTCCAACAGCTTGTCGAGGGGCAGATACAGCATGTTGCCGCCCGCGCCGTTGCCGGCCTTCGTGTCGATCAGCACCTTGTGTGCACGTGCCAACACGTTCTCGATGGTATCCATATACAAACGCTTGCGCGTCACGTCCGGAGCCTGCGCATACGCCGACTCGAGCTGGAGGAAGCGTGAAGTCTGGCCTTCGGCGAGGGCAGTCACCTGTGACTTGTAGGCTTCGGCATCCTGCTGCATGCGAGCCGCGGCGCCCTGTGCCACGGGAATGATGCTGTTGGCGTATGCCTGTGACTCTTTGACGAATCGCTCCTGGTCCGCGAGTGCTTTATTGGCGTCGCGCTGGGAGGGGATCACAGGTTCGGGGACCTGCACGTCGGTGAGGTTCACAGTGGTGATGGTGATGCCTGTGTTGTAGGCATCGAGCGTGCGCTGGATCAGCTCCTTCGCGCGCCGCGTAATTTCCGGGCGTGTCTTGCCGACGAGCACGTTGTCGAGCTCACTGCGGCCCACCACTTCGCGGATGGCCATTTCGCTGACTTCGCTCAGCGTGGCCTCGGGATCCTTGACCTGGAAGAGCACCTTTTTCGGGTCACTCAGCTGGTACTGCACGGCGAACCGCAGCTCGACCAGATTGACGTCGGAAGTGAGGACGCGCGATTTGTACTCGCTCGACTGGATGCTGGCGACGTTGACCTTGACCAGCTGCTCGATGGGCCACGGCCAGCGCCAGCCCGGGCCCTGGTTGCGGATGTCCACGAGCTTGCCGAACCGCAGAATGACGCCCTGCTCGGCGGCCTTGATCTGGAATATGCCGCTCGCCAGCCAGATCACCAGCGCCACGACGGCCACGAGAATGAGCGCCGAGCGGCCTTCGCTGCCGCGCCCGCCACCGGGCCGGAACAGTGATTCGAGCCGGCGCTGCCAGCTTTTCACACGCTCATCGAGGTCCGGGCCGTTGCCCTGACCACCGGGCCGCCGGCCCCCCCACGGATTGTTCTGACCTGGTTGATTCCACGCCATTTAAATGAAATTACTCATGAGGCGTGCTGGGGCCCCGAAACGGGCGTCGATTGTAGGTACGACGTCCCGGTATCACAAGGCGCATGGGACGAATCTTCCACGGTCAAAAGTCGCCGGAGGCACTTTTGACCGGTCCGGGTGCGCGGAAACCGAGGCTTTCCAGCGGCGCGCCGGGTACATCGACGATCTGCACTCCTGGCATGCGGGCGAGGGTAATCAGCTCAACGTCGGGCAACTCCACGTCGAGCTCGCTGGAGCCGTCGTCGGCCGAATGCTCCTCGCGGACCGCCTTGGCGGCATAGAGCCGGGAGCGCACGGCCCCGGCGCCCGGCTGAATCCGGATCCGCGCCTTGCGGGTGAAGCGGGTGAGGCGCTCGGCAACCGCCTGCGCCAATAGATCGAGGCCCAGACCCAGCTGCGCGGAAATCCACACCGCCGTCGCCTGGCCGTTGGCATCGCGATCGATCCGCGGCTGCAGTTCCAGCCGATCGATCTTGTTGTAGACCAGGATCTGCGGGATCTGCCCGGCGCCGATCTCGGTGAGCACCGCATCGACCTGGGCGATGTGCTCATCGCGCCGCGCATCGCTCGCATCGATGACATGCAGCAGCAAGGTCGCCTCACGCGCTTCCGTCAGTGTTGATTGAAACGCGGCCACCAACTCGTGGGGCAGCTCGCGAATGAATCCAACAGTATCGGCCGCAACCACCAGGGTGCCGCCCGGCAGTGTTAGGCGGCGTACAGTTGGATCCAGCGTGGCAAACAACTGGTCGGCGACATACGCATCCGCGCCGGTCCAGGCACGAAACAACGTCGACTTGCCGGCGTTGGTATAACCCACGAGCGCCAGTGACGGCACCGGGATCTCGGCGCGCGCCTGCCGGCCGGTTTCGCGCTGTTGAGTGATCTTCTCCAGGCGTTTGGTCAGGATCTTGACGCGCTGGCCGACGAGCCGGCGGTCGGTCTCCAGCTGGGTCTCACCCGGGCCGCGCGTGCCGATGCCGCCCGACTGCCGCTCGAGATGGGTCCAGCCGCGCACCAGCCGCGTGCTGATGTGCTTCAGCTGCGCGAGCTCGACCTGCAATTTGCCTTCAAAGCTGCGGGCGCGCTGCGCGAAGATGTCGAGAATCAGGCCGCTGCGATCCAGGACGCGGCGCCCCGTCAACTTCTCCAGGTTGCGCTCCTGACTCGGTGTCAGGGCGTGATCGACGAGTACAACTTCAGCCTCATTGGCAACCGCCACGTCGCGCAACTCCGCGGCTTTCCCGCTACCCATGAAGTAGCGGGAATCGGGGCGATCGCGACGACCGGTGACCGTGGCAACGGGAATCGCCCCCGCGGACGTGGCGAGCTGACGGAATTCCTGGAGGTCTTCGGTATCGACCGGTGTTCCCAATCCGAGACGCACGAGCACCGCGCGCTCACCCGTTTGGGGGCGCTCAAAGCTCTTCACGGGCGAGCTGCCAAGTCAGGAACGAGGCTCATTCGGCGGGGGTCGTCTCCGGCACGGCGCCACCCTCCTCGGCCAGCCGCACGTTGCGAGCCGGCACGACCGTTGAAATGGCGTGCTTGTAAACCATCTGACTGACGCTGTTCTTCAACAGCACGACGAACTGATCGAACGAGTCGATCTGACCCTGCAACTTGATACCGTTGACGAGATAGATCGAGACGGGGACCCTCTCTTTTCGTAACGCATTCAAAAAGGGGTCTTGCAACGATTGGCCTTTGGCCATCGGGTTCTCCTTGTTTTCCACACACAGCTTCTAATTGTTCGAAAAAGAATCGCAAGCGAACTTCCCTGTCCCGCGATTCAGCAAACTCCGTGCCCTCGCGGTCAGCGAGGGACCGTATGCGCATCTTAACATGCGGTTTCCATCAAAGCCCAAGCTCTCGAAGCTTCTGACTTAAGTCGCGATTCCACGACGCCTGTAACATAGATATGTCCGGATCGAGCCACTGCAGCGATCGTTCAGAACGCATCCACGTCAGCTGCCGCTTCGCGAGCTGGCGCGTTGCGATAATGCCGCGGCGCGCAGCCTCCGCCAGATCGTACTCACCGGCAAGATGCGCCCAAAGCTGTCGGTAACCGACGGCACGCATGGAGGAATGTCGTGCCTCCAGGTCACCACGCGCACGCAACGATCGCACCTCATCCAGGAATCCTGCTGTCAGCATCCTGTAAAAACGGTCCTCCAGGCGCTGGTGCAACACGGCCCGGTTGGGCGCCAGCGCCCACGATTGCACCGGATAACCTTTCAACGGGCTGACAGTGTCACGCTGTAACTCCGAGATTGGCCGCCCGGTCATGTAACAAACTTCCAGTGCCCGTTGAATTCGCTGGGGATCTGCACAGCTGATGCGGGCCGCGGCGAGCGGGTCCAGGCGTGCCAGCTCCGCATGCAAAGCGGCCCAACCCTCGCGGGCGGCTCTCTCATCGAGCTGGCGCCGCATCGCCGGCGAAGCTTCCGGCAACTGCGCCAGTCCCTGCATTAGTGCTCGCAAATAGAGCATCGTTCCACCGACGAGCAGCGGCACCTTGCCGCGCGCGTGAATGGCCTCGATGGCCGCGGTGGCATCCGCCACGAAGCGCCCTGCCGAGTAATTGTCAGCGGGATCACAGATATCAATGAGATGGTGCGGAATTCTCCGCCGGAGGTCGCGATCCGGCTTGGCGCTGCCGATATCCAGTCCCCGGTAAACGAGAGCTGAGTCCACGCTGACGATTTCCACGGGTGCGGTTTCGGCCAGGCGCTCGGCCCAACCGCTTTTGCCGGCCCCCGTGGGCCCCGTGAGCACGAAAACGGGCAAACGGGCTGCCTCGAGCGCCGGCCGGGGCACTAACGCCCCCGCAGGAACAGCTGATCTAGCTCGGGTAAGGACAATCGGGTCCAAGTCGGTCTGCCGTGGTTGCACTGATTCGCGCGGTCTGTAGATTCCATCTGTCGCAAAAGCGAATTCATCTCAGGCAGCGTCAGGCGCCGGTGCGCATGAATCGCCGTCCGGCACGCCAAGGTGCCCAGAAACTTGTCCGCTGCCCCGTCGAGATGGTGCCCGTGCACGTCGGTTTCCATATCCCGGATGACCGACGCCACGATCTCTCCAATGTTCTCCCCGGTCAGGAGCGCGGGGACCCGCCTCAGCGCCAGCCGCGTGGCGCCGAGCGCATCCAGCTCGAAACCCGCTTTTTCCCACTCTGCCTGCGTTTCGAGAATGACCTCCAGCTCGTGGGGTTTGAGCTCCACGACGATGGGCTCCAGCAATTGCTGAGACGCCGGCGCGGCGGCGGAGTGGGCCGCTTTGAACTGCTCGTAGAGCACTCTTTCATGTCCCGCATGCATGTCGACCAAAACCAACCCATCGGCGGTCTGCGACAGAATGTAGATGCCGTGGAGTTGGGCCAACGCAACGCCCAGCGGTTGAGCACCGCTTGGAACAGGACTTTCGGCCCGCCTGGAAAGGTTATCGAAAGCCGGCAAGGTGTGCGGCACGGATTGTGACACGGCCCTTTCAACAGCCCACGGGTCGCGCGCCGGTTGATAGAACGGCAGCGATGCGACGTACGGCGCGGGGTCGGCCGTGAATTCCGCGACTGCCGCCGGAGCAGCTGCAACATCCGGCCTGGTGTTGGCCAACACCCGCTCGATGGCGCGAAATACAAACTCGTGAATCTGACGGCTGTCCCTGAATCGCACCTCCAGCTTCTGCGGATGCGCATTGACATCCACGAGCTTCGGATCGATGGTCAGATACAGAACATAGGCGGGATGCCGGCCGCCGTAGAGGACGTCGCGATAGGCAACCCGGACCGCGTTCATCAACAGCTTGTCGCGCACCGCACGGCCATTGACGAACCAGTATTGCTGGTCCGGCTGTCCCCGTGAGGCCGTGGGAAGACCCACCCAACCGGTGATCTCGACGGGGCCTGCGTGATGCTCGATCGGCACGGAGCGCACGAGGAAGTCTTTGCCGAGAATCTGCCCGAGCCTGCCCTCCTCGACTCCTTCCTTCGCTGCCTGCACATCCAGCAAGACACGCTCGCCGCTGCGCAGGCGGACACCGACATCGAAACGGGACAGAGCGATACGCTCGACGAGTCGTGCGATGTGCCCCAGCTCTGTGGCGTCGCTGCGAACAAACTTTCGTCGCGCGGGCACGTTGAAAAACAGATCTCGTACTTCGATGGTCGTACCAGCCGGATGCGCGCACGGACGAACATCCGAGACCGCACCTCCATCTACTTGGATCTCCGAAGCGTGTGGCGCACCTGTTGGATGAGAAGCCACTCGCAAGCGGGAAACAGACCCGATCGACGGCAGCGCTTCGCCACGGAAACCGAGAGTTGTGATGGACTCCAGGTCATCCATCGACGCGATCTTGCTCGTCGCGTGTCGTGATATCGCAATTGGCAATTCCGCCGCGGGAATTCCGCCGCCGTCATCGCGCACGCGGATCAAACCAACGCCACCGCGCTCTATATCGATCTCGATGCGGTGCGCGCCGGAATCCAGGCTGTTTTCAACGAGTTCTTTGACAACGGAGGCCGCGCGCTCGATGACCTCGCCTGCGGCAATCTGGTCTACGAGCTCACTGGGGAGTACACGGATAGGCATAGTCGTGAAGTCTAGCATCCGCGATACGCGCGCCATGGACGCGGCGCTGGACGTGCGGAGGCCAGGGATTCGTTGCCGCCGGGCTGTCGTTTGATAAGCGGCCGGGGCGGGGGCGTGGTTCAGTTGATCGATTGGCGCCGGCGTGGGGCCCCGGCGGCGATGCAGCCGCAGCTGCGCGAAAGGCGTGGTCTTATGTTCGAGGCTGGCGGCTGGCTAGTTAATTTCCAGCAGAGGCGGTGGTAACGCTGGCGACGGTGGCGCGGCGCGCCGAAGCGAAGCGGGTGCCCGCGGGTGGGTTCTGATCGAAATACGTCCGCACGCCCGAGAAAATGGCGTCTGCCAGCTGGCTCTGGTACCTGGGCGACTTCAGCCGCAGCTCCTCGCTGCGATTGGAGATATAGGCCGTCTCCACCAGCATCGACGGAATATCCGGCGACTTCAGCACCACGAATCCCGCCTGTTGAACCTGCGACTTGCGTACCTGCCCCACATTGTCCAGTGCGCTCAGCACTCGCTGCGCGGCTGTCATGCTGGCGCTGATATTCGCCGACTGCGACAGATCGAGTAACACGGACGCCAGGGTGTTGTCCTTGTCATCCAACGAGACCCCTCCCATGAGGTCCGCCGCGTTCTCACGTTCAGCCAGCCAGCGCGCCGATTCGTTCGTAGCACCTCGCTCCGACAATACGTACACCGAAGCGCCTGTCACCTCGTGGTTGGCGATGGAGTCAGCATGGACTGAAATGAACATGTCAGCCTTGGCCACCCGCGCACGTCTGATTCGATCGCGCAACACCAGGAACTCGTCCCGGTTGCGTGTCAGCACGGCTCGCATGCCAGGCTCAGTGTTGATGCGCTCAGCAAGCGCACGCGCGATAGGAAGGACTACATCCTTCTCATGCGTCCCGTTGGGACCGGTCGCGCCGGGATCCTGCCCACCGTGACCCGCATCAACCGCGATGACGACATCGCGATCTGAATCCACCGGTGCATGCGGCGCCCGGACGACCCTGGGAGTTGTATCAGCCTCCGGAGCCGCGTCACCGAAACTGATAATGAGCTGACGTCGTCCGGACCGCGTCTCGGGCATCCAGGTACTGCGCGCGTCGGCGGGCGCTTTCAGCTGTACGACGATTCGCAGCGTCCCTCCGAGCTGATGACCCGTTCGGATGTCGGTCACGACCCCGGCACCCGCTGGCGCGCGAAACCCGCGCCCGACGCCCGTGTGCGCGAGGTCGATCACCACACGCCGCGGCTTATCGAGGGTGAACATCTTCTGGGTCGTCGTACCCGCCACATCCAGTGCCAGTTGGGCGGACGTTCCCGTCGCCGTGAGGCGAGCCTCGCGCAGCTCCGCGCCGGCGGCCATCGTAGTGCTGGCCCACGGCAGCAGCACGGCGATGACACCGATTTGAAACGCCTTTTTTATCATGGGGTTCTGGAAATCAGTTGCAGCGTAATCTACGTTCAGCGCGAGCTGTTTTCAACTCCCGGAGCCTGTCTCAACAGCCATGAGGCACCTAACGCAGATCCCGAGGACACGTTGATCTCGTGTCCGGTCGTCCCACCCGAGAGCGTCACAGAGAGATCAGGGGACGGCAAACGACCACTGCCCCGATCCGGCCATTCAATCAGCCATATGTAACCCGGCAGCGCATATTCCCTGAGCCCGAGGGGTTCCAGCTCTTCGGGATCGAGGAGTCGATACAGGTCGAGGTGTATGACGGAGACCGTGGGTGTTTCATACACTTCGACCAAAGTGTAGGTGGGACTCTTGACGGGGCCGCTCACGCCGCAGCCGTTCAGAAATCCCCGCGCGAAGGTCGTCTTGCCGGCTCCCAGGTCGCCGTTCAGGTAAATGACAGCAAATGGGTTATCCGCCGGCCTCGCCGCAGCGAGCCGTGCCCCTAAGGCCTCCGTTTCGTCGGCAGTTTTTGCAAGCCAGTGCATGTAGGGAGTTTCAAGCGCTCATGCGAGCGTCGCAACGCCCGCGTCGTTCAGCCTTCGCGAGCGGATGCCCAGCGCTGCCCGCGCACCTATCGATTTACGCAGTTGTGCAGCTCGCGCGTGAGATCACTGGCGAGCAGTCCCCGCTCACCGCCCCGCGCCGCAGCATCGCCCGCCATCGCGTGGACTAAAACACCAACCCGAGCGGCCAGCGATGTATCCCGACACTGAGCCAGTATTCCGGCCACCGCGCCCGTCAGCACATCTCCGGTTCCGGCCGTCGCCATACCCGGGTTACCGCGCTCGCACAGCCCCGGTATTCGATTGGCAGTACCTACCAAGGTCCCAGCACCCTTGAGCACAATCGTCCCGTGATAACGCTCGACCAAATGCTCGAGGGCTGCCAGGCGATCATTCTGCACGTCATCCGTCTTGATCCCCAGCAATCGACCCGCTTCGCCGGGGTGGGGTGTCAGGATCCAGTTATCACGCGCCCGTGTGCCTGCCTCTGCCACCAAATTCAACGCATCCGCATCCACAACCATCGGCTTGCGCGAATCCAGGACTGCGGTGAGCGCCTTGCGCGCCCATTCGGTGCGACCGAGCCCGGGCCCGATGGCGATCACATCGGCGCGCTCGATAGCTTCGTGCAGCTCGCCCTCATGAGTCACCGCCAGACAAATCAACTCCGGACGCCCCGCGGAAATCGACGCGACGTTTTCCGGAGCCACTGCAACAGTCACCAATCCGGCACCGACGCGCAGACACGCCTCACCTGCCAATCGCGCAGCACCCGGGAATCCGGAACCGCTGCCCACAATCAGCACGCGACCGAAGTCTCCCTTGTTGGAAGAGCGCCGCCTGCGGGGCAGCGCCTTCAGAATCTCCGTCTCCATGATGCGCTCGAGGCGCGGCTCGAAGCCCTTCGCCTGTGGCGCCACCACTTCGAGATCATCAAAAAACACGGTGCCGGAAAACTCAGGACCGTCACCAATAAACAAACCGGTTTTCAGCCCAACAAACGTGACAGTACAGTCGGCACGGACCGTCTCGCCCGGCGGCACCCCCGTGTCACTGTCGAGACCCGAGGGGACATCCAGAGCGAAGATCGGCCGCCCCGCGGAGTTGATCTGGGCGATCACTTTCGCAAGCTCGGGACGCGCGCCGCCTTTGACGCCGGTACCGAGCAGCGCATCGACGATCACCTCGCCTTCGCGCAGCAGATCCGGAGAGAATGGCCGCAATTGCCCGCCACTTCCCCTGAAATCGTCACAAGCCTGACGCGCATCATTACGCAGCTCGTCGGGCGACACTGCGTGCAGTACCGAAACCGTCAGCCCGGCGGCTTGAGCGAACCGGGCCAAAACATACCCATCACCGCCGTTGTTTCCGCCGCCACACACAATCACGATGCGATGAGCCATCGGCCAGCGTGTACGCAGATAGCGGAGAGCGGCTTCGCCGGCCCGTTTCATCAACGTGTAGCCAGGGATGCCCTGTACGTCGATGGCATGAGCATCGAGCGCACGAACCTGAGATGTGGAATAGAGAGCAATCGGCAGAGCCATGCGGTGATTATACTGACATGGGCGGCCTCTCCATGAATGAGTTTGAAAAACTTGACCTCTACGCGGTAAAGCAAGCGCTGATTGACGGCGCCCGCGCGCTCGGTTTCAGCAAGCTGGGTGTCGCCCGTATCGAAATTGCCGCGGATGCTCAACATCTGCTGCGTTGGCTCGAAGCGGGTTATCACGGTGAAATGGAATACATGCAAAGGCATGGAACCCTGCGCTCGCGCCCGCAAGAATTGGCCCCGGGCACTGTACGAGTGCTCAGCGTGCGTATGGACTATTGGCCTGCCGAATCTGCGGATGCCGCAGCAGTGCTGGCTGACTCAACGCTCGGGTACGTGTCGCGCTATGCACTGGGACGTGACTATCACAAAGTGATGCGCAGGGCCCTGGCGCGCCTGGGGGAAGACATCAGCAAACGAATCGGGCCGTTCGGCTTTCGTGTTTGTGTCGACAGTGCGCCGGTGCTGGAAAAGGCGTTTGCACGCGATGCCGGCCTCGGTTGGATAGGCAAGCACACCAACCTGCTGGCAAGTGACGCCGGCTCGTTGTTCTTCATCGGGGAGATACTGACGGACCTGCCTCTGCCGGTTGATGAGCCCGCGAGTGCCCATTGCGGCACGTGTCAGGCTTGTATTCCAGCGTGTCCCACGGGGGCCATCGTCGCGCCCTACCAACTGGATGCGCGCCTTTGTATTTCCTATCTCACCATCGAGCACAAAAGTGCCATACCGGTCGAGTTGCGCGCCGCCATGGGCAACCGGATCTATGGTTGCGATGACTGTCAGCTGGTGTGCCCGTGGAACAAGTTTGCCCGGATGGCCGGGCATCCGGATTTCAAGGTGCGCAACGGGTTGGATGCAATGCAACTCACGGAGTTGTTTGCGTGGACGGAGGGTGAATTTGAAGAACGGATGCGGGGGTCGGCGATTTATCGGATTGGCTATGAGCGGTGGTCGCGGAATATCGCCGTGGCGTTGGGTAACGCCACCACATCACCCGAGATCGTTGCTGCGCTGTGTTCCCGTCTCGCCGACGCTTCGGCGTTAGTGAGAGAACACGTTGAGTGGGCGCTTGCACGCCATGGTGCGCCAGCTTAACGTCGTCGGTCCACCGCGCTGGGGCCAGTGCACCGACGTCCACGCCAGTGCCGCACGTGTTGTCCTCGACACCTCTCGTCCATGCCGGTGCCGCGCCTGCTTTGGCCTCGACACCTCTCGTCCATGCCGGTGCCGCGCCTGTTTTGGCCTCGACACGCCGGTCGTCAACGCCTCAGCGTTTGACCTGCACGTTGTCAATCAGCCTTGCCTTTCCGAGCCGCGCTGCCGTCAACACCACCAGGTGGTGGGAGTCCGGCTGCGGTGCGCTCAAGTCAACTGCCTGCCGGATCGCAAAATAATCCGGCCGCATGCCCGCCCCCTCCAGCGCCTGGCACCCTGCCCGCTCCATGCTCGCAAACTCACTATCACCCGCCTGAAGGCGCTGCGCCGTCGCCGTCAGGATCTCGTAAATGCGCGGCGCCGCCTGCCGCTCCTGGGCCGACAGATACTGATTCCGCGAGCTCATCGCCAACCCATCCGCGTCCCTGACCGTAGGAGCGCCGATGATCCGCACCGGGATACACAAATCCGCCACCATCCGCCGAATCACCGTCAACTGCTGGAAATCCTTCTCCCCAAACACAGCAACATCCGGCTCCACAATGTGGAACAGCTTGGCAACAATCGTCGCCACACCCTCAAAATGCCCCGGCCGGAATTCACCGCACAGAATGCGCGACAAACCGGGCACGTCGATCCGCGTAGCTTTGTCAGCCCCGTTCGGATAGATCTCCGCCACATTCGGCATGAACATCAGGTTGCACCCGGCCGCGTCGAGCATTCGCTCATCCTGCGTCGGCGTGCGTGGGTAATGTGCGAAATCCTCGTTGGGCCCGAACTGCATTGGGTTGACGAAAATACTCGCGACAAACCGGTCGCCATGCTGGCGCGCCGCCTCAATGAGGCTGACATGACCGGGGTGGAGGTTGCCCATCGTCGGAACGAATGCAACACGCAGCCCTTCCCTGTGCCACGCACGCACACGCTCCCGCACAGCCGCAATCGTAGTAACGGTTTCCATCAGAATTGGTGCTCGGGTGCCGGGTACTGACCCTCTCTCACGGCCTGCACATAATTGGCCAGGGCCTGCTGGTTGTTTCCCGCGCCCTCCATGAAGTTCCTCACGAAGCGCGGCTTACGCCCGGTCGTGATGTCCAGAATGTCATAGAGCACGAGGATCTGGCCGTCAGTATCCGGACCTGCCCCAATTCCAATCACGGGCACGTGCAATGCCTCGGTGATCTGTTTGCCCAGCGGAGCAGGGATACACTCGAGCAGAACAATATCCGCGCCCGCGTCCTCCAGACGCTTCGCGTTGGCCATCATCAGCTCCGCCGCATCTTCCTCGCGCCCCTGCACACGAAAGCCGCCTGTTTTATGCACCGACTGCGGCTTGAGACCGAGGTGCGCGCAAACCGCAATATCGTGTGAAGCCAAAAACTCCACGATCTCGATCTGCGTGCCGCCGCTTTCGAGCTTGATCATCTGCGCGCCGCCTTCCTGCATCAGGCGCACGGAGTTGGTCAGCGCATCATCCTTCGAGGGATAGCTCATGAACGGCAGATCGGCCATGAGAAACGGCCGATGCAAGGCACGCGACACGGCGCGGCAGTGATAGACGACATCGTCCATCGTCACTGGAACCGTAGTGCTGTGCCCCTGAATCACCATGCCCAATGAATCGCCGACCAACACGACATCCACGTCCGCTGCATCCAGCAGAACCGCAAAACTCGCGTCGTAGCAGGTCAGGCTGGCAATCTTCGCGCGCTCTGCCTTCATCTTCGCGAGGGTGCTCAAAGTCACCGGCGGTCGATCGGACCCACGCAGTTGCAGGTGTGTATACATGTGAGTCCCCCTCTATCTGACTAAAGCCCGCGGCTGCGCAACGGGTTGTAGTACAAGCGGCCGCGCTTCATGCGCTGGATCGCCGCCAGCAGCTCGTCATAGTCTGCCTGGTTGTTGATCGGATCGATGGCGGCTGCATTCACGATGAGCAGCGGCGACGACTCGAACTCGTGGAAAAAGCGCGCGTACGCCTCGTTCAAACGCTCGAGGTACTGACGCTCGATGTGTTGCTCGTAGTTGATGCCGCGCTTGGCGATGCGCTCGAGGAGCACATCCACCGGCGCCTGCAGATACACGACCAGATCAGGCTTCGGCGGCTGGATGTCGAGTTTGGTATAGACCTGTTCGTACAGCCCGTACTCGGCGTCATCGAGGGTCACCCGGGCAAACAAACGGTCCTTGTCGAGGAGGTAGTCGCCCACTCGAACCGGGGCAAACAGGTCCTCCTGCTTCAGAGCGGATAACTGCTGCGCACGCTGAAACAGGAAGTACAGCTGGGTGGGCAGCGCGCCGGCGCGCGGATTGCGATAGAACCGCTCCAGAAAGGGATTCTCGGCAGCCTGCTCCAACACCGCCTCGGCGCTGAGACTGGTACAAAGCCGCCGCGCGAGACTGGTTTTCCCCACGCCGATGGGACCTTCCACGACGACGAATTTATGAGCGGGCTCGCTCGGGGCGGTAGACATCCGTCAGCTCGGGTTAGACGGACCACGCCGACGACGACGGCGTCGGCCGCCGCCGCCGCGGCGCGGGGTACCCTCCGACCTCGGCGACTGGCCCGTCAACGAATCGGCCATCCGGGCGCGCTCTTCTGCCGAGACCTCCTGCACGGTGGTCCACCACTGCGTCATTTCAGCTGGGGCCATCCCAAACTCGGCACGCAGGAGCAACAGGTCGTAGGCAGCCCTGAAGCGCGGATGCTCAAGGACGCGCAGCGCTCGCCGCCCACGCGGATGTTCGAGGCGCGGCTGAAGAGCAAACATCTCACGCATACCCAGCGAGAAGCGCTTGGGGAGCGTAATGTGGGTCTGTACCTGGCGCGCGGCACGATCGCAGGCGTCGAGAATGGTCGACAGCTCGTGCCACCGTTCCGGAGGCGTTGATTCGATGATTGCGGCAATCGGTCCGTACAACAGCAGCGCGAAAAGGAAGGTCGGCGTGACCGGTTTGTCAGCCATTACCCGGGCGTCAGTGTTTTCCAGCCCGCGCATGACGAGCTGCTCGACCAGGCTGCCGGGATGTCTGCTGAAGTAATCATCGACGGTCGGCAGCAGGACTGACAGCAGCCCCCGCCTCCGCAAGACCTCAAAGCTTTTCCGGCCGTGGCCCGTGAGGAATAGCTTGAGTGTCTCGTCAAACAACCGCGCAGGCGGCACCCCACCCATCAGCGCTTTCAGGCGCGCAATGGGTTCGGACGTCGCAGGATCGATCTCAAAACCGAGCTTGGCCTCAAAACGTGCCGCGCGCAGCATCCGGACCGGGTCTTCGCGAAACCGGGTTTCCGGGTCGCCGATCATCTTCAGCTTGCGAGCCGCTACGTCTTCGAAGCCGCCGACGTAATCCCAGATGGAGAAGTCGGCGATGTTGTAATAGAGAGCGTTGCACGTGAAATCGCGACGCCATACGTCAGCGTCGATTGTGCCGTAAACGTTATCGCGGATGATCCGCCCCGTTTCGTCGAACATCCGCTCGGCGTTCGGATCAACGTCAATGTCCGCAGCGCTTTCGTCGCCGTGAGATACCTGCTGTTGGTACTGACGACCGCCTCTGGACGCGACGACTGGCTGAGGATGACCAGCATCGTCACCCACCTCGTCATCTTCGTCCTCAACGTCCGAACCCGGCAGCGCGCTCATCTCTATCGTGTGATCGCCCGACGGATCGTGTTCAGCGTGGGACAGATCATGTGCACTTAGAACGTCG
>Ga0181534_10001085_pt1 | contig 18169 bp, 17 predicted proteins | sample PEATcosm2014_Bin_37_FD_119758 | JGI IMG/M metagenome (GOLD analysis project Ga0181534, IMG submission 119758) | Peatland microbial communities from MTU Mesocosm Facility, Houghton, MI, USA - PEATcosm2014_Bin17_10_metaG | ecosystem: Environmental > Terrestrial > Soil > Wetlands > Peat | place... | reverse complement strand
GGGATCGACAGGTGCTCACGTGCGACTTCTTCAGGAATCCGCTCGAGGGCTTCGGGCTCGACAGTCTCGAAGTGCAGGTTCATCGACGGGACGCCGAGGAATTCCGCGAGCGCGTCGGCGAGCTTTCGCTCATCCAGCGCACCCATGCGCACGAGGACTTCGCCCAACCTTCCGCCGGAGAGCTCCTGTTCGGCGAGCGCCAGTTCCAACTGTGCCTCGGTGATCAAGTCACTTCCAACAAGCACCTGGCCCAGCCGCTCCTTTGACAACTGGGCCACCTTCTCGGGTGGGGCGGCAGCCGCGGCGGTGATCCTCGACTGCGGAGGTCCGGAAGAGCCACCTGCGCCGGAATGCCCAGCATCGGGACCACCCGACCCGCTTGGAGCGTGGCCGTTGCCATTGGAACCCACAAGCGGTTCGCCGGTCATCTGCATGGCGGTGTTGGAGAAGGGCGCATCCGCCGATCCGGCGCCCCGCTGGCCGGCGGTCACGACGGAAGTGCCGCCCGAACCATCCGCGCCTGCGGCAGCCTTGGCGGCACCCTCTGAAGCGCTGTCGGCGCGAGGGACTTTCTTGTCTCTCCTGTTGAATGCCACTCTCACCACCTTCAACACGCTAAAAAATCATCTTACTGAACGGTACCCCTCCTCCCCCTTCGGCTGACCGATCCTTACGGATCGCTCAGCCGGGAGTCCCCTACCTCCAACACACCGGCCCTGCCCGGGATTCGTCGCTGGCCGCGCCCGCGGATGTCGGCTCGATCGTCTGATGGGGAAGCACGCACGCACGAACGGTCGACCTCCGCGTGTCAGCGTCTGGCCCGGGATCGGGACACCGCCATTCTATGGGCACGCCGTTCGAATGGAAATAGATGATTCCGGGGATTGCAGGTGTCGATTGTGCCTGTGGATGAAGGTCTGTGGGGTCAGGACCGCATGCGGTCAGACGAGCGCCATCGCGTGCTCGACCTCGGCCACCTCGGGCTTGCCGCTCGGCAGCATGATCACCGTGGCAATCGCCCCGATCACGAAGAACGCCGCGCCCCACCAGAACGCCGAGGTGTAGCCGTGCACCTGGGCCTGGAGCATCAGGTTCGTGGCCTGCTGCTTGCTCACCGGCGCGGTTGGGGCGTGGTCCTGGGAGAACGTGAGCGCTGCAGAGATCGCGACGGTGTTGAGCAGCGCGGTGCCGATGGAGCCGCCCACCTGCTGGGTGACGTTGACGAGCGCTGAAGCGGAACCCGCATGGTCGGGCTGCACACGGGCGGTCGCTGTATTCATTGCGCACGAGAAGACGAGTCCCATGGCCATGCCCATCACGAGCAGGCCCGGCAGCACGTGGGTGAAGTAGTTGCCACCGACGGCGATGTGCGTGAACAGGAACATGCCGACCGCTCCGAGTGCCATCCCCGTCGGGATCAGCGGCCGCGGGCCGAGTCTTGGAAGCAGCTGCACCGATCCCACCATTGCGGTCGCCGTCAGCATCACGACCATCGGGAGGAACGCGAGTCCGGCACGAACCGGGGAGAACCCGAGGACGGTCTGCAGGTAGTAGGTGAGGAAGAGGAAGACGCCGAACATCGCCGCGGCGGCGAGCAGTACCGAGAGGAACGACCCGCCGCGTGCGCGGTCCGTCACGATCGACATCGGCAGCATGGGCTTCGGGATCCGGTACTGCCGCCACACGAACGCGCTGACGAGTGCGACGCCGACGACGAGGGCGCCGATCGTCGTCGCGTTGCCGAACGCGGACGCGAGCGTGACCGAGGTGCCGTTCGACTGCGCGTTGGTCGCGGAGGTCGCGGCGTTGGAGAGGCCGTAGACGATCGCGAACAGGCCGCCCGAGACGAGCAGCGTCGACGGGACGTCGAGGCCGCTCTTGTCGGTGCCGCGCTCGCGGATCAGGACGGCCTGCGTCCCGATGAGCGCGACGGCGGCGAAGATCAGGTTGACGTACAGCGTCCATCGCCAGTTGAGGTACTGCGTCAGGAAGCCGCCGAGCAACAGGCCGATCGCAGCCCCCGATCCGGCGATCGCCCCGTAGATGCTGAATGCCTTTGCACGCTCGTCGGTGTCCGTGAACGTGACCGTCAAGAGCGCGAGGGCGGCGGGCGCGAGGATGGCGCCGAAGGCGCCCTGGATCGCACGGGCCGTGACGAGCATGCCGAAGCTCTGGGACGCACCGCCGAGGGCGGATGCAAGCGCGAAGCCGAGGAGCCCGATCTGCAGGGTCGTCTTGCGGCCGATGAGGTCGCTCAGGCGGCCCCCGAGGAAGAGGAGGCTCCCGAATGCAAGCGAGTAGGCCGTGATGAGCCACTGGCGATCCACATTGGAGAAGCCGAGCGACGCCTGGGCCGAGGGCATCGCGATGTTCACGATCGTGGCGTCCAGGACGACCATCAGCTGGGCAAGGCCGAGGAACGCGAGGATGGTCCAGCGCCGGTTGTGGTGCTCGTGCTGTGCAGCGGCGGAGTTCATTTCGCCTCGTTTCGAAGTAGACGTCGCTCTCTTCAACGCAAAGCGGAACCAATTATTCCGCTTGGGGGTAACGTTGTACTCATGTCGTCAGCAGGTAGCGCAGCGGGTGTGACCCCATCAGGTCGACCACTGCGCCGAGACGCCGCGGAGAACCGTGCGCGAATCCTAAGCGCCGCCGCCAGGGTCTTCGGCACCCGGGGCGTCGAGGCGGGGATGGACGATGTCGCCAGGGAGGCCGGGTGCGGGATCGGCACCCTGTACCGGCGGTTCCGCTCCAAGGAGGCGCTCGTCGACGCCCTCTTCGACGACCGGCTCGACCAGGTCGCCGCGGTCTGGCGGGTCGCCCTCGAGGATGAGGACCCGATGGCGGGGCTGGTCGCAGCGCTCCACGAGATCGGCGGGATGTTCGCACTGGACCGAGGGCTCCATGAGGTCCTGCTCGGGTCCCGATGGGGCGCCGATCTCGGGCTCGCTGCCCGCCAGGCCCTGCGACCGATGGTGACCGAGCTCGTGGGGCGAGCCCAGGACGCCGGGCAGCTGCGCGGCGACCTCGACGGTTCCGACATCCCGATCATCGTGTACATGGTCGCCGCCGCCATCGACTACACCGACGGCGCCTCGCCGGACGCCTGGCGGCGCTACCTGTCGCTGCTCGTCGACGGGCTCTCCGCCGACCACGCCTCGGGTCCGCTCCCCGGAACGCCGCCGTGCACGATCGAGCTCGAGGCCGTCGCCACCGCACGGCGGCCATCCCATCACCTACGGGAGATGTAGCCCGAGGTCGGCGCGCAGGGTGCCCATGATCTGGGTGGCGAGCAGCGTGCCGCCCGCCGTCGTGAGGTGGATCCCATCCGCCTGGCGCACGAGTGTCTCCTGTCCCCCGACCTTGAGATAGGCCGCGAACCTTCCGCCGGGAGCCACCGAGTCGTCGGAGTCGACGTAGACGACCCGGTATTTCGCAGCGGCCTCGCGCTGAAGATCGCGGACGACCTGCATGCGCTGGTCTCGTCCGGGGTCCGAGATGGTCGGGATGCTCGCCCACACGAGCCGAGCGCCACCCGCCGTGCCCTCGCTGAACAGCTGCGACGCGTGCGACAGGTACGTCGTGCGCCATGGCGCGGTGTTGAACAGGACGTCCGGAGGCCCAGGGAAGTCCTGGGGGTCGTTGGCACCCATGAGGCCGACGATGAGCTGCGGGTGGTAGAGGTGGACGTCGTAGGCGAGTTCGGCGACCCAGTTGAAGTAGTCCAGCCTCGTGAGGCCGGTCCCGACGCGTGTGTCCGTCCACACGGTCGCGACGCCGGTCGCCTGAAGCTCGGCGAGCAGCGGAGCGGCGAGGTCCTCGCCGATCGAGTCGCCGATGATGAGCACGCGCAGCGGGCGGGCGGCCGTCGGTTGGACGCGCAACGTGGTCGTCGTCGTCGGGGTCCTCTTCGCGAGGGTGGTCGTCGTGGGCACCGCCGGGATCACGAACCCGCCGGTCGACGTGCGCCCCAGCGCCTCGTTCGCGCCCGAGACGGGCAGGTCGAGGCCGGTGAAGCGCGCGAGCGCGGCGATCGGGTCGAGCACTCTGAGCGCCGCGGTGCGCCGGGCGCCGACCGGGGAGATCACCTGGGCGTTGTGCTGGAGCACCGTCGCGTCCATGATCAGCCACAGTGCGAAGGCGGACAGGAGCACGAGTCCCGTGTGCTGCCAGGTCCCGCGACGGCGCCAGACGGGTTGCATCCGGTACCGCGTCGACCTGCGGGCCGGAGGTGTCCCGGTCGCCTGGGGCAGGTTGGAGGGGTTCGCGGACATCAGAAGCGGTAGTAGATGAACGGCGCGATGCCGGTCGGTCCGAGGGTCGTGGTCACGAGCAGGAGGAGGCCGAGGAAGACGACCTGCAGGGGGGCCGCCACGCGGCCGAACCACGCGACGGCCGCGTCGACGAAGGTCGACGGCACGTACTGCGCGGCGATCGTCAGCACGATGGTGGCGAGCAGCAGCGGCGTGATGAGCGGGGAGGCCGTCTCCCAGCCGGTGAAGAGTCGGCCGATCATGTCGAACGCGTTCGACATCGAGCTCGCGTTGAAGAAGAGCCAGCCGAGGCAGACGTACTGGAACGTCCAGAACCGCTGACTGGCCCTGCGGGCGGGAGTGTTCGGCGGTTCAGGGAGGCCCCGGCGCACTCGCGAGAGCCGGCGCTGGTGCCCGACGACCTGTCCGACGCCGTGCAGCGCGCCCCAGGCGAGGAATGTCCAGTCCGCACCGTGCCACAGCCCCCCCAGGACCATCGTGATCATGATGTTCCGGGCGGTCTGGGCCTCGGTCCCCTGGTTGCCGCCGAGCGGGATGTAGAGGTAGTCGCGAAGCCACCGAGACAGCGTGATGTGCCATCGTCGCCAGAAGTCCTGCAGGCTCGTCGCCGTGTAGGGGGCGTCGAAGTTGACCGGGAACTTGACCCCGAGCAGCAGTGCGACACCGATCGCGATGTTCGTGTACCCCGCGAAGTCGCAGTAGATCTGGACCGCGTACCCCCAGATGGCGAAGAGGACCTCGGGGGCGCTGTGTGCGCCCGGCGCGCCGAAGACCGGGTTCACGATGGCCGTCGAGACGTACGAGCTGATGACGACCTTCATGAACAGGCCGCTCATGATCAGCACCGCTGCGCGGGGCAGGTCGACTGCGTCCTGGTTGCGGGGACGGCGGATCTGCGGCAGCAGCTCGCCGCCCCGCACGATCGGCCCGGCGACCAGGTGCGGGAAGAACGAGAGGTAGACGGCGAGGTCGATCGGCGTCGCCACGTCCAGCGTCCCGCGGTACACGTCCATCACGTAGCTGATGGCCATGAACGTGAAGAAGGAGATCGCGATCGGCAGCGTTGGGGTCAAAAGGGGCACCAGGTTCGACATGCCGAGGTGGCGCAGCGCGTTGTCCACGTTGACCGCGAAGAACCCGTAGTACTTGAAGTACCCGAGCAGTCCGAGCAGGCCGACGAGCGATGCGACCAGCCACCCCTTGCGGGCCGCAACCGATGCACTGAGCGAGATTCCCGTCGCCCCGATGTGCGCGATCAGCGTCGAGGCGAGCAGCAGGAAGCAGAACCGCCAGTCCCAGTAGGCGTAGAAGAAGTACGACGCCGCGAGGACGAACAGCTTCCATGCCACGACCCTCGTATTCAGCAGCCATGCACCGACGTACACCACTCCGAAGAACAGCGCGAAGTCGATGGTGGGGAACAGCATGGAGTGACCGCGACACTACCTGCGACCCCCTTCGCCGGGAGGTCCGCGGTCGGCCATGCAGGCCCGTCGCGGGATCAGGCCGGGCGGCTCTTCAACGCATCGATCAGCGCGGGGAGGACCTTGTGCACGTCGCCGACGATGCCGAGGTCCGCGATGGTGAAGATCGGGGCGTCAGCATCCTTGTTCACCGCGACGATGTTCTTCGAACCCTTCATGCCGACCATGTGCTGGGTCGCCCCCGAGATGCCGCAGGCGAGGTACACGGTCGGCTTGACGGTCTTGCCGGTCTGGCCGACCTGGTGCGAGTAGGGCACCCACCCCGCGTCGACGATGGCCCGGCTCGCGCCGGCGGCGCCGTTGAGCAGCCGCGCGAGCTCCTCGATGAGCTCGTAGCCGGCGGCCTCGCCCAGGCCTCGCCCGCCCGAGACGACAACGGCCGCCTCGTCGAGCGCCGGACCCGTGCGCTCCTCGACGTGGCTCGTCTGGATCGTGGCGGAGCCGGTGCTGCCGGTCTCGACGGGTGCCAGGGCCGTCACCGTGGCCGCCGCGCCTCCGGCGGACTCTGCGGCGAAGCTCTTGGCTCGGATGACGTAGATCCCCGGCCCGTCGCCGGTGAACCTCGCGGTCACGACCTGGGCGCCACCGAAGACCTGGTGCTCCGTGACGAGGCCGGCGGCACCCGAGAGCCCCGTGATGTTGGTCAGGACCGGACGGTCGAGCTTGGCGGAGAGTCGCCCGGCGATGTCGCGGCCGTCATAGCTCGTCGGGACGAGGATCGCGTCCGGGGCGCCGGCGGAGGCCACGAGCGCCGCGATCGCCGCGGCGACGGGCACGCCCGGCAGCTTGCCGGCGAGGTCGCCCGCGTCATGGACGACCGACGCGCCGTACTCACCGAGCGTCGCGGCGTTCGCCTGGGTGTTCGGTCCCCAGCTGATGGCCTCGACCGAGTCGGCGAGCTCCCGAGCGGCGGTGAGCAGCTCCAGGCTGGTGGTGGTGATCCCGCTGGCGGAGGGCTCGGCGACGACCCAGATCTTTGCGACAGACATGCGTGCTCCTTGTCGGATGGGCGCATCGGGCAGGTCGTGGCTGCCCGATGCGTTGCTAGATGACCTTGACGGACTCGAGGAACTGGACGATGCGCTGCGCGCCGTCGCCCTCGTCAACGACGATCTCGCCGGCGCTGCGCGCCTCGGCGGCCGCGACCTCCACGATCTCCTGGCGCGCACCGGCGACGCCGACCTGGCCGTCGAGACCGAGGTCCGCGACGGTGTGCTGGTCGACCGGCTTGGACTTCGCGGCCATGATGCCCTTGAAGGACGGGTACCTCGGCTCGACGACGCCAGCCGTGACCGTGACCACGGCGGGCAGCGGCGACGTGACCTCGTCGAAGCCCGCCTCGGTCTGGCGCTCGACGCGGACCGTCGAGCCGTCCACCGCCACGGACTTCGCGAAGGTGACCGACGGCAGGCCCAGGAGCTCGGCGAGCTGCACGGGCGTGGTCCCGGTGTAGCCGTCGGTCGATTCGGTCGCGGCCAGGATCAGGTCGTACTCGACCGTTCGGATGGCTGCAGCGAGCACCTTGGCGGTCCCGAGCGCGTCGGTGCCCTTGAGCGCGGGGTCGCTCACGAGCACGGCTCTGGCTGCACCCATCGCGAGGGCTGTCCTGAGCCCGCCCGACTCGCCATTGGGAGCCATCGAGACGAGGATCACCTCGCCGCCGCCCGCGGTGTCGACCAGTTGGAGGGCCATCTCGACGCCGTAGGCGTCCGAGTCGTCGAGGATCAGTTTCCCCGACCGGTCAAGGGTGTTCGTCCCGGGTTCCAGAGACTGGGGAGCTGCCGGATCCGGGATCTGCTTCACGCACACGACGACGTTCATGCACTCATTCAAGCAAGGCTTGGGGCCAATCCGCCATTTGGGGATCCGCCCTGTCCGTCGATGACCTCGAGGGCCAGCGCGACCGCATCGGTGATCACGATGTCCACGCCGATCTCGACCATGCGTTCGAGGTCCTCTCGGGCGTTCACCGTCCACGTGTTGACCTCGAGGCCCACGTCGTGGGCCCGTATCACGAGGTCACGCGTGACCGACAGGACGAAGGGGTGGATGGCGCCGATTCCATGGGCGATGGACACCTCCACCGCCGCCACGGGATCCTGGAGGTAGCCGAGCAGCCAGCCCGTCTCGACGGTGGGGTCGCACTGGCGCACCGCATCGAGCGTTGCGAGGTCGAACGACGAGATGAGGACACGCTCGAGGTCCCCCCGCTCGGCAAGCAGCGCGACCACCTGGTGGCTGAGCGAGCCCGTCGGGTCGTGGCCCGGCTCGTCGGGGTCGTTCTTGATCTCGACGTTGACTTGCAGCGTTCCCGCGGCGCCCATCGCCTCGTCGAGGAGCGCGACGTCGCTCGGCAGGTCCGCGACGCGGAGGAGGTGGATGTCGCCGATGCCCGCGATGACGTGGTCATGGTGCACCACCAGGGCGCCGTCGGCAGTCCTGCGGACGTCCAGCTCGACTCCGTTCGCGCCGGACGCGACAGCTGCCAGGAACGCGGCGACCGTGTTCTCGGGCACGGATTCGTGATCGCCCCGGTGGGCATAAATCCTCGTCACACCGGTATTCTGCATGACGCAGTGGCGTCGCCGAGATGCCGGGACGGACCGTTAGGCCCTTGAAACACGATGGGCGGTCTTGTAACATCGTCCGGCCGACGTCATCTGATTGCGTCGACATACGGGAGAGGTCGTGAAAACTTTCACGATCTGGGACAGCGAGGGCTGGAATGGCACTGACCTGGAATCGCACATTCGACTGGGACATGGACGACTGGAGGACGGTCGCGGCATGCCGCAGCACCGAACCGGACCTGTTCTTCCCGATCGGCACCACGGGGACGGCCCTCGACCAGATCTCCGCGGCGAAGCGCGTGTGCGCCGCGTGCGAGGCGCAGAGCCCGTGCCTCGACTTCGCCCTGGCGACGAACCAGGAGTCCGGCGTGTGGGGCGGCACCTCCGAGGAGGAGCGCCGCAAGCTGCGCAAGCAGTGGCTCGCAGCCCGTCGCCGTTCGATGCAGGCGCAGACCAGCTAGTCAGAGGCCAGCCCTAGTCAGAGACCAGCCGGGCAGGTTGTCCGTCGTCGACCTCGTCGGCGACCCGCTCACCGCCCATCGGTGCTGACCGCCTAGGTGCGGTCGACCTCCGTCGGCACCTGGACCACGACCCTCGTCCCGCCGCCCTCCTCGGTCTCGATCCTGGTCGCCACGATCGTCCCCGACAGCTGCGTCTGGACGAGGTCACGCACGATCGAGAGCCCGAGGCTGGTCGTCTGGCTGAGATCAAAGTCCACCGGGAGCCCGCCGCCGTTGTCATGCACCTCGACCGTCGCCAGGCCGTCGTGCGCCGTCAGCCTGACCGCGACGTGTCCGACCGACCCACGGGGCCGGTGCAGCGTCGGCGAGATGAACCCGTGCTCCACCGCGTTCATCAGCAGCTCCGCCAGGGTGACGGCGAGCGGGGTCGCGACCTCCGCGGGGATGGCGCCGAGCGAGCCGGAGACGGTGATCTCGACGGGATCGGTCGTCAGCACGGAGTCCTCCGCCATCGCGACGAGCGAGTCGACGATGGAGTCAAAGGGGACCTGGTCGGCGGCCTCCTTCGACAGGATCTCGTGCACCAGGGCGATGGCCCTGATCCTGCGCTCCGCCTCAACGAGGGCCTGGCGCCCCTCCCCGGGATCGCTGCGCCTGATCTGCAAGCGCAGGAGAGACGAGACGGTCTGCAGGTTGTTCTTGACGCGGTGGTGGACCTCGCGCAGGGCGGCATCCTTGGAGACGACGAGGCGCCCCAGTTCGCGAAGGTCCGTCACGTCGCGCAGCAGCACGAGGCCGCCGGCGACCCGGCCCACCGAGGACAGGGGGATGGCGTTGACGACGACGCTGACGTCACCCGGCGCCTCGAGCTCGACGAGGACGGGCACCCCCGACCCGAGCGCCCGGTCGACGACGTCGGTCGTGATCCCGAGCTCGCCGAGCGTCGCGCCGTCCGGCGTGCTGTCGGCGCCGAGCCTGTGCAGCGCGCTGACGGCGTTCGGGGTCGCGAACTCGCACCGTCCCTCGTCGTCGACGACGAGCAGGCCGTCGCCGACCCTCGGCATCGCAGGACCCGCGACGTCCTCGCCCTCGAAGGGGAAGGTTGACTCGGTCACCATCGCGCAGAGACGCTGGAAGATGCCGAGGTAGAACTGCTCGTAGATGGACGTCGGGCCGCGAAGCGGACCCTGCAGCTGCAGGACGACCGCGATCGTCCGGCCGCGGAACCCCACTGGCACGGCGCACACAGGCACCTCGATCCCCTCGTGCACCCCGAGCGTCGCCCCCTCGATGAGCCGGCCGCTCGACAGCGCCATCACGGCCTGTGGCCACCGGGTCGCTGGGTGCACGCCGCCCACAAAGTCCTCGGCGAGCAGCGTCGAGCGGTTGTTGGGCCGCACCTGGCCGAGGACCACCAGCGAATCGGGCTCGTCCTGCGAGCTTGCGATCGGCGCGATGAGCAGCAGGTCCGAGAAGGCGAGGTCCGCGAGCAGCGACCAGTTCGCGATGAGGTGCTGGAGGTGCTCGCGCTCGTCGTCGCTGAGCTGGGGTCCCGGCAGGGCCCAGACGTCGGTCACGGCTCGAACCCGCCGATCGGGACCTCGACACGTCGGCGGAGGTCGTAGGCGGCAAGGGAGGACACGCCCACGCCGGCAAGCAGGTCGCGCAGGTCGCTCGAGCGCTCCGAGACGTGCTCCAGCCGGTGGGCGTCCGACGCGGTCGTGAAGGGAACACCTCTCGCGTGGAACCGCTCGAGGAGCCCGAGCGCGGGGTACTGCTCGGCACCGGGCTTCGACCACCCCGCGCTCGAGACTTCGGCGGACATGCCCGAGGACGCCGCAGCCTCAGCGATGCGGTCCCACCACTCCTCGGGGGCGCCGGGCCGGTGCCCCGCGACCTTGATCACGTCTGGATGGGCGAGCACGTCACAGCTTCGGGTGGCCGCCAGCTCCTCCATCGCGTCGGTGTAGGCGTCCCAGGCCCGGTCCACGCTGCGGTGGTCCCACTCGGCCATCGAGACAGGGTCCGAGAGGTCGTCGAACTGCCAGATCCCGATCCAGTGAACCGAGCCCAGCAGCACGTCGAAGGGGTACTGCGCGAGCAGGGCCGAGACGCCGTCCATCTGGCCGCGGAAGTAGTCGACCTCCATGCCCATGACGACCGGCAGGCCCTGGCGCTTGGCCTCCAGGCACAGCTCCACGTAGGCATCGAGGTCTGAGCGCATGTGATGGTCGAAATACGCGGCCATCGGGGCCTCGAGGTGCTGCTCGCCCGGCGCGTCGCGCCAGAAGTCGCCGACGACGTCGTGCAGCTGGACGAACCGGTGGAGGTGCTCGGTCAGCGCGATCTGGGTGACCCCCTCGGCGGCGGCAGCGTCGCAGTACGACGCGATCTGGTCGATGCTCAGCCACGTGTCGGCGCGCGAGTGGGGCCAGAGGTGGAGGTGGTAGTCGAGCATCGCGGTTCTCCGATGCTACGTCGGTGCCCCGAGGGCGCGGCCGAGGAGGACCAGCCCCGAGAGGTCCCCGATCTCCTCGTCCAGGCTCGGCACCGTGACAACGAGCGGCGCGGCGTGGGCGACCCGGTCTCGCGCGGCGGCCTCGCGTCGCGCGACGACGGCCCATTCGCGGGCGGAGGCGGCGGCGACGCGCAGGACCCGCTCGGTGGCTCCGGGTTCGACGCCGAGGTCGTCCGCGGCGACAGCTGCGAGAGCGGCGGCGTCCGAGGCGAGCTCGTTCGCCGCGAGCTCCGTCTCGGGGTCGGCGAGGGATGCCGGCAGGGCGCGATTGAGGACGAGCGCCCCGACCTCGTAGTGGCGGCGATCGAGTTCCCGCAGGAAGAACTCAGCCTCGCGCAGGGGCGACGGCTCAGGGGTCGCGATCACCAGGAAGCTTGTCCGTTCGTCGGAAAGAAGGCGCGAGACGGCCCGCGCACGCTCGATGAACCCCCCGTACATGGAGTGCAAGGAGAGGAAGAACTCCGTGATGTCGGCGAGGAACTGCGTGCCGAGGATCCGATCGGCGATCTGGGTGAACGGGCGGGCGGCGAAACCCAGCAGTCCGCCCTTTGCGGGGGCGATCAGCCACCGCAGGAGCCTCGAGGAGAAGAACTCCTCCATCCGCTTCGGCGCGTCCAGGAAGTCGAGCGCATTGCGGGTCGGCGGCGTGTCGACGACGATCAGGTCCCACTCCCCTGTCGAGTGCAGCTCGTGGAGCCGCTCCATCGCGATGTAGTCGTGGCTCTGCACGAACCGCCCGGTGAGGTTCTGGTACAGGGGGTTCGACAGGATGCGCTCGACCGTCCGCTCGTCGGGGGCGTGCATGCGGATGAGGTCGTCCCAGCTCTGCTTCATGTCGAGCATCGCGCAGTAGAGCTCGCCCCGGGGCACTACGCCGGCGGCCTTCAGCGTCGCGTCGTCGATGCGAACGACGTCGTTGCCGATCCCCTTCAACCCCAGCGCGTCGGCGAGGCGCCGCGCCGGGTCGATGGTCAGGACGAGGACCTTGCCGGGCGCCGACGTGGCGGCGAGGAGCGCGATCGAGGCGGCGGTCGTCGTCTTGCCGACCCCACCGGGCCCGCAGCACAGCAGGATCTCGCGGGTCTCGGCGAGCCGCCTGATGGAGTGCTCGGCGGTCACGATGAGACCGCCGTCGCGCGAGCGCCCGACTGGCAGGTCATGCGAGCTCCCCCGCCAGGGACGTGGCGACCTGCTTGGTCGCCCGCAGACCCTCCGCGCGCGCGAAGAGGTAGGGCTGGAACACGATCGGGACGTCCGTGGGGACGCTCGCGCGCAGCGTGGCCACGTGCTGCACCGCGATCCGGCGGCGTGCGCTCGCGTGCCGTGCAGCCTGGAAGACGCCGTCGAACCTGGACTTCCCGAGCGTCCCCGGCCTCGCCTTCGCCACCTCGGCGAACAGCGCCTCATCGCGGACGCCGAACAGCTCGGGGAGCGCGCGGTTGACCACGATGCCCGCGACGTGCACGCCGGTCTCGGTGCCGATCCGTCCTACGAGCTCGATGGTCTCCTGCACGGGCATCTCCTCGGGCGTGGTGACGACGACCACCCCCGTGGTCGCCTCGTCGTTCAGGATGTCGAGCATCCAGTCGGTCTGGGACCGGATGAGGCCGACCTTGACGAGGTCGTTGATCGCCTGCGGGGCGGTCAGGTGCCCGATCACGTGGCCCGTGGCCGCGGAGTCGACGATGACCACGTCATAGTTGCGGTCTCGAACCTCGAAGCAGAACTTCCCGACCGTGAGGATCTCGCGGACCCCGGGAGCGGCGGTCGCGAGGAAGTCGAACGCGGAGGCCAGCGGACCGATCCGTCCGATCACCGGGATGTGCGCCTGCACGCGGAGGTACTCGCGGAGCGACGCCTCGGTGTCCATCGACATGACATAGGGACCGTCCGCGACCTTGACCGGGTCGAAGCCGACGGATCCCGCTTCGAACGCGGCGGCGAGGTCGCCCTTGGCGTCGACCTCGCAGGTGAGCACCCGCTTGCCCTGCGCGGCAAGCATCCACGCCAGCCCGGCAGCGATGGTCGTCTTCCCGGTGCCGCCCTTGCCGGTGACGAAGAGCAGGTTGCGCTCGGTGATCGGGATCATGGTCGCCCGCCGAGCGGCGTCAGGGCGTGCCGAAGCCGACCCGGCGCTCCCCGGCAGGGGCGCCGACCTCGACGTAGGCGACACGGGCACTCGGGACGCCGACCTTGCGTCCTCGCCGGTCGACAAGCCAGAGCACGGCCTCCTTGTTGAGGGCGTCCTCGACCTGCTGGAGGACCTCGTCTCGATCCGCGTCCTCGGGGAGGTCGATCTCGAGCTCTTTCATCGACTGGACGATTCCGATGCGGACTTCCACGAAACTCTCCTCCTGGGCGACGGTCGCGATCATGCCCATGCTACGGGCCTTTGGCATGATGGCCATCGTGCCCGTTCCGGTCGAGTCCGAGCGAAACCGGCGCTGGGCGTCGACGATGCGCGGCCATGCCGTGCCCGGGAGCGTCGTGCTCGCGCACGCGGACTCGTCGGCCAGGCTTGCGCCCGCAGATTCCCCGGGCCGCGACGCAAACCTCGGCGTCGACCGTCGTCGCCGGGAGGAGCGTGAATCGGGGCTCCTGGCGGCTGGAGCGACGCGGGGGACCGGTGCGGGGGCCCGCGCACGGGCGGAGGAGCCTGACGAGTGGCGCACGTGCTTCGAGCGTGACCGCGATCGGATCCTGCATTCCAGCTCCTTCCGACGTCTCGCCGGCAAGACGCAGGTCTTCGTGTTCCCCGAGGACCACCAGCGCACCAGGCTGACGCACGCGCTGGAGGTCACCCAGATCGCCGGCGGAATCGCGCGCGCCATCGGGCTCAATGTCGCGCTGACCGAGGCGATCGCCCTCGGCCACGACTGCGGGCACGGGCCCGGTGGTCATGCGAGTGAGGATGCCCTCGATCCCTATGTCGAGGGCGGCTTCGATCACGCCCCGTGGGGGGCGGAGGTGTCGCTCGCCCCGCTCAACCTCTGTGCCGAGACGCTTGACGGGATCGCGAACCACTCATGGTCCCGGCCCGCGCCATCGACGCCGGAGGGCGAGGTCGTGAGCTGGGCGGACAGGATCGGCTACGTCTGCCACGACTTCGAGGACGCCGTCGCCACGGGCATCGTCTCGCCGTCGCGCCTGCCCGAGATCGTGGTCGAGCGCTGCGGCGTCCGGCGTGGCGAGCAGATCGGCTGCTTCATCGACGCGATGGTGCACACCGTCGTCGAGACGGGCATCGTCGGCATGGACGCGCCGCATGCCGACGCGCTGGCCGCATTCCGGGCCTTCAACTACGAGCACATCTACCTGCGCGACGCATCGGTGGCCCAGGGCGAGGCCGTGGTCGACGTGCTGCGCGCCCTTGTGGACCACTACATCGACCAGCCGAACCAGATCCCCGAACGCCACGGCGATGGTCTCGTGAGCGGTGAGCCCGACGCGGTCTTCGCCGCGGTGCGCTACGTCTCGGGGATGACCGATCGCTTCGCGTTCCGCACGGCGCTCTCGACGCTGGGCTGGGATCCGGCGCGGCTTCCCCAGGGCATCGACCGGTAGCCCTCAGTTCCCCCTCGTCGCGGCGTTGAGATCGATCATCGGGGCCCTGGCGCCCTGCATCCACTCGGCGCGCAGCTCCGTCGTCCGCACGGCGACATGGCGGTGCGGGAGGATCCAGAACGAGTTCGAGACGATGGCGTCGTGCACCTCGTCGGCCACCACCGAAGGATCGATCCCTGCCTTCACCGCTGCAGTGGCGAAGCTCTCAACGGCCTTGACGTCATCCTGGGACTCCCACGATGCCAGAGTTCCCGGCATGTTGCGCATCGACTCGTGGATGCGGGTGTTGACGAACCCGGGGGCGAGCACGGAGACGCCGACCGGGCTCTCGAGCATCGCGAGCTCGTAGAAGAGCCCCTCGGACAGGCCCACGACGGCGAACTTCGAGGTCAGGTACGGCCCCATCCCGGGCACCCCCCCGAGTCCTGCCAGGGAGGCCGTGTTCACGACATGGCCCTCGCCCTGCTCCAAGAAGAGCGGGAGGAAGACGTGCACGCCGTGGACGACGCCGTCGAGGTTCACACCGTGCACCCAGCGCCAGAGCTCCATGGGCGCTCCGATGACCGGTCCGCCACCGACCCCCGCGTTGTTGAAGATGAGGTGCGCGGCGCCGAACACGTCGAGCGCCGCGTCGCGCAGCGCTTCGACGTCAGCCAGCTTCGCCACGTCGCAGTGGACGCCGATGACCTCAGCACCGTCAGCGCCGAGGTTGGCCACGGCCTCGTCGAGCGGTCCCTCCTCGATGTCCCCGAGCACGAGCCTCGCGCCAGCCTTGGCGAGCCGCTTCGCCGTCGCGAGCCCGATCCCGCTCGCGCCGCCCGTGATGACCGCCGTCCTGCCCTGCACGTCCATGTGACCTCCTCGGAAACGCAGAGCATTGCAGGATTGGCTAGCCGAGCCGAAGCTCCTGGCGGTAGAGGCGGGCCGGCCCCTGTGCCGCAACCCGCTCAGCGAGGTCCCCGAACGTCCCTGCGACCTCGCTGTCGGGGGCGGCGACCGTGACCGGCGTCCCGACGTCCCCGCCTTCGCGGACGGACGGAACCAGGGGAATCTGGGCGAGCAGTGGGGTGCCGAGATCGTTCGCCAGCGCCTCGCCGCCGCCGGCGCCGAACAATTCGTACCGCGCCCCGTCGTCGCCGGTGAACCAGCTCATGTTCTCGACGACGCCGCGCACCGAGAGTCGGAGCTTCCTCGCGGCGAGCGCGCTGCGCTGCGCGACGCGCTGGGCTGCGGGCTGCGGGGTCGTGACCACGTAGATCTCGACGGACGGGACGACCTCGCTGAGCGTGAGCGCGACGTCGCCGGTCCCCGGGGGCATGTCGATCAGGAGGAAGTCGGGCTCGCCCCACCAGGCCTCGGTGACGAACTGCGAGATCGCCTTGTGCAGCAGGGGGCCTCGCCAGATCACCGGCTGGTCGTCGCTCACGAACCACCCCATGGAGAGCCACCGGACCCCGTGGGCGAAGGTCGGGATCACGGTGTCGCCGAGCACGACCGGCTCGACCGCCGCGGTCACCATCTTCGGGATGCTGAAGCCGTAGACATCGGCATCGAGGACCCCGACGCGATGGCCCAGCCGCGCGAGGCTGATCGCAAGGTTCACCGTGACGGACGACTTGCCGACCCCGCCCTTGCCCGAGCTGATCCCGAGCACCCGCGTCACGCTGCCGCGGGCCAGGAACGAGGGGGTCTCGGCGCCGTGCTGGTGCCCGCCACCGGGCGCCGCGGTCATCTGGTGGCGCAGCACCGAGCGGACGTGCAGCATCTGGGTCTCGTCCATCGTCCGCACGACCACGTTGGCAGCCCTGCCATCGTGCTCGGCTGCTGCGTCGGCGAGGAGCGTGCGCAGGTGCGCGACGGTCGGCCACGTGGGGATCGGGACGAGCAGCTCGACCGTCGTCTGGCCTGGTGCGTCGTCGATCGCGCCCACCATGCCGACGTCGCCGAGGGTCAGGTCGAGCTGCGGATCCTCGAGGCTCTCGAGTGTCGCTCGCAGGTCGCGTGGCACGTGTGAGGTCCTCTCCGGCGCCCGTGGGTGTTCACGGACCGGTGCGTAGACTACTGATCGTGTCCGCTCGCATGCCTGCGAAGGCGGCAAACCCACCGTCCGCCCACAGTGATCCTGAGGGGTTCAGCGCCGCGGTGGCAGCCCTCTCGAGCTCGTTCGGCGATCCGACCCGTCGCGCGATCTACCTCTTCGTGCGCGCCCATCCCGACGTCACGGTCACCGAGATCGCCGATGCGTTCTCGATCCACACCAACGTCGCCCGGCACCACCTGGACCGCCTCGTCGCTGCAGGCCACGCCGTTGCGAAGACGGTGCCGAAGGGTGTCGGACGCCCCGCGAAGACCTATGTGGCCGTCGATGAATCACTCGAGATCACCGGTGCCACCCGACGCGACGAGCTCCTCGTGGCATTGCTGGAGCGGTCGCTGGAGCTCCTCGGGCCCGAGCAGGCCGAGGCCATGGCACTCGAGGTCGGCGAGGCCTACGGCCGCAGCCTCGCAGCCCAGATGGGCGCGGGCGACTCCCAGCGCTCCGTGCGCCAGGCGATGACCGCCGTCGCCGCGGCGCTCACCGCGCACGGTTTCGCGGCCCGCGCCGAGTCCCGTGACGGCACCGCGTCGATCGTCTCGGACGCCTGCCCGTTCGGCGAGGCCGCAGCGCATCACCCGGTCCTGTGCGCGGTCGACCGGGGACTCGTCCGCGGGATGCTCGATGCGCTCGGCGCCACGGGTCCCTCGCCGGTCACGCTCTCATCGAGGGCGCGCGGCGACGATGCGTGCCGAGCCTCCGCCTGAGATGCCCCGGGCGTTCCTCGACTACGCCACGGCCGCCCCGCTGCGGCCCGAGGTCGCAGCGGCGATCACCGAGTGGCTGACGCTTCCGCAGGCGGATCCCGGCCGGGGGTACGAGGAGGCGCTGATCGTGCGCCGGGCGGTTGAGGCGGCGCGCGACGCGGTGGCGGACCTCGTCGGCGCGACGCCTCGCCAGGTGGTCTTCACATCGTCGATCGCCGAGTCTGTCAACACCGCGATCGCCGCGGCGCTGCGCGACGGCGGCCGCGCGCTGGTCGCCCCTGTCGAGCGGACGAGCGTCCTCGAGGCCGCCGCCCGCTACGGCACCGTCGAGCTGCTCGACGTGGATCGCGACGGCAGGGTCGTCCCCGAGGCACTGGCGGGCGCCCTCGCCGGCGGACCGACCGCGCTCGTGTGCCTGCAGCTCGCGAACCATGAGACCGGCACGCTCCAGGCCGTGGCGCCGCTCGCCGCAGCGGCCCATGCGGCCGGCGCGGCC
>Ga0181534_10001084_pt1 | contig 18178 bp, 14 predicted proteins | sample PEATcosm2014_Bin_37_FD_119758 | JGI IMG/M metagenome (GOLD analysis project Ga0181534, IMG submission 119758) | Peatland microbial communities from MTU Mesocosm Facility, Houghton, MI, USA - PEATcosm2014_Bin17_10_metaG | ecosystem: Environmental > Terrestrial > Soil > Wetlands > Peat | place... | reverse complement strand
GGCGGTTTTGCGTTGAACGGCCTGCCTGGACGCGATGTTTCAAACGCCGTGGTTGCGAACTTTGACTGTTGAAGCGGCCAGGCGGCGGCTTTGATTGCGCCATGAACGACAGCTCCAGGAAATTCGCGGAACGCGGAACCCACCGGCCGGATGGCGCGGTTGGGCCGAAGCCGCCGGACGCGGAATTGCTGGCCGCCCTCGCCGCTGGCCAGGCGGAAGCCTTTTGGTCCTTGTGGAACCGTTTTCAAAAAGGTCTCCGCCAGCTTTGTCTCCGGGAAATGAACGGCCACGCGCCAGATGCGGAGGACGCTTTAAGCCAGGTGATGATCAAGGCGCGGGATCGACTGCCGGCCTGCGCCGGGAAAATCATGCGCCCGGAAGCGTGGCTCTATCGGCTGGCCAGGAATCTGTGCATTGACCTGCGGCGGGAAAATCACCGCCGGACTGAAATCGGTGAAAGCTGGAAGAATGCCACGCTGGCGGAACCAATAGCCAGCCAGCCCATCTTGCACATCGAGGGAGAATCGGTGATCCAACAGAGGATTGCCGCCCTGCCGCCGCCCCTGCGGGAGACGTTCGAGCTGCACATCGTCCGGGAAATTTCCGTCAGGGAAGTCGCCTCGCAGCTTGGACTGTCATCGGCCAACGTGCGCAAGCGCGTGCAACTGGCCCGCGCCCGGTTGCGCCGGGAGATTGCCGGCAGCCAGGATGGCAACGGCAACCCACAGCCGTCAGAAAAAAATCCGACGGGCGCGACTCCGGCAAAACCGCCGCCACGGCAATCCAGCAAACCGTCGGAACTTTTTCCATCCGGTGCATTCATCAGCACCGTGCGGGTGAAATTGCCCTGCGGTGTGGAGCAGTTGTTCCATGTTTTTCCCTTGAGAGCGTCGTTTGGGCTGGAGCGAAAAAAGAAATCGTTGCAGGGTCATGTTTCGCAAAATCCGGACAACTGGAAAAAACGCCTGGAACTGGCCGAATCATTTCACCTCACGGGTGACTGGGAAAACGCGGTGGCAGAGTGGCAAAACGTGCTGGCACATCAACCGCATCTGTCAGCCGCTTTGAAACTGGGTGACACCCAGCTCAAACTGGGCGCGCGGGATGCGGCGGCCGCGGTTTTCAGACACGCCCGGCGGCAACATTTTCAATCCGCGGCAACGGGGCGGCATCTGGACGGCTGGCTGGCCTTCTGTCAAAAAAGCGCCGGCCGCGCCGTGCTGGAATTTCAGGCGGCGGCGGAGTTGGAGCCGGAGAATCCCGTTCACTGGCATGGCCTGGCGCAGGCCCACCGGCTGGCAGGAGCCACGCCAGAATCGCTGCTGGCGATTCAGCGCGCCTTGAATCTCAACCCGGACGATCTGGTGGCATTGAGCCTCGGCCATGAAATGCTGCTCGCCGCCGGTGACATTGAAGAAGCCGCCCGACGGGCGCAGCATCTCTTGAACCTGGCCCCGCTGGATTTGCTGACGCTGCGGCGGCTGGTTGAATGCCGCTGCCAATTGGAACCTGCCCCGGGCGCGGTTGATCTTGAAACGAAACGGCTTTTGCGGCGCGCGACGCAGCTGTCCCAAAATCCGCTTTTGATCCACGAATCGCTGGCGGCATTTTTCCTCGCGCAAGACAAACCGCAACGAGCGCTGGCGGTTCACCGTGAATACGCCGAGCAACATCCGCGGTGTCCCTGTGCCAGGGAAAATTATTCACGCCTGCTGGCCGCCACCGGTTGTCCGGACCGGCGGCCGGCGGATCCGTGTGTCTGGAAATTGCCGGTGCTGAAATGCTGCAATGGCGCGTGCCGCTGGCACGAAAAATCCGGGCTTCCCCATGTTTGACCAAAGAACGGCTGCCGCCGGGAATTTCTTGTTTTTGCGCCAAGTGACATTCTGGTGGCATCTGCATTGCAAACTTCCAACAACGCCGGAAAATTCACAACTGGCCTTCGAGATTCGTCTTAAGGGGTGAAATGAACAGACATCTTTATTTTTGAAATCTCTTTACAGCTGAATACCCATGAAACCCTCTATCTTGAAAAAGCTTGCCCTGGCTACCGCGTTGTTCGCGAGCGCTTTGGGGATCACAACCACTCAAGCCCAGCCCACCATCAGCCTGACCAGTCCTGTCAGCGGGGCTGGCTTCTCTGCCCCGGCCATGCTGGCGCTGTCGGCGACGACAGCGGACATTGACGGCACGGTGACAAACGTGGCCTTCTATCAAGGATCAACCCTGCTGGGCAATGCGACCAGCACGCCCTTCACCCTCACTACGGCGAACATTTTCGCCGGGAGTTACTCGCTGACGGCGGTGGCGACGGACAACAACGGTTTGAGCAGCACCTCCAGCGTGGTGAACGTGACGGTGACCAACACGGTCGCCCTCAACGTGCTGCAATCCATCAAGACGGTGTTCGTGATCGCGATGGAGAACCATGACCTGGTGCAGAAGAATCCGACCGGCAGCCCGCAGCAGATGCTGGGCAATCCGGCCGCGCCCTACTTCAACAGCCTGATCACGCCCGGCAACCCGAACGCGGCGCAGACGGCGTGGGCCACGCACATGTTCAGTTGCGCCATCAACGGCGAGCATCCCTCCGAGCCGAACTACATCTGGGCCGAGGCGGGGACGGACTTTGGTGTCCGCTCGGACAACGATCCGAACCAGTCCGCGTCGGTGCATAACGTCTATACCAACGTGCAGCATCTCTCGGCGCAGTTGACGTCGGCGGGCATTCCGTGGCGCTCCTATCAGGAAGACCTGGAATACACCACCTCCGAGGAGAAAAGCGCTTCCGGGACCACCACGATCGTCAATCCTTACAACGGCACCAAACAATACAACTACGGCGTGAAGCACAACCCGATGGCGTTCTTCCCGGACACGCAGAACGTCAACTGCTACCCGATGACGAACTTCTGGACGGATCTGGCGAACAACAACATTGGCCGTTATAACTGGATCACGCCGGATCAATACAACGAGTGGCATAGTGCGCTGAACGGCACCTATACCTATAACGGCACTGCCTGGACGGGCGACCAGTCGGCCATCGCCTCCGGTGACAACTGTCTCTCGATCATCATCCCCAAGATCATGGCGTCGGCGGCGTATAAGGATCATGGCGTCATCATCATCTGGACGGACGAGACGGAAAGCACGGATGACACGAACACGACGCTGCCGTATATCATCATCTCGCCCATGGCGAAGGGGAATGCCTATGCGAGCACGCTGCCTTACAACCATTCCTCGGACCTCAAGACGATGGATGAGATCTTCGGGCTGGCCTACCAGACCAATGCGATCCCCGCCAATGGGAGCGGGCTGGGTTACTATGACGCGCAGAACGACGGCAAATACGATTATGTGGACGGCCACAGCGCCACCATCTATGACTTGAGCGACTTCTTCCAGGGCGTTCCACCGGTGCCGCCGGTGGCCGGCACGGCCTATTATGCGCGCCCCGCCAATGTGTCGTTGCTGGTCAAGATCAGCAATCTGTTAACCAATGTGACGGATGCCAATGGGACTGCGGTTACGCTGGTTGGGGTGGGAGCCGACGGGCAGAATCTATTGAGCACGAACGGCACGACGCTCTTCAACAATGGCACCTACATTCTATACACGAACAGTATCACGGCCAATGTCGTTGACAGCTTCAAATATACGGTCAGCGATGGGCAGGGCGGAGTCGGGGTTGGAACGGTAGTGATCATCCCGAACAATAACATCGTCGGCCAGACGAACGTAAGGTTGAATGTCTCGACAACCAACGTCACCGCGAATTTCTTCGGCGTGCCCGGCTTCAGTTACACCGTGGAGCGTTCGACGAACCTGACGGCGGGATTGGGCTGGGTGTCCATCAGCACCAACACGGCGCCGGCCAACGGTTTGATCCAGGTCATTGACAACTTCCAAGATCTGGGGATACCCATCCCGCCCGTGCCTTCCGGCGTATTTTACCGTCTGCGTTACAACCCTTGACGCCGAAACAAAAACCATAAATCCACAAACCTTGTTAATAACATAACTTATGAAAAAGATCTTGTTCTTATACGGAATAATGATGCTCAAGCTGGCCGCTCCGGCGGGCGCGACGCCAATCCTGAACGCGGACTGGACGGTCAACCTCGCCATACCGGAAGGCAGTCCGGTTGGAATAACGACGGCGCAGACCTTTGGCAATCTGCCCGGCAGTCCCATCACGGGCGTGTCGGTGGATTTAAACATCGGCGGCGGCTACAACGGGGGGTTGTTCGGCTACTTGGTGTTGCAGGATGCAAATGGGAACGTGGCGACGGAGATTCTGCTGAACCATGTGGGAACAACGCCGTCGAATCCGCTCGGTTCGTCCGGGTCGGGATTTAATGTCACCTTGACCGACAGCGGGACGGTCAATGGGGACATCCACGGGGCAACCGGCATTCCGACGGGATTGTGGCAACCGGATTCGGCGAACACCTTGGCGAACACCTTTGACGGATTGACGGCGAACGGCACTTGGACGCTTTTTCTGGTGGACCTTTACGGCGGCGGCGGAACGAGCACGCTAAACAGTTGGGGCCTGGACGTCAACGTGCCGGACCGGATGCAAACGGGGCTGATGTTGGGAATGAGCGGGTTTCTGATTCTGGTTTTCGAAAAAATCATTCGATCCAGACGCGAAAAACTGCAAGCCCTGGAATCAATTTGAAGTAAAACACCGGACGTTTCTGCGTCATCAACCCACCGTAATTCAAGCGGTCAGCACGGCGGTTGTGCGGTCTCAACGGAGACTGACACAACCGCCCTTTGGCATTTTTTATGACAGAGCCAGCAAAAATCCGTTGCTCGGAAAATCCGGGAGACTTTGAGCAAATCCTGCGGGCCATTATCGAACGGTCCGTCAAATACCGTTCCGCCGCCATCCTGATAGCGGCGGTGGTTGTCATCTTTGGCATCTGGTCGGCGGCGCAGCTCTCCTTGGATGTCACGCCCGACATCAGCAATTTGCAAGTGCAGATACTCACCCCGGTGCCCGATCTTTCGCCGGAAGAAATTGAAACATCCGTCACCCGGCCCATCGAGTTGGAAATGTTCGGCCTGCCCGGTTTGGAGCAGGTGCGCTCGCTCACGCGTTTTGGCGTTTCCCAAATCTGCCTGATTTTTTCCGACGGCACCGATTTGTATCAGGCGCGGCAAATGGTAACCGAGCGGCTAGCTGGTGCGGTTGGAAAAATTCCACCGGGTCTTTCGCCTAAACTCGCTCCGCCCAGTTCGGGCCTCGGCGAAGTTTTCACTTATGCGCTGGCCTATAAGCCCAACCGCGCCCCAACCGGCGCTTCCGAGGAAGAAAGGTTGCGGCGTTTGAAGCTGATGCAGGAATTTGTGGTTAAGCCCTGTCTGAAATCCGTCAAAGGTGTGGCGGACATCAACACAACGGGTGGCTACGATCAGGTAATGGTGGTCGAAGTGGATCCGCTCAAGCTGCCGAACGTCGGCTATGATATGAACGACATTGCTGTCTTGATGGCTCGCGACGTGGCTGTGGGCGGCGGCGCGCTGGTGGAACGGGACGGAAACCAGTTCATCATCCGCTCCCGCTCGCGGGCGCAGACCAGCAACGAACTGGCGAATTGCTGCCTCAAACTGCCGTGGGTGTTGCGCGCCGAACCATTAAGCACGGTGGCCAGCATCAACCTCGGCTCAAAAATCCGGCTCGGTGCCGCCACGCTCAATGGCGAGGAAGCCGTGCTGGGCACGGCCATGATGTTGACGGGAGAAAACGCGCACGCCGTGGCGAGCTCTTTCAACCAAGCCCTGGCCGAAGCCCAAAGCCGGCTGCCGGCGGACATGGAGTTAAAACCACTTTACGACCGGTCCGAACTGGTGGACGGAGTCATTGCAACTGTCGGACACAATCTCACTCTAGCTGCCGGATTGGTCATTGCCGTGCTGCTCCTGTTCCTGCGCAGTTGGCGGGCGGCGCTGATTGTCGCCAGCGTCCTGCTCCTGTCGTTTGCCTTGGGCCTTGGCGGCATGGCGACGTTCGGCATCATGGGCAGCCTGATGACGCTCGGGGCAATTGATTTCGGCGTGGTGGTGGACGATACCATCGTCATGGTGGAAAACGTCGCGCGAAAACTGGCCGGGCTTTCCGATAATGGCGCGCCCGCCAGTCAAGCATCGCGACTGGCCACCATCGTGGACGCCTGCTGCCAGGTGCGCAAACCCATGTTTGTCGGAATGCTGGTCATCATCGGTGCTTATGTTCCAATTCTGACTTTGGGCGGCGTGGAAGGCCGGATGTTTCGGCCGCTGGCGCAATCGGTGATTCTATTATTGGCAAGTTCGCTGCTGCTGACGGTCACACTGGTTCCGGCCTTGTGCGCCTTGGGACTGGGATCGGTTGGCACGATGCAAGAGCCGCAGTTTCTGAACGTCCTGCGTGCAAATTACGAAAAACTTTTTCAAGCCTGCCGCCGTTTTCGCTGGTGGTTTTTGGCGGGCGCATTGTTGCTGGCGGGCGGAGCTGGCTTTCTTTCGACACGGTTGGGCGCGAATTTTCTGCCATATTTAGACGAAGGCTGGCTGGTCGTGGAGGTGCAGCGCGCGCCGCAAATCAGTCTGGCGAAATCCGTGGACATGGAACTCAAAACCGAACGTGCCATCCGCGCGGCGGTGCCGGAAGTCAAAAATCTTTATTCGCGCATCGGCATGTCGGAAATTGCCACTGATCCGCAAGGTGCGAATCAAAATGACATTTACATCAGCTTCAAATCGCACGCCCAATGGCGCAAAATCAATGGCCGCCCGATTTTAAAATCCGAGCTGGCGCAAATCATCAAGGCAACCATCGAACACAGAGTGCCCGGCCAGGAATTGGAACTCAACCAGCCCATCGCGGTGCGGTTCGACGAATTGCTCGAAGGCGTGCGGACCGACCTGGCGATCAAATTATTCGGGCCGGATTACGACCAGTTGGATTCGTTGGCCGGCAAGGTTACTGGCATCGTAAAAAAAATTCCCCATGCCGGCGAAGTGGTGATTGACCAACCGGGCCGCACCGCCATGCGAGAGTTTATCCCTGATCCGATTCCCGCCGTCCGCTTTATGATTGCGGGCGACGTGATGAACAACGCCGTTTCCATCGGTCTGGCCGGGCGCGAGGTCGGGCGCGTGGACGAAGGCGATATTTTCTATCCCATCGTCGTGCGGGTCGCCGAATCCGCCCGCACCAATCCCGCGACGCTGGCGGCGTTGCCAGTGCGCAGCGCCGACAGTTCGTATGTCGCTACGTTGAACGACGTGGGCAGATGGGAAGATAAGGAATCATCGGTCAGCACCATTACGCGCGAGCAGGCACAGCGTCGCGAAGCCATCATGGTCACAGTGAACACCCTGGACGTGGTCGGGTTTGTGGCGCAAGCGCGGGCGGCAATTGAAAAACAACTCCAGCTTCCGCCCGGCTGCCGCCTCGAATTCAGCGGTGCCTACAAAAACTGGCAGTCCGGCAGCAGACGCCTGCTGCTCTCCAGCGTGGCGTTTATTGTGTTAAGTCTGGCGCTGGTTTATGCCGCGCTGAAAAACTGGAGGCAGACCGCCTTGGTCGCCTTTGGCCTGCCGTTCGCCCTAGTTGGCGGAGTCTACGGTTTGTGGTTGCGCGATCTGCCGCTGACAATGCCCGCCGCGATTGGCTTCGTCACCCTGGGCGGCTTGAGCATTCTTAATGGCATCGTTCTGATGACCTACTTCAACGAGCTTCGCGTTCAGGGAATGCCGCCGGCGCTCGCCGCATTGTGCAGCGCCAAAACGCGGTTGCGTCCGGTGCTGATGACGGCGCTGGTGGCCAGCGTTGGTTTTGTGCCGATGGCGCTTTCGACCAGCCAGGGCGCGGAATTGCAAAGGCCATTCGCCACCGTCGTAATTTTTGGCATACTGACCTCGACCGCCCTGACGCTGTTGATCATCCCGCTCTTGCTGGCGGGGGGCGAAAATGCCGGGCGTTCCCGGCTGCCAGCTTAAAAATAGTGCTAAACACAGCGACATAATAGATTACGGATCAAATGCGGCACAAGCGGGTTAACTCATCATTTGGTTCTGACCAGCCGAGGAATTGCTGCTCTACCCGATCAACCAGCGCCTGGAGTGTGGGAAGGTATACATTGTGAACACAGTTACGGCGGGTTCGCTTCCCCCCAAGCGACCGTCATTTCATTCAGGGAAGAAATGCCTTCGCAGGTGAGGAACACGCATTGGTTAGTTGAAATGATGTAATAAGACATGGGTTCAATCGGTGGAAAAAGGATTTTTGCCGGCCTGAAGTTTGCGTTCGGCCTGGAGCCAGTCGTCCAGTTCGCGACCCGCCGCTCCACCCCGCGCCAGATAGATTTCTTCGGCGCGCCGCCGGATTTGCTCCGTGGTGGGCGGGAGTTTGGGGGTGTGGACGGTTGGCGCAGTTTGAAACTGCCCGATGTGTTTTTGTTTTCGTGTTTTCATATTGTGGATTCTTTCATTAGTTGTTTGCTCTGGGACCGTTCCACAGTCGGTTGCACTTGCACAAACGGCGCCTGCTTTTGGAAATTTGAGCTCCGATGGGAAAACAAGACTGCCGGGTCCGGTCTTTCACTTTCGCGTTCCATTCCAGATCGCGCCGACTTGTTGTGCCACATCGCGGCGATGACAAACAATTCGGCCACAAACAGGACAAATAGGGCATTCACGTTTCCCTCCTTCTCATAATTTTGATCGTCTTGCTTTGCGTCTTCATGGTGCTTCTTCCTTTCGGGCGAGGTTGATCGCTCGTGCGTCGTTTGGATGCCGGAGGGCCTCGACTAAGCTGCGGAATTCCGGGTTGTTTTTTAACTCCATACGGGCGAGTTGTTCCAGGCGATCCACCGTTGAAGACGGAAGTTGCAAGCTTGTTCGCACGGAATTGAAGAATCGACGATCCGATTCATCGGCCAACTGGCTGAAATGGAGTTCCACGATGTAAGATTCAATTTTGGCTGATTGCGAATCGCCGGCTTGGGCACGAGCGGCCTCGCGTTCACGATCAAGGCGCGCCGAAACTTCCCGGAACAGTTCGATGGTTTCAAATGAATAGCGGTCCCCGGTGACCTGCGAAACGGAGCCCATCACGGTTCCCAGTCCAAGCGTCCGGTCTTTCGAATCCCAGCCGTAGTCTCGCTCCCTGCTCGCGTCAACGATGATAATTGCCAATCGTCGCGGAATTTTGACGGTAGCTTGCGGTGTCATGACCGATTCTTCCAGCTTGATGGCCCGTTCCACGGGTCCCCGTAGACCAAGATTATCGGTGATTCCGCCGTCAATCAGGTGGATGAATTTTCGCCGGTCGCCGTCAACGTAAGAGCGTTCCTGTAATGCCAAATCTTTCAATCGGCTGGATGCCATTGGATTGGATAAAACTGACTCAATAAACTCCGGTTCCGGCGCGGGATGCTCTGCCGAGTAATTCTTCAGAACCACCGGCCCAAAATACGGCGGGAACGCCGCCGATGCCGCCACTGCGCGAGCGAGGGGGAACTTCGACAAATCGGACTGGAGCAGGTCGAATTGGTCCTGGGTAAATTCAAAGCGCGCGCCGATGGCCAGGTCGGTGGCGTTGACGATGAGGAAAGGCCGGCCAGGTCGCGGAGTCAAATCCGCAAACGTCGCGCCTTTGAACAGCAAATGATCATAATATTCCGCCGCCAAATCGCTGGTGCCATATTTCGGCGAAGCCACTCGCGCCAAGTTCCACGGGGCCAGGAGTCGCAGAAGCAGCCCGGTTTGATCGTGCCTCTTGAGAAATCGTGACTCGTAATCCGAAAAGATGCGGTCGCCATAGAGCGTATAATAGGCTGCGGTGATGCTTCCGCCGGAAACGGCAGAAACCATTCTGACATCGTCCAACAAACGATGCTCATGGCCGGGTTGTCCCACTTCCGTTTTCGCGAGTTCTTGCAGCACGCCGTAACTCAAAGCCGCCGCGCGGGTGCCGCCACCGGAAAAGGCGAGCACCAGCGAAGTATCGTCCGAGTTTGTCTGGGTCGCGACGTTTTCGAAGCGGTAGCCGGTAATCGGATTCACAGCCTGCAACCGCGCATTGACGGGATAATGCGCACAGCCGCTGACCAGCAGCAAAACAGCGAGGAAAAATGGAATGAGTTTTATGACCATGGTTGGAGGATTTCAGAAATTCATCTGCCATTGCATTTGATCCAAATGATGTAACCGGCGGCGAAAAGCGCCGCGAAACTGACGGCCACAAAACTCCAGATGGCGAGCATCTCCCAATTCAGGTGATTGGATTTGTTTGGGCACGGGTCGCTCTCGCTTTTCCGGTCATGGTTCATATTTTGAAGATCATTTTGCTGTCTTTGCCTGCGCGAGCTGCGACGACTGATCCAGTGTTTTCCATCCACCACCGAGCGATTTGTAGAGCGCAATTACATCCGTGGAAACGGTCCGGTCGCTTTGCGCGAGCGCGTCCTGTGCCTGATACAGCGAGCGCTCGGCGTCCAGCACGTTGATGAAATTGGACAGGCCGTTCGCGTAGAGTTGATTTGCCAGGCGCAAGGATTCCTGGCTGGACGTGACTGCGTCCTCCAGCGAACGGCGGCGCACCTGTTCCTTGGCGTAAGCCACCAGTGCATTCGCCACGTCTTCAAAAGCGCTCAACGCGGTTTGTTCATATTTCGCCAGGGCCTGTTCCTGCCGGGCATTTTGAACTTTGATGTTGGCGCGGATGCGACCGGCGTCAAAAATGTTCCACTGCACGGTGGGGCCAGCCGACCAGAACCGGCTGCCGCCATCAAACCAGTCGCTGGCGCTGACGCTTTCGAATCCGGCGACACCGGTGAGATAAAATTTCGGGAACAAATCCGCTTTAGCGACGCCGATGTTTGCGGTCGCGGCGGCCAGTTGGCGTTCGGCCAATGCCACGTCAGGTCGGCGCAAGAGCAATTCCGAGGGCAAGCCGACAGGCACAACCGGCGGCGCGGCGGGAATGGGCGCGACGGTTGCCAATTCTGTTTCCAGCGATTCGGGCGTTTGTCCGAGCAGAACACCGAGCCGGTGAATGGATGCATCGAGCGCCGTTTCGAGCGAGGGCACGACGGCGCGAGTGGTGGCCAGCAACATGCTGGCTTGTTGCACGTCGAGGTTGCTGGTCAGGCCGTTGGTGAAACGGTTTTGCGTGATTGCCAGCGATTGTTCCTGCGCGCGGATGTTGTCGCGGGCAATTTCCAATCGCCGCTGATAACCGCGCGCTTCGACATAATTTCGCGCGACTTCGCCGAGCAGGGTAACGAGGATGTCGCGTTGGCCGAATTCAGCGGCGGCGACTTGTGCCTTGGCCGACTCCACGGCGCGGCGCTTGCCGCCAAACACGTCAATCTCCCACGAGGCGTCGAAACCGGATTGATAGAAGTTGTTTTCAAAAGGTATGCCCGACGGCAGATGGTCGCCGGGACCGACCAGCGGTTGGCTCTGACTTTCCCGCTGGCGCGCGTAGGAACCCGAAGCATCCACCATCGGCAACAAATTTCCGACTGCGATGCCGTATTCAGCGCGCGCCTCGCGCACACGCGCCTGGGCGATTTTCAAATCGAGGTTGGATTGAGCGGCGCGCGAAATCAGCGAATCCAGTTCGGGATCGCGGAAACTTCTCCACCAGTCGGCGACGGCGGCGGGGCTGCCGGTTTCGCCGCCGTTCAAAGGTTCGCCCCAGCACGCGGGCGTCGGCACAGTCGGCTGGTGATAATTCGGTCCAACAGCGCAGCCGCCGGCTAGGAACGCCAGCAGCGCCACGGTTGATAAATGATTTGGCTTCATAATTGTTGTCTCGATTGGTTTTGAATTTTTTAGGAACGAATGCATTGCAATAAATCCGCCGATAGCGCCGCTTCGGCAACACCATCGATCGGCGGACACACGGTCGCGCGAACGATGTTCGCGGGGTTGATGGCGCCAACGCCGCCTCCCATCAAACGAAATGGAATGGCTGGCAGATCCAGCAAATGATTCCAAAGATGGCGCTTTTCCTGAATGGTCTCCGGATTGATGGTTTCCAGTTTCAGGCGGATCATCCAGTCTCCGCTCGTGTGGATTTCCACCAGCATTACGTGTTTGTTCTCTGCCGCAGCCAATGCTTCCAAGTCGGCAAGATTGACTAACGCCTCGTCGTTGACTTCAACCACATCCACCCACCCGCTCGGCAGCGGCAGCGGCGGCGGCGATGCCGTGTGCGCCAAAATCATGTCAATGGTCCGCGTGGGAATGGCGCTGATGCTGTGTTCGGAAGCTAGCGTGAGCAAAGGTGGTTGGAAGAGCCGGGGCGTGACCAGTTGTCGCAGCGTTTTGTTGATACAGTCCGTGTCTTTTTGATAGAAGCGCGTGCGCGATCCATCTTCGGTGCAAATGTCCAGGGTCAAGTCAAGTTTGGTGCTTGTCATAATTTTTTTCCTTTTTGTTGGTGATTTGTTTCTAAAGCTCCTGTTTGAGTTCCAGTTCGGCCTTCAGCCAGTCATTCAACGTCATCCCCATCATACCGCCGCGCGCGCGGTAAATTTCCTGGGCGCGTTGGCGGATTTGTTCAAAGTTGTGCGGAAACTGGGGACTGTGAATGACAGGCGCGCTCATATACTTTTCGGTGAATTTCGGTTTTGAGGTTGATGTTTTCATAAATGTCGTTCGCGTCCCGTTAATGCATCATCACGTCTTTCTTTCCTTGCGCCTTTTTGAGCAGAAGCACCAGCGGGACGGACAAAAAGCAAACCAGAGCCAGCCAGCGGAATTCGTCCGCGAAGGCTTGCATGTTGGATTGCAGCAGCACTAATTTGTAAATCACTCCCAATGTGCCGGGAGCCGCCTGCGCCGCGCCCATCGCGGGTGTCAGCGCGGCTTGTCCCATTTGCACCGCGTTCTGATAAGGCAAATCATACGGAGTCAGATGAGATGTCAGATAGGCTTGATGCCGCAGCGCGCCGCGCGAGACCATCGCCATCGCCACGGCGATGCCGATGCTGCCCGCCAGGTTGCGCGCCAATGCGAACAGCCCGGTGGCATTGCCCATTTGCTCGTTGCGAATGGTGGCCATGGCCATCGTCATCAGCGGAACCATCACCAGCGCCATGCCCGAACCTTGAATGAAATTGGGCCAGAAAAAGTCGTGGTTGGAAATATCGAGGTTAAAATCCCCCATCAGCATGGAGGCGGCCGCGATCAATATCATTCCAAGGCCAATCAGAAAACGGTTGTCCACTTTGCCAACCAAAAGTCCCACCAGCGGCGTCAGAGCCAGTGTCGCCAAGCCTCGTGGGAATTGCGCCAATCCGCTGATATAAGCGGTGTATCCCATGAGACCACCCGCCATGATCGGCTGTAGGTTCATGATGCCATACAAGAGGAGAAAGGCGATCGAGATGAGAATGGTGCAACACAAAAAGTTCCGGTCGGCAAAGACCTTCAAGTCGGCGAGCGGTTCGCGTGTCCAAAATTCCCTCACGACAAACGCGACAAACGCGACGACGGAAATCACCGAGAGCGTGCAAATGAAATTCGAGTTGAACCAGTCGTCATCCTGTCCCTTGTTCAGGACCGTTTGGAGCGTGCCCAGCCAGATCGTCAGGGCGAGGAGGCCAAAGGCATCAATGCGCCCTCTTTTGACATTGCGGATGTATTCCGGGTCGAAGATGAATCGTTGAATCATCCACAAGGCGACCAGACCGCAAGGGATGTTGATGTAGAAAATCCAGCGCCAGGAATAATTGTCGGTGAGCCAGCCGCCTACGACTGGTCCCAGCGCGGGTGCCACGACCACGCCCACCACGTAGGCCGCCATGGCCACGCCCCGCTTGGCGGGTGGAAAACTCTCCAGCAAAATGGCCTGCGAAATGGGCTGCAAAGCGCCGCCGCCAATGCCTTGCACAATGGAAGCGAAGATCAGAAAAGGAAGACTCGGCGCGAGACCACAAGCCAGTGATGCCAGTGTGAAGATGCCGACGCAGACCATGAGGAACCGTTTGCGCCCGACAAAGGCGGAAAACCACGCGCTTGCGGGCAGGACGATGGCGTTCGAGATGAGATAACCCGTTTGAACCCACGTCGCTTGGGATACCGTGGCGGCGAGATTGCCCGCAATGTTTTCCAGCGCGACGCTGACCACCGTCGTATCGAACACTTCGATGAAGGTCGGCAGAATCACCGCGACCGCGATGAGCCACGGATTGATTTTAGGCTGGTTCGAATCGCCATTCATAAGTTGCGGGCAATAGATTGTTTCTCGGCAGGGTGATTGTGATTACTTCACGCGCACTTTGGGAACCACGGACATACCGGGGCCGAGCGCCAGTTCGACATCGGGATCGTTGTCCAAAACAATTTTCACCGGCACGCGCTGCACCACCTTGATGTAATTACCCGTGGCATTCTCCGGCGGGAACAAACTGAACCGAGCGCCGGCACCGGATTGAATGCTCTCGATATGACCTTTGAGCTTGTGGTCAGGATAAGCATCCACGACCACTTCGACCGGCTGGCCGACGCGCATGTGCGTCAGTTGCGTTTCCTTGAAGTTGGCGATGACCCAATAGTGGCGCGGCACAATCGCCATGAGCGCCTGGCCGGGCTGGATATATGCGCCCATTTCCACAACGCGGCGCGTGACCCGGCCGTCTTCGGGCGCGGTGACCTGGGTATAAGACAAATTCAGTTCGGCCTGCTGGAGCCTGGCTTCGGCCTGTTGCACGGCGGCACTCGCGGTTTCAACGCCCGCCGCGCTCAAAGCCACTTCCGCTTCGGCGGCTTTGGCCTGACTGCGCGCCGCTTCCAAATTGGCTCCGGCCGCACGCGCCTGGGATTGCGCCATGTCAAACGCACTTCTGGAGACTGCGCTGCTGTCCACCGACTCGTAACGCTTGAGATCGTCTGCCGCGCGTTGATTCTCCGCGTCGGCGGCAACCACGGTCGCCTGCGCCTGCGCGACTTTTGCCTCGCTTGCTTTCACCTGCGCCTTCGCCTGCTCCACTCGACTGCTTGCCGCCGCGAGGTCGGAGCGCGCTTGTGCCAGGCTTGCCTCGTAATCGCGCGGGTCAATTTTCAGGAGCACATCGCCCTGCTTGACCGCCTGGTTGTCTTTCACCAGCAATTCCGCGACGCGGCCCGGCACTTGCGACGCCATCGGAATGACATTGCCTTCGATGAACGCGTTGTCGGTGGACTCATACGGCAGGACGAACCGGAAGTAATAAACGCCGGCGGCCAGCGCCACGACTAGCGCCGCTGCTGCGGCGAGCATTTGCCGCCGGCGTTTTTGCACGGCACCCTTGTTGGGTGGCGGGCCCGTCGGTATTTTTTCGTCGCCGTTGGAATCAGGGCGCTGCAAAGTGGTGGGTGTCTTGACCGCCGTCCGGCCGTTGTCGGTGTCAAAGCCGGTCGCGGCGATTTGTTCGTGTGAATTGTTTCGATTTGTGTTCATTTTTGTTTGGTTTAATAGTGCGTTGTCGTTTCGATTTCTAAATTTGTGAAGCGCCGATTTCCGAAAATGCGAAATATCGGTAGGCACAGCCTGGGGAGCACAGTAGAATCCTTTTTGTTTCGGAATCGGGCGCGTCATTCGTTTGCGGCACACGGCAAAACCATTGGTTGTCCACAATCGGCTTCTGGCAGACGAAGCATGTCGTTGACATTTGATCGTCCGGCATCGTGGCCAAGTTCTGTTGGAAGTTTTTCATGGGACGGATTGCTCCAGTGAAATGTTGCCGGCAACCGGCGCTGCCGCTGGCTTTCCGCACGCCCTTCGGAGCAATTGGGAAATTCGCCGGCTCAACCCGTTTCGCCGCAGGCTGCGCGATTGGTTTGGTGAACTCGCAGCGTCCGGAAGACAGCGGATGACGTGTTTGATTTGAACCGGATAGGCGGCAAAGCTGAATTCACTTATCTGAATGAAAAAGCGGTCGCGGTCGCCTATTTTGGAATGAAGGTCTGTTTTCATTTTCGTTTCCGTGTGTGGTGGTTTTACTGCGGCCGTCCGGGTTCTTTCTTGGGAGGGTTTCCCGGCGTGAGCGAATTCAATTTGGCAAGAATCGCCTTGGGGCTGACCATGCCGACAATTTTTGCGCGGACCATGCCGTTGAGGAAAATAATCAGCATGGGAATGGATTGAACCCCGTAGATGGTTCCCAAGTCGGGATTGTCATCCACGTTCACTTTGAAAATTTTTGCGTTGCCGTTGCAGGCTTGAGCGACTTCATCCAACACCGGTTCGACGAGCAGGCACGGTTTGCTCCAACCAGTCAAAAAGCCGACCACCACCGGTTGCGCGCTGCGCAAAACTTCCGTCTCAAACTCCGGCTCATTGATTTCTTTGGCTTGCTTGGTATTCATATTTTCGTTGTTCCGCTGCTTCTATATCAATCGCCGTGCCAAGGCTGATTTCAAATTGCAACATGCTGGAATACAAGTCCTTACAGATTTTTCAGGCGATTTCAGGTCAGGGGCAAAATATTGTCACGCCAAAATTTTACCCCAGCTTTGGGTTGAAATTTTGTCCCCCATGAAGTATTAAATCCGCTGTGGAAACCACCAGTGACAACCGATATGACTCAAGGTTTGATGCCAATTTCCTCACGCAACTACTGCTGGAGATTGCGAACGAGCAGTCGCTGGCAAAGCTCTTGCAGAAGCTCATCGAGCGCGCGACGGAAAGGCCTCACATCGTATGTGCTCAAGTTTGGCTGATTGAAAAAGGTGACCTGTGCGCCACCTGCCTGCGTCGCCCCGAATGTCCCGACCAGTCCCGCTGCCTGCACCTGGCTACGGCGAAAGCGAAATCCATTGCTGGTCCCGGGAAAGGATTTGGGCGGCTCGATCCTGCGACCGCTCGCGAGCCGCTGGGAGTGCCGCCAATCGGCAGCGTGGTTGTAAGCGGTCGGCAGCGAGCTGTTCCTGATCTGAACCAACAGCCTGTATCTCCGCTTGATCCCGACTGGATGCGCGAAGAGGGCATCCGTGGTTATGCGATTAATCCGATCAGCTACAAAGGGGAGGCATTGGGCGCGATAGTATCAGCCACACGCGAGCCGTTTCAGGATGAACTCCGGCCATGGGGCGGTATTCTTGCTAATCAGATAGGAGCGGCCATCGCGAACGCGCGGGCGTTCGAGGAAATTCAAGTGACAGGCAAACGCCTCGAGCAAGCCAACCAAAGGCTGGAGCTTGAACTCGTTAAGCGCAAACAAACGGAGGAGAAACTCAGGGAAAGCGAACAACATTACCGCCGGATCGTGGAAACGGCGTCCGAGGGCATTTGGGAACTCGATGAGCACTACGCGACCACGCTGGTGAACCGGCGCATGGCGGAAATGCTTGGGTATGAATCCCAGAAGATGGTGGGCAGGAGGCTTAGTGAGTTTCTGTTTGAGGACGACGTGGCCTCGCTGCCAGAGAGGATAGCAGCGCGCCGCCAAGGGCTGACCGAGCGCTACGAGCAGAGATACCGCCACAAGGATGGCAGCGCGGTATGGATGTATGTTTCGGCAACGTCGGTCCGGGATGCCGAGCATCGTTTCCTGGGATCCTTCGCCATGCTGATGGACATCACCGAGCGCAAGCGGGCGTTCGAGGAAATTCAACGTCTCAAGGCGCAACTTGAGATGCAGAACGCTTACCTGGAAGAAGAGGTGGTGGAGGCCAAAGCCTTCGGCGAACTGGTGGGCCAGAGCCAGGTCTTGCGGCACATCGTGAATCAAATTGATCTCGTCGCGCCCACCGAAGCCTCGGCCTTGATTTTGGGCGAAAGCGGCACCGGCAAGGAACTCGTCGCGCGTGAAATTCACCAGCGCAGCCGGCGCAAAGACAAGCCGCTGGTTCGCGTCAATTGCGCTTCGATTCCGAAAGATTTGTTTGAAAGCGAATTTTTCGGCCACACACGCGGTGCCTTCACCGGAGCCGTCAAAGACCGCGCCGGCCGTTTTGAAGCAGCGGAAGGCGGGACCATTTTCCTCGACGAAATCGGCGAAGTGCCGCTGGACTTGCAGAGCAAATTGCTCCGCGTGTTGCAGGAAAAATCTTACGAGCGCGTCGGCGAAGACCGCACTCGTCGCGCCGACGTGCGGGTGATTGCCGCAACCAATCGCAACTTGCAGCGGCAAGTGGAAGCGGGCCGTTTTCGCGAAGACCTTTTCTACCGGCTCAACGT
>Ga0181534_10001082_pt1 | contig 18198 bp, 20 predicted proteins | sample PEATcosm2014_Bin_37_FD_119758 | JGI IMG/M metagenome (GOLD analysis project Ga0181534, IMG submission 119758) | Peatland microbial communities from MTU Mesocosm Facility, Houghton, MI, USA - PEATcosm2014_Bin17_10_metaG | ecosystem: Environmental > Terrestrial > Soil > Wetlands > Peat | place... | reverse complement strand
TAGGCGGCGGAGTAGGCGGCGGCGTTGGCGGCGTCGTCTGTAACCTTCCTCATATGCTCAGGGCTAAAGTCTTTGCCGTTGCCATAGTCCTCTGCCATAGATATAGCAGCTAAGGACCTAGGATCTGGGTCTACGCCATTGTCTTTAAGCTTAGACATAGCATCCTTAGCGCATTGAGCTGAGAAATAGGCTAAGAACCTAGGGGGTAGAGCGTAGGTCTCTAGGATTTGCTTTAGGGACTTTTTGTTAAGCTTTTGTTCTAGTTGTTTCTTCGTCATGTTAACTTTCTCTCTTTGGATAAGGAAAGGATTTATTAGATTTACTTAAATTTTCTGCTTTTGGTAAATACTGTAAATTCCACGGCACGTGGAGGCCTGATACGTCTTTACCATTAATGGGTATTATATGATCGACGTGATAACCTTCGGGTCTATTTAAATAAATTTTATAGATTTCTTCCATGTTGACCCAAGACGGCGTAGCTTGTTTTACTCTTTTTTTTACGACAAGCGTTAAAGGCATTATTTTTTTCGCGGTTGTCTTTTTTCCATTGGGCACTTTTAGCGCGAGCGCGTTTGATGTAGTTACCGTCCCGATTGCATTTAGGATTTATGTAATTAGGATCGCCGTGACGTTTCCGGCGCGCATTGTGCGTCTGACAAAGCCCATTGGCGAACACTTTTTTATCGCAGTTTCCTGCTTCGCAGGGAAACTGATTGCGGCAGACTCGCTCAAATAAAGGGTCGCCGTAATTTTTGTTCTTAGCGTAGTGCTTATGACAAAAACCTTTAGCGTAGTATTTTAAATTGCAGTATGGGATTGTACAGTTCATTATTTAATGATACACGAAAAAAGAGGGAAATCAACTTTCATATTGATTTCCCTCAAATTATTTATTAGATAATTAATCTAATAAAATCACGAGCTTAGAGACACGACACAGTTCCAGCCGGGAGCGCTGCAAATAAGATTGCCATAGTAGCCGATACGAATTTCCAACGCATCTGCATTACCGACGCGCAGACCTTCAAGTCCTTCCATACCGTAGGTGAGGATATGAGGAACCTTACCCAAAGAGCGAAGCTTCCATGTAGCCATGGTAAGGAGATAGCAGGTTTGCGGAGGGCAGCTACGATCAGCAAGCACAGTAACTCGGCCGTAAGCGCTTTGGAAGGTGATGCCTTCAAATGCAACTTCAACTTCGTCATGCTTAACTTGAACGTACTGGACCTTAGCTCCCAAGCTGTTCACAAGAGCGGCATAGGATGCGAAGTCCATAATAGCGAGGTCTGGCTTCCCACCTTCTCGGTTCAAGAATGCCAAGGCGTTCGTCATACCTTCCTCAATCGTGTAGGCTTGTGCATTGTAGCGCAATCCTGCAAGACGGGTAGGATCTGCCGAGCGATTAACACCCCAGAAGCTGTCGTTAGACGCCGGGCTTGCGACCGGAATCCAGGCAGCGAGACCCGAAAGAGCTTCGTACGAGCCAGTGTTGCTAGCGCCTGCAGCTGGAAGGTCACCCGCGATGCTCAAATAAGCAGCGCCTGAGCCGATAGCCCAGTTAGACGACATACTAGTAGCAGATCCAAGACCGGTTACAACGCCAGTAGCGCGGTTAACGGACTGGACGAACACAGTATCGCTCGATGGAGCACCGCCTTGGGAAGCCGAGGCTACCAAGAGCATTCCAACTTCGAATGCCACGATTTGTTGGCTATTCGAAAGAGGAAGCGTTACGATGTTATTACCAGCAACGCCAGTTTGGCTAGAAGCAGCGGTCGAGATACCACGGGTACCCGTTCCATCGCCGAAAAGCTCAAACGCGATGTTGTTAGTTAAGTTACGAAAGCCCCCGTCCATTTGGAGCTTAGCAGCGTCGACGAATGCACCGGCATTAGTCTTCGTTTGCTCCATGAGGAGATTGGTAATCGTAACGAGTTGGTAGTCCTCAATAACATATACAAAGAACGAAGCCAGAGACGTTGCGGTCTGTTGACTTTGAGCGTTCGCAAAGGTATGAGAACGGCCTTGCGGCGTTCCATATTCGAGAGGAACTGGACAAATTTGTTACTCGCCTTTCGGCGGGAGAAACCTCTTCGGATTTCTCTCTAGCCCTTCTTATGTTATAAGCTAGTTCAGACTATCGCATGCGCCTTTCAGCGCCCCTCTCACTTAGTCGTTCAGGCTGCTTTCGCTTGCCCCTTGTTGTCCGCTGCCGGAGTTCCAAGTCAATCAGAGAGGGTTTAAAGTACACTACAGTTAATGTACTTACCTGCAAATCCATCTGGAGACTCGTTTTTTGGGACGAGGGCCAGAAACGGCTTTATGGAGCAGGTGAAGAGAACCCGTTAGTTATTCTCTTTGTAAACGAGATCCTTCATGTATTCTTTATCGTCGGTATAAAGCTCTTTCAATGCGGCGATCTGATTAGAGCTATTTGCGTAAACTGCGGCCATTGTAGCCACCTTTCTTATAAGCGCCGGGAATGACGTGACTTAACTCGCCCTGTCCCTTTGCTTGGGTTATTTATTTCTTACTGAGTTCGCCCTTGAATGCTAAAATTGCGCGTTCCTTAGCAGAGAGCTTCTTGCTAGTTCCCACGGCATTCGTAAGCGTTGGTTTTGGTTGTTGTGGCTGCGATGACTGCCCCGGTTGCTTCGGAGAAGACGCACTTTGTGCTGCCTTCAGGCGTTGCTGAATCTTATTTATTTGAGAGTATTGGCTGAGCTTCTCAACTAAATGATCTTCAACCTCACGGCAGGCTTCCTCTACGGACATCACCCTACCGTCTTGTTTAAAGGTTTCTTCAATCAATTCAACAACATCACCGATTGATCTTGTTGCTTTGATTGCTTCAAACCTAGAATCTTCTGCTACTAACTCGGCAGCATCTGAGCGGATTTGCTTCAGTGCTTGTTGATACTGAGCGCTTTGTGCTTCTTGAGCTGCCTTGCGATCTGCTTCTCGCGCCTCTTCTTGAGCGCGAAGCTGCGACTCCAGCCGCTGAAGTGCAAGCTTAGTGGCGGGGTCTTGCGTTTGTTGAGTCAGGAATTGCTGAGTAATCTGGTCGTAAGTAAGGCCGTTCTCTAAGAGCACGTTAATCGTGTCTTGAGAAAGTCTTTCTTTTGGGATGTACTTGGATTGGTACTCAGCGTCTTTAGCCTTGATGGCCTCTTCGCGGGCTTGGATCGCAGCTTCACGTTCAGCGATGGCGCGTTCTCGCGCTTGAGCTTTGGCGTATAACGCCTTCTCTCTACGGGCCAGTTGAGCATACTGGGTAGAAAGTAGCTCCTTATCCTTGTCTTTAGTCTGGACTTCTTGACTTTCAGACGTAGTAGCTTCACTAATGTTATTTTGTCCTTCAGAACTAGGGACTTGGATGGCCGATAGGTCTTCTGGAGCGATTTGCGAAGGGTTAGATACTGGGTGTTCTTGGGCCGGAGCTGCCGTCAACTTGGCAATAGCGCGGTCGCGGGCAGATTGTTGGGACTGAGACTGACCTTCTTGGGACGGAGTTCCGCCCATGGATTCGATTTTCATTGGGTTAGTTCCTTTTCTGTACTACTTGTTATTTGTTTCGCTTCTATTACATCGCCCCAGCGGGATTACCGTTGGGGACTAATGGACTTTGTGGGACGGTCTGTGGCGCTGCCTGAGGCGCTGCAGCGGCCCCCGGAGGGGCTTGCATGGAGGGCACCCCTGGTGCGGCTACTGGAGGCGGCGTAGCGGCCGCCTTGAGCGCCTGGACTTGACTGTAAAAATCTCTTAACATTTGTAGCTTCTCTTCCTCAAGCTTAGCTGAGGCATAGAGATTGTAGTACTGCACTACCGTGTCATTAGCTAGTTGTAGGTCTAGGAACGGGTCTGGGCCGTTGTAAACTGCATCTTCAATGATCTGATCTAAATAATTGAAGATCCGCTCTTCTGAAGCATTAGCGAGCTTTTCCATCTGCTCAATGTCAGGGAAATCAAGAAGGCGGCGCCCTTCTCTGATAGTCACCATGCCGGACTGGATCATCTCGGTTACCTTCTGCAGGCGTCCGGCTGGATCTCTCGGCAAGGAACTCATGTTAAAGCATTGGATTACAAACACGTCTTGGAGCATTGCTGCTTTAGGAAGATCAATCTCCTTAGTGCCATTCTTATTGGGGTAAACTGTGGAATACTTGCCGTCTCTTTCGCAGATTTCCTTAGCAAGATCAATGATTTGGTACGCTATGTCAACAAAAAAATTGTCGTACTTACGACTAAGGGCGGCAAAACGATCAGTAGAAATATCGTCATAAGATCTGATAGCTTCCCCTGAGTTTAGGCCCGCCGGCTTCTCAGAAGACGCTTGTAGAGCCGAGACACCGCATTGCTGGTATGCGTAGTCGATAAGACGCTGAAGCTGTGCGTAAAGCTCTTGAGGGACGCAAGGAGCCACCTCATAGGTAGGCTTAGTGCCTCTATACCCTACGATTACGCCTACTTCATTGTTGATAGTGGCTTTGGAGACCTTAGAACCCTCTTCTACGAATACGCGAGGTACGCCGACAAGCTTAATGGCCCTAGAAATGGTATAGAGCAGAGAATTGATCTCCATCTGCGTCCCCATAAGCTGTTCAGCGATGCCTTGAGACCAGAAGCCAATCATGCGATCGGAGAAGTGTAGGAAAACAAAGGGAAATTTGTCTTTGGTATAGTCTTCATCAAAGAGTACGCCACTGGTACAAGCAATCGTATGCCGTCCGTCTTTGGCCTTAGGGCCTGAGGGAAGGTGCCAAGCTTCAACTACCATGACTTGATCTGATACTGTCTTTGAAGAATCAGCTGAGTTATCTGGAAAGGCTTTGCCCGCTGTTTCAATGTCTCCCTCATGGCTAGGAAACATCTCTTTAAGTACTGAGCGGTCGATAAGCTTCACTTGATAGAGCTGGCGGGGGTCGCCATAGATTGACTCGTTGGGGTCGATGAGAAGCTCGGTGCAAAGAACTCGTTCTAAAGCAACTTTGTTGTCTTGGCCTTCATAGATCTTGAGACATCCGGTGCCAGTGACTAAGGCGTCTCTTAGGATCTTAGCGGCTTTTTCGTAGGTCTTGGTTTGGTAGAACTCACCTAATGTGAAACTATTGAGTTTTTTCGCTAAGTTACGCTCTTTGTAATCGCCATTGTCTGTTAGAAATACCGGTGCTGGTCTTGATTGGGAGATCCGACTGACTAGGGTGTCTACGCAGGACTGAACTACGTTGAAGGTAGGTCTATCTGTAGGGAGACCATGGGTCTGGTCCATCTTACTGATATTGCTACCAATGAAGTTAAACAAAGACATGTTGCCATAGAGGCGTGCCCAAATGGCGGTTTGTCGCTGCCGGTAAGCCTGCGTTTCCTTTAGGAAAGCCGCAGTTCCTAGCATCTCACCGCATAGATCTTTATCGCTGCCTGCTCTCCACCATTTGGAGACGGTAGACGCAATCTTCTTAGCCGACGTATTTAGGGTGACTGTTGAGGCAGGACCCTTACTTGGAGATACTTTCATATTTCCTTACTGAGGCCGTTCTTCGCCCGTTCCATCTGCAGGTAAGGCGGACCACATTAGGAGAGCGTCTTGGGTAAGACCGTCCTCTTCGAATGCTTCGTCAATGACTGACATTACGTCGCCGCCTTTATGGACTTTAGTGTTGCCATTTTTACTCGGCTTAGTGGGTTTGTCGCCTAAGGTAAACTCTAACTCCCCGCATTTAAAGGAGTTAATGCCAGCTGCCCTACATGCCGCTGCGAGCTTCTTAAGTTCTTTAGCGGTTGGCAAAGCCATTAGTCGACTCTCTTTTTCATTTTCCGGCGGATAGCGCCGACTGTTGAGTCATCGTGCTCGTTTTCTTCGTCGGCTTCTCTATCGTCGCCCATTTCATTAGAGTCGCGGGGCTGCTTACTGAGCTGGCGGAGATCGTATTGCTCTTTTAGGCCCGCTTTGAAGCTCATCTGATCTTCATTGTTAAGATCCTCTTCAGAATTAGCTTCTAAGTCTACTTCGCCGCCATCGGCGTAATGAGGGAAATCGAACATGGAGTCTGCGCCTCCAATTTCTCCGTCTTTGCGAACTTTACGCTTGCCCATGATTTCCTTGGCCATAGAGCCTTCCTCTTCTGGCTCTTTGCGAGATTCAGCGAGCTTAGGATTAATTGGGCCGCCCTTAGCGAAGTGCGCAAGCTCCATGGCATGTCTGCGAAGCATGTCGGCCTCGCTCTCACCGGTGTGGGGATGTTCTTCGTCTGCACTCATAGGCGCCATGCCATAATCGTGGGACTCGTCATAAGAGCTTTTAGGTTCATCTGAAGGGCTAGAAGGATGGGCGCTAGACATAAGATCTTCCTCGTCGTCCCGCTCCATAAGGCCCTCTCCGCTGTCTCTTACACGTCCCCCTTGCGCGTAAGCTTGGCGGCCGCTGCTATGTTGGCGCTCCATATCCGAGACCTTAGGACCTTGGCGCTTAGCGCCCATTTCGTCATCTCTAGAAGGCGGCTGTTCATCATAAGAGCCTGGAGACATGCTAGTCATCATGTCATCTTCGTCATCCTCTCCTTGGAGGCGGCGGCCCTCTGGCTGGCTCAAAGCTGTTTTAGAAGGTCTCTGAGCTTGCTCTACGGTAGGACGTCCAGTCCAATCAGAATTATGGAGAGCTTTGTCACTGCTGTTGCGGCGTGCTTCGCTTGAATCGTTATAGGTAGCGTCCGGCATAGGGCGCTTTTCGTCGCTAGCTGATACCGCTCCGCCTTGAGCCATCTTCTTGGAATTCTTACGTTTAATTGAATAGGCTACTGCAAGATTCTGGGCGCGGTTTTCTTTACCGGGGTTAGCTTCCATTTCGGTTTCTACGTTTTTCTTAAATGCTTTCTTTGACTTACTTTGAATCAGCGGCATTAGCTTTCTTCCTCTTCCTCAATATGTTCGCCCTCAACATGGGGCTCAGAATCCAAAATTTCGAAGGCGGCGCGGAGAGCTTTAGCGAGGCCTACTTTATCGTTTTGGTTTACACAAGCTATAATGTCATCAGCTGCCGCCTGTAACCCATCGTCTTTATTGTCTTCTTTGTCGTGGTGCCCTTCGCCGTCTGCATCCGGCTTACGGTACTCCATAGATATCCCTGCGATACCTGACTGTTTTTTCTTCAAAAATGGTAGATTGGACACTGATTTAGCTCCTATTGACGTTATTTCGTCCTTTTGTGGTCAAAAATGACACAATTGCGCTAATTTTTGAGCGTGCTATGCTGTATTTGTAAGGTTTGATGTCGTGGACACAGTGAGTATCTGATAACAAGTCGACACAAAACTTACAAAAACAGGGGAAGGGGGCAGCTTAGGTCTGCCCCCGGAACCTCAAAGGAGCAGGCATGTATAAGGTCTGGAAGGTGTATGATACTAATATCATTGAGTTTTATGTTGTCAATACAGTAACTCATCAAGTCCAGTCTGCGTGGATGCACTACCTGGATGCTAGTAAAACGTGTTCGTCTCTCAACAAAAGGAGCTAATTATGAATAACAACATTTGTCAATCTTGCGGTCAGAACGTTCAGAATTGCATCTGCCCTGCTGTGGCTCAATTCTTTTCAGACAATGGACACTTAATGGCTACGGAAAGCGGCACTAGAAGAGAGCAAGAAGAGAAAAAGAAGTTCTTTTATGTTAAAGGCCCTAATCTGCTGATAAACCAGTAAGGGACTATTCTTCCCCGTACCCGTTCATTCTATTTAGGGTGTCTGCCTGATCTTCAAAGTGCTCAAGTGCAGACTCCCACATCTTTGACTGTTGAGCGTCTGCCCATTCCTTAGTTCCGGGTTTGGGCAGCTCGACAGGCTTCTGGTAAGTAAAAGCTGGTGACTCCTTGAATGCGTATAACACCGCGTCAATGATATCTGAGTGATACTTATCGGACAGCTTGATTCTGTCTGGCGTAGACTTATCCCTATCGATTTCTACTAAGTAGGAGTCTTGAGCGAAGTGCGACGCAGCTTTAGCCTTAAAGCGCCCTGTTCTGAGGGAGTCGTTGAGAAATGCAACGTTCTCTTGTTTACGTGCTTTGTCTGCTGCCTGCACCGGTATCCCGTGGCGGCGGCGCATCTCTTCTGCGAGTTTTTTACCTAAGCCGCCTTCATCAATGACCATTTTCGCCACATCGTACTTGGCGGATAAATGGCGGATTTGATCTACCAACTCCGTCATGCCCTGCCTCTTCATTACGACCTCTTCTACTAGATAAGTCGAAGGGTCTTGCTCAGACCATGCGATTACCGCGATAGCATCGGCGTCTTCATAGCCTAAGTCAATGCCCATGATGTAGTTGTATTTGGTTCTAGGCTGTAACTCTGTGTAATGATTGATATCTTTATCATAGTGTATCCAAAGAGAGTCACTATCAAGCTCCCAGCGCCCGAAATACTCTCTCTGGATAGACGGGTCTTCTGCCTTAACTCCGCGCCGTTTAAGCTCTCGCTCAAGAAGCTCTTGATGCGTCTTCTTGGACTTCTCTACGATAAACGGGTTATCAAAGAAGGTCCATCCATGCTGAGACCATGCATCGGACTTTACCGCACAATCATGAAAGTAACCTGCCGGGATAGGACCGGGCGTCCCGATTAACACTAGGGTTCCGGCGTAGTCCAAAAGAGCCGGAGCCAAAACATCGTCTACTAGGTCCTCTATATAGGATTTGAAGGATTGGCATTCGTCGATATAAACAATCTTAAGGGCTAGACCACGAAACTTCTCAATTTCAGACTTGTCTTTGGCGCCCGATAGATAAATCACCGAGCCTGTGTCCGGGAAGGTCATAGACAGTTCGGTATTGTCAGGGACGCCGCCTAGCTTATAAAGGCGATTGATCTTTTCGATTTCTTTCCAAATGAGTTTTTTAGCATTGTTTCTAGAAAGTGTGATGTATAAACATACTACGTCTTTATTCTTCTTAGCTATGTCTACAAGGTGGGCCGCACAAGCGACGGTCTTACCCGAACGGCGAGAGCACACCGCTACTTTGTAAGGGCGCGGGTCCTCTACAAACTTTAATTGCTTGTTAAATAAGAACTTTTCTAGTTTGAAAGGTCCTAAGTCAGGCGCAGGGGTATCTTTGGTATAGATCCCCTGCGCATCCTTAGTGCCCTGAATGAGCTTACGCATTACTCTTTACAATCTTCTCTGGAGCATATCCAATAACGATAATGTTACTTGAGCCGACTTCAGCGGATTGCTTTGTAGCTGTGCGTTCGTCTTCCCACGTAAGCTGAAGATTACCGTCGTCTTGTTTAGTCATACTGAGGTTCTTAAGCGTTTTATTTTGCGGAGGCAGCGTATCAGCAAGATTACCTACGCCCGGGATGAAAACGCCCGCATGCAACTTAGCATACACTACTTTATTAGACATTAGATGCTCCTTCTGGGGCGGCTTGTGTCGTCTCTTTAGCCTTCAAGTCAGCGGCTTCAAGGTTGAGATCGCGCATAGTACTATTCAAAAGGCTGAGATCTTTCGACAATGCATCAATTTGGTACTGGAGATGGCCGGCGCGGAGGCAGCTTTGTTGGTACTCCTGTTGAATGTCCGCAACAGTCCGGGTTTTAGTTTCTTCGCTCATTTCATTTTTCCTTTTTAATCGTAGTTGAACGGGTTAAAAGACACGCCTTCGCGTTTCTTCAGTATACTGCGGCCTACACTTGTTAAGTGCGACACCGTAGTAATGTTTTGTGGCACTAGGTCCCTTGCAAGACCTATATTGCGCCAAGACTTTTTGACGTGGCACCAGTCTAATCTAGTGCCTGAGTAAACTGCGTAGCCTAAGATAACGCCTGGGTCTTCTTTAAGGCAGGCAACTTTGACGGAAACATTAGGCTTAGATAGAATACCTTCGATTACCTTGTGGTAGACCGAGAAGTAAACCTTGGAGTCGATAAGGCTATACCAGTCATTACCAAACCTAAGGCCCTTTAGCCAAGTCGAGAAAATAAAGCTGGCGTCCTCTAGATTGCCGGGGCGAAAAGCTATTAAATTCTCTTTTTCTACCTTATCTGTTTCTTGCATATTCTTTCATCTCTTCAGCTAATCGCTTGATAGTGCCATGAACCAAGTCTTTGTAAGCGGTTACGCCCCTATGCTTAAGCTTTTTAATGATGTTTCTTACGCTTACGCCTTCTGAGTGCATTTCCCAGATTTTTTTATCTACCTGGGTCTTGAATTTGTACTCGTGTAGAAATTGACCTGCCAGTCTGTAGTACTCTTCTTTAATGTTGAACTTTTCTACGCTATAGAGGTTCCTTACATTCTCTAATGAGCTAGTCTTGAGTATGCCTTCCTTGCGCTCAATGTCTTCGAAGCCTGACTTCTTAAGCTTCTTAGCCCAGTCCCTATGTAGCTTAAGGAATTCTTTAGTTTTGAACGGACTGGACATTTGCTACCGCTTGAGTTGCAGTAGCTTCTGCTTGTTTTTGTTTAATTTTGATGTCTTGGAAAACCTGCGAAGCGACTTGCTTGGCCGCGCCTGCTTTAACCATAAGTGCGAAATAGTGCTTAGATACGTAAGCTGCCGTCGGTCCTGAATGAAGAACCATGGTAGCCAACGCGAATCGGACGCTATCGTTATCAGGGAAGTTATATGTTTGGATAATGTCCAATGACCAAATTTCGAATTCTGCTACTCCTTGAGGGACTGCAGACGGGAAGAGGTTACGGATACGTTTAAATGGCTTGTGTAGGGCGGACAGAATGTTAAGGAGTTTTGCTTTCATTTTATTACCTTTCTTAACTATGAGTCTGCCTATAGATGGCCTAGAAAGCAAATAAAAAATGAGTGTATTCGAGTACTTACGTCAGGTACTCAATACAACTTATTGAAAAGATACAAGATTGGCCTGGCGAGACTTCATTTTAGATCCGCTAGAGTTTTTCCGATCTTAGGTTCCGCCAAAAGAGTAACGCCCGGAAGCTCAGACGTATTTTCCATTGCGCATTTCAGCTCTTTAGCTATTTCTTCGCCTAGCTCTTCAGGCCCTTCAATAATAAGCTCATCATGCACCTGCATTACTATTTTGACCTTACTCCATCCTAGCTCTTTGCACCTTTTCCAGAATGCAATTGCGGCCCGGTTCATTATCGTAGCCCCGGTGCTTTGGATTCTATGATTCATAGATAGGTTCAGCAAATTTCTAGCTGTATACGGGAGTTCAGCGTGGGGCGTATGAGGGCCGTAGATCTTAGGGATGTCCATAGCTTCAGGCATTCTACGGGGACGCCCAAAGAGATTGAAAACCTTCCCTTCTTTCTTGGCCTGTTCATGACTTTCTAGCATCATAAGCTCTACTTTTGGGTAGCTTCTGAAATAGGCATCGATAAGATCTTGAGCTTCATCAGTCGTAATGCCTAACGCGCCTGCTTGTTGAAATGCGGTGCGGCCATACGCTGTTGCTAATGCAATGACTTTAGCTTTATCCCGCAACTCAGGATATTTCTTAGCAAATGAGTTTGGATCGTTTTTAAATAAGCTACATGCAGACTTATCAAAGATCGGCGCTCCTACTACGCTATAGAAATCTTCTCCTTTTTCAAAGCACTTCATAAGCGTAGCATCTTGACTCATGCTTGCAAACACTCTGGGCTCTAATTGAGAGTAGTCCGCGCCTACAAATACATTACCCGGCCTAACTACTATGCAAGATTTAATGCGTTTATCGTCTCTGGGTAAATTTTGGAAATTGGGATTTCTGCTAGAATAGCGCCCTGATGTGGTGCCGTGTTGCAAAAAACTAGGTCTAATTACGTTGTATCGCATCTTAGATTGAATGCCCATAACGTAAGTATTGAGAAGTTTGGTATTCTTGGCGTACTCCAGGAATTTTTCTACCCACTTATATTTTGGAGCGAATTTTACAAGAGTCTCTTTACCGCAGGCGATGTAGTGCCAAGGGTCATTGATCTTAACTGCTTTTCCTTTGGAGTTATTATACAAGCTGCCTTTATTTTCAACCACGGCTTGGATGAATTCACGTTTGGCTTGGTTTGTATAAGGCAATTTCATGCCAAGAGCTTTGCATACTTCTTTACCGCTCTTGGTCAGATTATTGAAGGTCAGGTTCATTTTAAAGAAAAGAAGCCACGCAAGCTGCTTTGAAGATCCTATGTTGAACTGGTTAGTTTTACCGGTTCCGGGGTACTTGTCTTTTACTAAGGGCGTCACCTCTTTGTAGATGAATGCTTTGGCTTCTAGGCATTCTGCCTCAAGCGTGCCCTTGAGCCTCTGGAGAGCATCGGGGTCTACTCTGAGTCCCTCGGTATTCATGTCGTAGGTCGGACCCCGTAAAAGGGGCATGGACTCGTCTTCATAGAAGAACCTATCTAGGCTCTCTTCGTATAGCTGAGGAACGTCATTGTAGAACAGTTTCAAAGTTAGAATTGCATCCTTAGCTCCGTAATACGCTATCAAATCGGCGTCTGCCTTATACAGCTCGTATCTATCCCTACTCAAGGCGCCCCCATTTTTGAGGACGCTCTCTTTCATTATCTTTTGTTCTTTAGCAGCCTCGTCGCCGTAAAGCTCGACACCACGTTCCTTGAGTCCATTGCTTCGATTTTCATCAAGAAGGTGCCCTAAGATCAAAGTGTCCGTATGGACACTAGGCATCAGGTCTATCCCGTAGTTATTTTGAACCATGGCGCAGTCAAAGACTGCGTTTTGCATTATGAGAGCCTTATCCAGGAGATATTCAAGTAGCGTTTTAATATTTTCTTTTGTTCGGAGGTCAATGAGTCTACTTGTTGTTGGGTCCCAGTATGAGAGGATAACGTAATAAGCAAGTTCAACATCCGCGCATAATGAGAGCCCAATGATTTGGCTTTCTTTTTCGACTCCTGTTGTCTCTGTGTCGAACGCGATAAATTCTTTGTCTTTGACATACTCTATTAGCTCCTCTAATTGCTCAGGCGTTTTGACGATTACCAACTTTTCAGACATCTAGTTCGCTCTCCTTTGGCGCCTTCTCAAATGCTGGTAAATCCCTCAGAAGAGCAGCGTATAGTTTTAGAGTATTATCTCTTGGATAGTCGTCTTTTGCTCCTCCATAGAAATTATATTTATAGTCTTCCCACTTATCCCACGGATGGTATATACGCTTCATTCTAGAGTCTCAACTTCTCCGGCCTCTGCGGCGGTATCGATATCCCAGGATCTAGAAAACTCGCTATTAGCAAACATCTCGGTCAGGCCACTAATCTGACACAATCTCAGTACTTCATCTGCATCCATTCCAAGATGCTTAGCGATCCAATCTTCACTACGATTTCTCTTTTTAAGCTCTACCACAATATCAGACATAGAGTCTACGCTGTGTTTACCTCGAGCGCGATTATGCCTAATAGTAGCCGCCATTCGATCTGACCGTTCAGTACGGGCTTTGTTAATCACAACCGTGGGGAGGTAACCAAGTACACGCTTGCGTACTTCTTTACTCTCTTTAGCCACTCGAGTTCTATGAAAGCCGTCTACGACTTCTTGAGCTCCGTCTTCCCTTTTCCACGTAACTACAGGCTGGGTATACCCATCTTCTTTAATAGATAACTCAAGTAGTTTCATTTCAGGAGGAGCAACGCTATTAGGATTGTAATCGTTAGCCGTCACATTATCAGTCTTGACCCATTGAATACAATCAATAGGTTCAGTCTTAAATGGGCTGTGTTCATTAAGTTCTGATCTAATCCTGTTCAGCGCTTCCACTCTCTGTTCTAGTGATAAGTTTTCCAGCTCCATAAAGAGCACTTTGCATTTCGATATAATATCCGTAGGTTTGTTCATCTGATTCTTGCTCCTTCATTTCATTTTCTGCTTCTTCAAACTTCTTATCAATTATCTTGTACGAGTATTGCTCCATTTAGATCCCCTTTGGTCCATGTAGTGCTCTTATACGGAACTAGATCCGTCTTTCTGTCTTTCTTTCTACTATTAGTAGCTTTATTGTTGAAAAAGTCAAATGATTTCTCTTCTTGTTGCGTAAGTTCTCTAAAAGTCTCAGTTTTAGACTCAAAGAATAGGCGGTAACAGACATCCTCTTGAATGTCGTCCTCATCTACATTCTTATGTCTTATTTTACAGAATTTATACGCCGTTACCGTAGGGCACCCCTCTTCTGCGTGGCACCGTTTCAGGGGTTGCCATATAGAAATCAAGAAGTCGCAATAGGATTCGAAATATACCGTGCCGTAGGCGGCGTCTTTTCCAAGTTCGAGGTCGCCTGCTCCGGCCTTTTCTCTCGGAGCCTGGGACTGCATAACTAGAAGAGTGTTGGTCTGCACAGCAAAGGCTTTCATGGCGTGGCATATATCCATTAACCCTTGGTTTTCTCCATCCTTTGTAGTTTTCTTAAGGGCGCCGATGTGGTCAATAACAACACAGCCGATCTTCTTTCCGGTAACCTGCTGAAACTTAAGGATATATTCTCTAATGTCATCAAAGGACAGGTGCCTGAAATTACCGTTATCTTCGTAGTTGCTGATGATGTGCACTTTCTCGTATAGGGCGTGGTTGCCACCACACATCGTCTTCCAGCGATCCGCTATCTCGTTGGCTGGTTGCTCAAGGGGTATGAAAAAATGATCGTAGTCGGGGTTGTTTTGGACAAAGCCTTTAAACATGTTTAAGGCCATAGCTGTTTTTCCCACGCCAGACCCCGCCACAAGCCCTATAACCTGCCCAAGTCTGAAGCCGTGTAGGGTAGCATCAAGGTACCTGTGGCAGGGGAACCTAGTGCCTTTTAGAGCGTCTCCATGCTTTTCTAAAATTTCCTTAACAGTGCTAGACAGCGTTAAGGAATCTTTATCGTTGCCTAGCTCAAAGGTCCATATCTTATCAATAATCCCTTGAGCGTAGTTAATTCGATGTACAGGGGCTCTTGTAATCGCCTTAGCGCTATTCACTAGTACTGAGGCCGCTTCCTCTTTAGTAAAGCCGTTGGCGAACATAATATGACCTAGACGATAATCGCCCTTGCTTCTATCGCCTAGGCCGCCAGACCATATCTCTTTCACTTCGGAGTTGTTTCTAAGCAATTGCGCGAACTTAATAGGAAGCTTGTCGTCTACTTTGATTGTTTCTTCAAGCCTATAAGTCTTGTCATAGTGCTGTTTACAATAAAGCTCATCCTCGAATGTCAGAGGAGGAAGGAGCTTATCCAGTTCTTCGCATGAATAAAGGGCATCTCCTGAGTGTAAGTCTACGCAGGGTACTGGGTGATCTTTGTTTTTGGTATTGACTGTACCGGGTACGCGCATAAGCTGATAGATCTTAGATACAGCTTCGTCGGTGTTATATTTACGGCAGAGGCGGCGCTGAAGCTTGAGGAAGCTCATTGCGTCTAGGTCGGATACCGCCCAGTAGACATGTATCCCGTGCCCCGAATCTGAGACATAAGTAGGCGTAATTCCGCATGAGTCGACTATTTCTAAAAATGAGTCTTTACTTTGATGCTTCCCTTCCTTAAGGTCCATATCACAAAATACAAAATTGAATGTATCAATAGAGGAGCCGTCTACAGTAGTATTGCTATCGTATACGCTAGGATAATTGGGCAGAAAATAACAATTGTAGCCTTGGGAATTAAGCTCTTTCAGGCGCTCATGGGTAAACTCACCTTCAACGACTCTGCGTAAGTCAGGGCGTTCTTTCGCTGCCCAATCTGGTAGTATGCACCGATAGACCATGAATTCCCCTTAAATAAGGCGGCAGGAAAGGACCCTGCCGCCTTCGAACTATTTTACTTAATTTACGCGATTCTTGCCGCCGCCGAGCAAAGAGCGAACGCGCTCTTGCTGAGCAGCTGACGGAGGCTTGGCAGCGGCGCGCGGCGGAGCCGCCCGTCGAGGCGCCTGCTCATCTTGCGCTTCTTGCTCTCCTTCATCGTCAGACTCGTCATCGGCATAAGAAGATGAAGCAGATTCTTCAGGGGCGTCAACTGGGGAGTTAGCGCCAAAACTAACAGGAATGGTATTTTCATTATCGACTTCGACAAGGTAACAGGTCATATCATTGCCTTTACCTACGTCTTTAGTGCCCGCGTAGGTAACCCGAGTCATAGTACCAGGCAGTACCGAGAGGAGCTGCCGATCCATATGGGTTTTACCCCACACGCCAACGTTACCATCTTGCGTCTGGAATACGTGCATGTAATCAGTTTTGCTACGATTGAACTTGTTAGGTCCGAGGGCTTTAGTGCCTAAGAAATACCCTTCGATGGACGGCGGATTGGATTTGCCGGTCTTCTTGTCCTTGCCGCCGATTGTAATAGTGCTATCGGTATCAAGAGTCGCTACTTTTTCAAATGCCATATTATTCTTACCTTTCGTCATTGGCTCTAAAGCCAATATTTTTATACATGTTCGTTAGGTCACTAAGAAACTGGAGCAGGGTTCCATTATTTTCGATTGTCAAATCGACATATTTTGGATCGATGCCAGCCTCACTAGCATGATTACTGATACCGGAATGGATGTCAATCCTTTTCGCGGTAGAGGTAGAAACTAGTTTTACCAGCGTCCCGCCCATAGCTTTGAACGCTTCTGCCTCATTATCAAAGCGGATGTCGTCACACACGACGATGTCATTAGGGTGTACTTCCTGAAGTACGCGTACCTCAGCCTTCCAAATATCTACCCATAATGTTTTACTAATAGTGTCTCTGCCCCAGTCCGTCCCTAGCCATTGTAGCAGCTTGCGGTCTTTTGTGAATCCTTCGGATCGTTTATGCACAGACGTAATACGTCGGTACACAAATTCTTGCATATCGTACAGCGGCTGTGCGAACTTCACTAATCTAACTTGTGGCATGTCAGTATGAATCATGTCCTCTAACATGTCTTTAAGACACTTGATTGCGGTAGACTTACCTACCCCCATACTTCCATTAAATCCAATGAGTTTCATTAGTACCTCTTATTTTTGCAGAGTTGGCATTGACTTTGCCCTACTATTAAAGCTATACGCCCTTTGGGAAGATTAGTCAAATGATTATGGCAATATTTCAATGCAGGATTTCTTAATTTGTGCAACTCAAAAAAATCAGGAATCCGAGCAGGAGAAGTCTTACAAGAAGGCGGCGTTACTGGGGTGGTGATGTATCTTATGAGAAGAATCATCCCTATAGGCAGCAGCAGACACAATAGTATCCTAAGCCCCAAGACTAAATTGCTCGTCTCATGAGGCTCGAAAGTCATTTCGGTACCCTACGGTAGCGCTCAAATAAGCTGTTTTTTATGCGGGCTTGAGGAATTAAACCTATAGACTTACACAGCTTCTCCAAAAGTAAGAGATTATTATATGCCTCTTTCTCACTTGGCCAGGAATGCTCTTCGCTCATTTCTATTTCGACAAAGCGGCCTAGCTCCTTCATGTCCATGTCGTAGCAAATGTAATACACTAGAGTGTACAGGTCATAATTAAATACGAAGCAGTTTTTGAAAATACTAGTGTTGTATAAATATCCGTGCCTTCGGATATGAGCTTCAATCTGTTCTTTGGCGGTAGCGCTACGTTGCATGTCTAGGTTGTCTTCGTCTCTAATGAAGTTGTTCGCAGAAGTAGTTTTCCTCTTGTAGGTTAGCTGAAACATGTCGTGGCCTATGCGAAGACGATAAAAGCCGTCTATATCACTCGGACTTTCGTAAAAGTAATCATAGCCTGAGGCTTCAATGTATTTCTGAGGGTCTCGGGACCTACAGAACTCAATGAAATCGGTTAATTTAATGTCTGAGGCGTCGTACTTAAATTCAATTTCTTTTTGCTTCATAATTTTAACCAAAGATCAATATTTTTTCTAGTTTAGATAAACGGCTTTCAATAAGGTCAAATAGTAGGGGTTTATAGTAGTTGGCGGCGGCGTAGTAGGCGGCGTAGTAGGCGTAGGTGTCGGCGTCGGCGTCGGCGGCGGCGGCGGATCTCGCCACTTTCTCCCCTTCCTTCGCTGTTGCCGTGTCCTTTATCTCCGCGCAGCCTCGAAGACTTGCTGCGCTCTCTTTTCTCCCAGCAAGTTCCATCGCCTCTGCCGCAAATTTCCTCACTGCACGATCAGCGCAGAGATATGCCCGCGCTTGCGATTTTCCATCGCCCTTTGTTCCGATCATTTTCGGAATCATTTTCATTGCCCATTTTTCCCTTTCCGAATCGTCCTTGATGGCGTCGTTGACTCGGATG
>Ga0181534_10001081_pt1 | contig 18211 bp, 10 predicted proteins | sample PEATcosm2014_Bin_37_FD_119758 | JGI IMG/M metagenome (GOLD analysis project Ga0181534, IMG submission 119758) | Peatland microbial communities from MTU Mesocosm Facility, Houghton, MI, USA - PEATcosm2014_Bin17_10_metaG | ecosystem: Environmental > Terrestrial > Soil > Wetlands > Peat | place... | reverse complement strand
GCCAATATCGAGAGCAGCCTCCGTGGAGGCGACGTCCAGAGTCAGCAGCGCGAACTGATCCCCGCTCCAGCGCGCCAGCACGCCCTCGAAAGCCGCTATCGCTTTCTCGAACCGGCGCGCGGCCTGCACCATCAGCTCGTCGGCGGCCGTTTGCCCCAGCATATGATTGATGAGTTTGAACCTGGCAATGTCCACGATGATGACCGCGAGCCGCTGATGGCGCCTGGTTCGCAGGTCCTTGAGGGCCCGGTCGAGCCGGTCCATGAAAAACAGCCGGTTCGGCAACCCCGTGAACGCGTCATGAAAGCGCGCGTGGTCGAAGGTGTCCTGCAGCGTCAGGCGTCGTTGGATTTCGGTTGCCAGATGCTGGTTGATCGACCGCAGCCGGCGCCGCGCGGCTCCCAAGGCCGCGCGCGAGCGCTGTAAGGCGTGGATCAGATCGTGGGTGCCGAAGGTCAAGAGCCAGGTCAAGAACGCCAACAGGCCTATTTCCGAGGTGAGCAGGCTGGCCGGGTACCAGCCGGCGCGCGGGCGCAGCGCCAGCGCCAGATAGCTTCCCGGAACGGCGGCGGCGGTCGGCAATCGGATCCGGGCTGCCACCGGATCGGCCAGAGGCTCCGAGCTCGAGCTGACGAAGATGCGCGGCAGGGCGGAGCGCGGCTCGACTTGGGAGAGCTCGAAGTCGTAACCCATATCGACCAGGCGCGCCAGATGGCTTTCGGCGATCAGTTCATCGAAGTCCGCGTAGGCCACCGACCAGCCTTGCGGATGCCCTGAGATCTCCGAGCTGTCCGCCGGCACGGGCGCGCGAGCCGGCACGGGCACGCGGACGGCAACGAGCCATTGGCTGCCGAGACGCATCGGACCGAGAAGGGCGGAGCTTGTGATGGGATGCGCGGATTCCGCCGACAGCCATTCGCTCGCAATGCCGTCCGCGGTCGCTTCCTGCGTCGGATCCGACCGCTGCACCTTGTCATCGGCCGTCATCAAAAAGACGTTGCTCGCCGGCGTCGATCCGGGGGGCGCCCCGGGCGGCGCGGCCGGGCCTGGTGCGGTCCGTGCGGCTGGTGCGACCGCCGCGGCTGGCGCGGCCGCTGCGGCCGGTGCGGCCGGCGGGAGCTGCGCAAGCGACGCCGCCTGTCGGACGGCCACATCGCGAAGCTGCTGCAATGGCGGCTCGATCTTGCGGACGAACTGGGTTGCCACCCCCGCCGCCGTCTCACGCGCCCGGGCGGCGTGGTGCTGTACGCTCAGGTAGATCAGGCGCGATCCGGCAATCAGGACGATGGCGAGCACCACCAGGGTGGGCAGCGAGTTGGACCCGAGCTGGCGAATCGATTTCATCACGGCGCGGCACCGTGTGCGCCTACATGGAAAACGTAATTGAGCGTCAGGGTGGTGCGCTTGCTGCCGGACAAGTCGAGATAGTCGGCGAGCAGAGTCAGCTCGCTGCGCCATCGCGTAAACGGCTTGGCCACGCCAACATAGCCCTCCTTGAGCTGACGCCCCGGAAGCTCGATGCCCAGATCCAATACCGTCGCGGAAGCTTGGCCATATGCCACGCCGCCGAGAAAATTGACGGCCGCGCCATACTTGTCGATTCTGGCCGTCGCCAAGCGCGTGCCAAGATTGCCCGTCACCGAATACTGATAGCCGACCGTGGTCTGAAGCTTCGGATTCCACAGGTAGGAGACCCCGACCTTGGGTAGATTCCCGTGCGTCGTTTCCACATCGATGCGCTTGTCCTCGAGCTGCACGGACAGCACGTGGGAAAACGTGCCGATGACGCCGGCCGCCTCGATCGAATAATGAAAGGCGTGCGGCCCATCGTCACCGGCGCCCTCGTGGGCTTCTGCGTAGACGCTGAAGCGACGGTCGGGCGCTCCACGGGTCACCGAGCCGCTGATCGACCCGAAGGTCCAGTTCGCGGACGACAGTACTTGATGCTCCGCCGCGAGAGTGCCGAGAGTGTCCGCGTCGAAGTTGTGCAGCCAGCCGAGCGATCCGCCGCCGCCGCCGTTGGTGCCCGTGAGGGTGGAGCCGTCGGCGCTGACCGCAATTCGATCATCGGCCGTGGAGCTCTCGCCGAGCGCCGCGCACATGGACGTCAGATAGAGCGCCGCGGCGCCGATGATCAGCCGCCCGATTCTCATCGCAGCTGCCGCAGAGTGCGTGTGACCACGGTGGCGCTCGTGTCGGTCGAATCCGTCGTGCCTCGCTGTGCGACGGGCAGAAATGATATCGACGAAATGTATTCCGACTCGCCCGCGACCGGTACTGCCGAGCTGGTCAGCTGGTAGATTCGCGAGCCGATCTCGACGTGCATCTTGCGCCGCCCGGTCATGCCGGGTTCCCACCACTGCAGGCCCGCAGCAGTCTGCGGCAGCCACTGCGTCGCATCTGCTCCGACTTCCACCAGGCCGAACAGGCCCGCCAGGGGCTTGTTGAACGCCAAAACGCGACCGCGTGCATCGACCACCAACGCCGCGTATTCGGAGGTGTCCAACACCGCCTTGAGACAGAAAATCTCGGTCGCATCCTCGATGGTCAACAGCGCCAGGCGCCGTCCCTTGTGCGCGAGGTGCAGCACGCGCAATTGCGTCAATCGCAATTGGTCGGCTATGCGAATCGCGGTCAGGGGAGCCGCACTGCCTGAACCCACGATCAGCTCATTGACGATGTCGGGATATGAGAAGCGCACCAGGTCGAAAAGACTGCAATCCTCGGGCGCCACATCCTCGACCTTGAGATAATCGAGCGCAAAGCGGCTGGCCGCGATGACTCGCAGGGAGTCCGGATCGATGAGCAGCGCGGGCAGAGCCAGCTGTTCGATCAACGTGGCCCACAGCTCCTCTCCGCGCTCCGCTTCGATGCGCGCGAGCACGCTGCGCGCGTTCAGCCGTTCGAATATGGTGCCGAGATATTCCGCCGCGACCGCGCAGGCGATGAGTCCGATGGTGAATACCTCGAGCAGCACCAGCAGATAGCTCGACGGCGCATAGAATCCGGAAAACGAAGGTTGCGGCATGGCGCCTTGACGCCCGAGCAACGCGCTGAGCCAGGAGTCGTTGCCGAGCAGTCCGCTCGCATACCAACGCAATTCCGGCGCCTGGCTCAGAGCCACGATAGCAACGACGATGATGCTCAAGGCCGCGACCAGGAACGGATGCCAGCGCGAAAGAAAAACCGCGCCGATGACGGGCAGCACGAATATGATGAGAAACATGGGATTCTGAAGCGCACCCACATGCTGCCAGATGAAGCCGATGAGGATGACGCCGGCCGCGTACAACAGGGTCAGAGTCCGATCGCGCCACTTGCTGCGGGAGGCGGATGAAGAGGCGAGGAGGGTGAATGCGATGTGAATCCCTCCGAGGGCGAGCAGGCCCCAGATCGCGGTTCCAACGTCCGCCTCGAAGGCGTTGGTGAGCCAGGGGATGGCGGTCGCGACCAAAATGGCGACGATGGTCAACAGCCAGATATCGTCCAGCAGATGAACCCGCGAGCTCTGCCAGATCGGACGCGCGATCAACCGCGTGCTGTCGACGCTCGACTTCATGGGACCGGCGCCTCATGCACATTGGGCTGGACTTCCACGAGGGCACCGGTCTTGCCGACCAGCGCGTTGCCGAAGTTGTTGTTGTCCATGAACGGTTGCGACACCACCTTGATCCCATTCGGCGGTTGGAAGTCCTCGACATGCAGGGCATACGCGTGCGGGCGCAGGACCTGATTGCGCCGCAAGTTCGGCGAGTCGCCGATCACATCGATGCCGTTGAACTTCGGCTCGATGATGGTGTTGTCGACGGCGGTGCTGACGCTGTGCGGATCGCCGAGCACGAAGGCCAGGCCATATCCGCAACCGTGGATACGGTTCCCCCGCACCAGCGTATTGGATGAGCCGCGGACCATGACCCCATAGGCGCTGAGGCCCTCCATTTCATTGTCCTCGATGATCGCCCCGCGCGCGTTCTCCGCGACCACTCCCATCGATGCACCGCCGTTGATGCGGTTTCCGCGAATCACGGCGCCGGCACCCACCACGTGCACGTCCGCCTCATGTGCATTGATGAAGTCGTTGCGCTCGATCAGCACCGGAATGTTGCCGGCGACGATGGCCGTACCGTCCTCCGTGAACTTGTTGTCGTGGATGCCGATGACCTCGTCGTGCGACTGGGGCTCACCGCGCACGGCCCAAAGCCCGGCGTCCTTGTCTTCGATGAACTCGTTATTGGCGACCGCCGAATTATGCCCGGATGCCGCGAAGCGCACGCCGAGGCGGTCCTTGAGAAAATGATTGCGCTCGAGCAGCGTGTCGCCGGCATTGTCGGCAACTTCCACGGCGACGTCGCACGCCTCGATGGACGATGCGCTGAGATGAAAGCGCACGGCCCGCACCAGGATCGCGGCGGCGGGGCAGTTTTTGATCGTCACGCCCTCGACCGAGGTGTTGGAGCCCGAGATATCCAGCACCGGTCCGCCGCCGAGCATCTGCGCATCGATTACGGACCCCGCCGCCTGCCCCGCGAGCGTCACCCCATGTCCATTGACGAGAGGCGGCAGCGCGGTTTCGAGATTGATCTTGGGGACTTCGATGGAGATGCTGGTGGGACCGGCCGCGCCCGCCACGATGAACAAGGCTTCGCGCAGCGTGCCGGGCCCGCGGTCGCCGGGATTCGTGACGTGCAGCAGCACGACTTTGGCCGCGGCGCCGGGCGCCGGCGCGCGTTCATACCATCGGCCGAGCGCGGCCAACACGCCGATCGCCACGACCACGGCGACGCCTACCAGGGAGCGGCCCTTAATGGCCATGTTTTCTTCCCGAGCCTGTCATTCCAGAACGAACACGGCATGCCAGGAGCGCCTGACGGCGCGGCGTCCGACGAGCGCGTCGACCGGGAACGAGAGAGCGGTCGCGAGTACGAGCAGGCCGAGCGACATCGGCCGGGGCAGATGGCGGACGTAGGGCAACAGCTGCGTACGGAACGGCGCCGGATCGACTCCGGTCAGCGCCCGCAGTGTCAGGCCGCACTCGCGGAACATCTCCAGGTAGATGTCGCGGCGGCGCGCGGTAAACACCGTGGAATCGCAATGCTCCCTGGCGGCGGCGGGCGCCGCTTCGAGCAAGATCATGCGTCCGCCCGGGGCGAGATGGGCGCGCATCGCCGCAAGCGCGGCGCGCACGGCAGCCGGATCGAGAATATGCTGCAGGACCGTGACGGCCAGCACCAGATCGAACCGCTCGCCGACATCGAGATGGGCAAGATCCCCCACTTCGAAACGGCACCGCTCGGCAATGCCGTCGATGGCGGCCCGACGTCGTGCCTCGGCGATCATCGTGGGGCTGAGGTCGACGCCCGTGACACTGGCTCCCCGGGCCGCGAGCAGCCGGCTCCAGCGCCCGATCCCGCAGCCGACGTCCAGGATGCGGCTGCCGGAGACCTCCTTCAGCCAGTGCCTGAGCGCCAGCCGCTGTTCGAGGTGAATCGCCCGGTTGTAGAACTCGGGCATGCCGTATGCGCATACCGCCGCGAGACCCTCGCGCTCGCCGGCGAAGCGGCGCGCGCGATCCTCCCAGTACGCGCCGGGACTGTAGATCCGGGGAGCCGGAATGCCCCGCACCGTCATTGAATCAGCCGCATGTCGCTCTCCGTGGCTCCGTTCGGGTCCATCGGCCTCTCGTAGTGATCCTGATAGACACGCCGGCGAAACAGCTTGAGCGCGAAGAAGTTCGCGAACCCCAGCGTCATCGGGGCGATGTGAATGATGGCGTAGCACAAATAGAGCGGCACGATCGGCGCCACATAGGAGCGCTCCGCTTTAGGTACGCTGGTGAACAGGGCGATCACGCCGAGCGCAAGATAGCTGCTGATGGCGGCGGTGAAATACTCGGGATCGATGATTCCGCCCGTGGGCACGAAATTATCCAGCAGCAGCACATCGAGTCCGCTCAGGAAGCTCAGCAGCAGCAGCACCGCGCTCACGAGCTTGACCAGGTGCATCGCCAGCGAAAGGACGCCGACGTAGACGATGTAGTGGTATGCGGCGAAGGGCGAGCGGCGGCTGATTCGCAATATTTGCGCAAAGCGCTCGGTATATACCTTGAGCAGTCCGTGATACCAGCCCACCCGCTGCGAGAACCAGCGCTGCAGAGACCCGGGACCTTCGGTGCTCACGACCAGACGCCCGTCGTAGTAGATCCGCTCGCCTTCGCTGAGCAGAATCACCGCGTTCTCGAAGTCCTCCGCGTAGACCGACAAGGAATGCTTGGCGAGGGCGCGCGCCAGCGCGCCGCGCCGATAGAACGATACGCCCGAGGTGATGCTGAAATCGGCGAGACTTTCGCGTCCGACGCGAAACGCCAGCGCGTATTCGAAGGCCTGGAAGCGCGCCAGAAATCCGTCCGGCTCGATCATGATGCGCGGGCAGGCCGCGGCGGCGCCGGACTGCTGGAAGTCGCTGACGAAGCGGTTCAGGTCGATCGTGCTGCCTTCGTTCAGCCCGCGTATGCGAATGTCCGGATCGATCACCATCACGGTGTCGATGTGGGCCGGCAGACGCCCGAGCAGGCGGCGCAGAGCGCCCGGTTTGCGCCGGTTTTCCCCGCCGTCGAAGCACCTCCATCCAGCCTGGCAGAGGCGCAGCACCGTGTTGTCGGTCGAGCCGTCGCTGATGAGCCACACGCGGTCGCGGTAGGGCGCGAACGCTTCCATGAATTCGTCGAGGTGCTCCTCCAGATTGAACACCGATGCGATGATGGCGTACGGCAAGGCGGGCGCCGCACGTCCGGAGCCCGGCGGCAAAAGGGCTGCAAGGTTGATCGACAGGTTGCCCTGCGGGCCGCCCTCGGCGGCGCCGTCGGTGGCTGCGGTGTGACGGCGCCGCATGTACAGGCGCAGGGCGAAGTCCAGGGCGTCCGTGTACACGATGACGTTGGCGACGGCAAAGACGAAGATCGAGAAGCCGATGGTCTGCGCATTGGAGGCCGACAGGACGATCCAGCCCGCCAGCAGCCCGCATACCGAGAGCGGGGCGAGAACGGCCAGTGTCCGTTCGAGTTTCACGCGTTCGCGGCGGCAAGGTCCGCCGCCTCCTTCCGCGCGGGAAGCCGGGCGTGGAATTGCGCCCGAACCTCATCCTCGTCGGCGATGTATTGGCCGTACTCGGCCATGATCGGCTGCGCACTCAATATCCACAGCAGGGAGCGCACCCTGGAGGGCAGGTGGGCGACGTGCCTCTCGAGCGGCACGAGCGCGGCCTCGAAGCTCTGTTCGATGCGCAGAATCGCCTCTTTCACGACAGGATCGATGGGCAGTATTTTCGCGGGCTGATTCCAGGCGATGCCGGTGCCCGCGACCTGCCTGAGGGCGAAATGAGTATGCGGCAGGAGTTCGGGGTCTTGCGCAAGCGCCGCGCCGGAAAACGGTATGACATACGGATACATGCCGATCTCGCATCCCTGCCGCAGCCAGCGGTACCCTTCCCGCAGGGTTTCGGCGACGTCCTCCAAGGCGGCGTTCGGCGAACTCAGGATCAGATCGAGGAAGGGTGTCACGCCGGTGGCGAGCGCCGCCGTGAGCATCGGCTCGATGTGCCGGTGTATTTGCGCCTTGTTGAACTCGCCGAGCACTTTGTGCGAGAAGCTCTCGATGCCGAAGCCGAGCACGCGAAAGCCCGCGCGCCGCATGGCGGTCAGGCGTTCCACGGACATGGCATCGATGCGGTTCGTGCTGATGAACTGCAGATCGGCCGGAATCCGCCCGCGCCGCTTCGCGGCGATGATGCCCTCGCACAGCGGCAGGATCCGCCGGTCCTGCGTGAACACGAAAATATCGTCTTGAAAGATGATCGTGCGCACGCGCGGATGCGCGGCGACGATGCGCTCGATCATGGCCAGACATTCATCGGCGTCCAGGCGGGCGACGGATGCGACGCCGCCCTGCGCCTCATGCAGAAAGTTGGTGGCGGAGCAGAACGTGCAGCCCATGGGGCAGTAGTTGAGCGTAATGAGCCGCACCGAGCGGATCTCGGCCAGATGCGCTTCTCGCGCGGCTTTGCTCGGCAGCGCGCGAAGGCGATAGGCGGATTCCAGACGCTCCCAGTACGCCGAGTAAGGCATCTTTTCGTATGGCGTGCTGTAGATGGCATCGCGCAGTTCATCGCGATTCAAAGCGCGCTGCGGTATCGAGAGAACGCCGTGGTCCTGCCGGCGTTGCGCGGTTCCACCGATGCCGTGCAGCGGCTGACCCGCGCGCAGGCGCGCCGCCATCTCCAGCAGCGGCCGCTCGCCCTCGCCGAGAACAACCAAGTCGAACGGACCCAAGTCGAACATCAATTGCGGACGAAACGTCGCCTCCATGCCGCCGGCGACGATGAGCGCGCGCGGTGCCGCGCGGCGCGCGATATGCGCGAGTTCCAAATCGTACCGCAGCGTCATGCCGGTGGTTGAGACACCAACGATGTCCCATGTGCCGCCGAACAGTTCGCGCTCGAGAGCGCGCTGCGGCGGCTCACGGCAGCAGTTGGGATCGAACACCTTGGCCGCGACCCCGGCGGATTCGAGCACGCCCGCCAAACGCCAAACGCCGAGCGGCGGAGCGAGGAAAGTGTATTCGCCACAGTGGGGATCGTACGGCCCGATCAGCAATACCTTCGGCGATCTTGCATCGTTCACTTAGCTTCGACTCCTTACCGGCTTCCCTTCGCGCGGCCGGGAGGACACCTGCTGCGGCGATCAGCAAGCTTCCTCGCGGAGAAAAATCGGGATCTAATTTATGAGGTTAAAAAAATGCTCGCTTCGCAGACAAATGTCAACGTGTTGCGCCGAGCACACGGCACGCAGGAGCGATTCTGCGCGGGTAAAAATTACAAATGATTTTGCCCGTAGAATTTACAGGGGGAAGAAATCGCAAGCGCTGAACATATCGGGATTATGTCGCATTGTATTCGCCGCGCGTTGAGCAATGCAGGCCTCATCCGACATGCGCCCGCGCATCTTCCAACCCATGGCCGAGGGGGCCGGTTTCACGCCGCCACAGAAGCACCGCCGAGGCGAGCGCCGTGAGGCTGAGCAGGAAAAAGAACCACAGCATGGCGGAGTAGCCGGCCGGGTTATCCGCCCCTGCGCCTGCCTTGTCGGCGAGCCAACCGGCGGCGAGATTCGACCCGGCCATGCCGAGCGCCTGAATCAGCGTGATGAGTCCCAGGGCGGTGCCGAGCCGGCGAGGCTCGACGATGAGCGTCGTGGCCGGCCAGATGATCGCCGGCACCAGCGAGAAGCTGATACCCATCATGGCGGTGGACACCCAAAGACTCAGGCTGGTGAGGCCGAGCGCCAGGAAGGTGAGCGGCAGCAGCAAGGTGCCGAAGGCCAGCATCAGCGCCCGGTGACCGAATCGGTCGGCAAGCAGGCCGAAAAGCGGCGTGGCAAAAATGGCGGCGAAGAACACCCAGCTGTTGGCCACGCCGGCTTGGCTGAGCGTCAGACCCTTGACGTGCTGAAAATACTCGATGGCATACGTGGTGCGGAACGGGAAGAACACCGCCGCGAACAGGACGTGCAGCCCGAGGATGTACCAGTACGAGCGGTCGAACCTCAGGAGATCTCCCCAATGCACCCGCTGCGCGGCGCTCGCATCCGCCGGCCGCGCGCCCGGCCGGTGATGGCGGTCGAGCCAGTAGAACATCATCGCCGCCGCGAGACCGGCAACGGTCATGCCCGCGCCGAGCCACAGCGGGGGCTGCCAGCCGCGTTCGTAGAGCGGACGCGCCCACGCGGTCGAAGTGTCGACGGCGTAGGAGCCGACGCGGGCCAGGCTGAGATAGATCGCCGCGGCGAGCGCAATGCCTCTGCGCGAGAACCACTGCGCCAGTCCTGCGATCAGCGCAATGAATATCGCCCCTTCACTGACGCCGAAGATGAAGCGGCCGGCTACCATGACCGCGTACGGATTGCCGACCGCCGTGAGTGCCGCGCCGAGCACGCCGACGGCCGCCGACCACATTGCGATACGCGCCGGGCCGTAACGGTCGATGGCGAAGCCGCTGATGAGCGCGATCGCCACGTTGGGGATGCTCATGACGCCGTTCAGCATCCCGAGTTGCGACTGGCTGAATCCTCGCTGGCGATGCAGCAGATCGGCAATCGGACCGATGACATCGTCCTCGTAGTAGCTGCTCGACACGGCGATCGCCGCCAGCAGCAGCACCCACCACCGCAGGCGCGATTGGCCGCTGTCGCGGCCCGGTCGAGGTCCGGCCGGTGCCTCAATCACTGAAAGCGGGCGCCCTGCCGCGCGAGTTCCTTTTGTACCGCGCCGATGTTCAACCGGTCGAGCGCTTCATCGCGCTGGAGCGAGACGGCGGCCGCGACCCCGGCGCCCTGGCCGCTGACGGCGCAGCACATCATGTTGCGCGCCGAGGCGTGCGATACCTTGTCGCCGCCGATGCAGCGGCCGGCAACCAACAGGTTGCCGACGCCCTTGGGTACCAGCGCGCGATAGGGCACATGCCAATAGCGCCCGGTGGTCGGCAGGATCAGGATGCCGTAGCCGTCGATGAACTCGGGAAAGATGCCGATGGCGTCCTCGAAACGCGCCTGCTCGCGCACATCCGTGCCGGTGAGATTGTAGAGGGCATCGATCTTGCGGGTGTCGCGCACGCCCAAGGTCATGCCGAAATTGCGCAATTTGGCGTGCTCGCAGCCCGGCATGAAGCCGCGCAGCGCCTCGAGCGCGTAGATGGCCTCGCGACGGCCGCGCATCTCGCCGATGGTCAGATCGTTCGGGTCGGTGCCGTCGATCTCAGGCACGTGCACCAGATTCAAATAGGTGAGGTCGCCCTGATCGGTGACGCTGCCCCAGGTGCCGGCGATGGTATGCAAGCTCGGCGGGATGATGCCGGCGGCGAGGGCCTGCTTGAAGGGCTTGCGCAGGAAGGGCGAGAACAGCCGATCTTCCTTGCCCGTGGTTTCGTAATCCCATTCGCCGTTGCCCGACCAGTCGGCATAGGTCTGTGGATCGGCCTTCACCGCATCGATGAACTCGCGCTTGTTGACGCCGCTCATCGAGAACATGACGGAGACCGCCATCATCTCTTCCTTGGGCGACTTGCGCACGGGCGCCCCGGCGCGCGTCGCGATGTCGGCATCGCCGGTGGCATCGATCACGCGCCGGGCGAGGATGGCCTCGCGCCCGGCCTTGCTCTCGATGATCACGCCGCGAATGTCTCCATTCTCCAGGATGGGCGCCACGGCCAGACGGTGCAGCAGCGGTTTGATGCCGCCCTCCTGCACCAGGGTGTCGGCCACCCACTTGAACATCTCGGCATCGAGCGCATGGCTCAAGGACTGCGGCTCAGGCATGGCCGCCCCCATCGCCTTGGCGCGCTCCTCGAACTCGATGCCGATGCCCTCGCAATCCACCGTCTGTTCGTGGCGGTACCAGGCGAAGCCCTCGACCCCCACCTGCGTGATATTGCCGCCGAAGCAGCCGTTGCGGTCGATGAGCGCCGTGCCGACACCGGCGCGGGCCGCGGCGAGGGCGGCCGCGAGACCCCCCGGGCCGCTGCCGACCACCAGGACATCGGTTTCCAGGACCACATCGATGGACCGGGCGGTTTCAGTAATGCTCTTCATGCGAGTGAGCCTTCAAGACCGGTTGAGTTGAGGCGCCATTCGTACCATAGCGCGGTGCAAAAGGGACGATTCCCGGCTGCCGCCGAAAGCGCCGCCCGGGAGCTCTTGAAAGACCGGTCATACTTAAGTCATAGTACCGTCATAAATACGTAATCCACCGTGCGTACAAAAGCGACGCACGGGGACTTGGCGAGCCTACCGGATGGATGGAGGCTCGGGTTTCCTTGGGATGTTTGCTGTTCGAGATTCCTCATGCGTGGCGAATTCATTCGTCGCGCCTCTTGTATTTCTATTGTCTTTAGGGAGAGACGCTTGAATACCAATCAAAAGCTTGCGTACGCAATCTCTGCGATTCTCAGTGGATACGGTGGGGTGTCCCATGCGGCCGCGGCTGCGGCAGCCGATGTCGACACCACCGCATCGACAGGTATCGAGGAAATCGTGGTGACCGCGCAACGCCGCACTGAATCGATCCAGAACGTGCCCATCACGATTCAGGCGATCACGGGCGAGCAGCTCGGTGAGTTGAACGTGACGACCTTCGATGACGTCCTCAAGTACCTGCCGAATGTGACCTTCAGCGCAAACGGCCCCGGCCAGGGCAACATCTACATGCGCGGCATGAGCGCGGGCTTTGCCGGCAACCAGTCGAGCGCGGCGATCGATCCGTTTCCGAACGTCGCGACCTACCTCGACGATCAGTCGATGGCGTTCCCGGCGCGCAATGTCGACGTCTACATGGCGGACATGGAACGCATCGAAGTGCTCGAGGGCCCTCAGGGTACCCTGTTCGGGGGCGGGGCCGAGGCAGGCGCCATCCGCTACATCACCAACAAGCCGAAGCTCAACGTCACGGAAGGCAGTGCCGATGCCTCCTACGGCACGACCGCCCACGGCGACCCCAACTCCGCCGTCACCGCGGTGATCAACGTGCCCTTGATCGAGGACACCCTGGCCGTTCGTGCAGTCATTTACAATGACCGTCGCGGCGGCTACATCGACAACGTGCCGAGCCAATTCACCCGCTTCCCGACGGATCCAGGCACCCTTTCCTATCACCTCCCCTACCCGGCGGACGCGGCCACCGCCAACAACTATTCGATCGCGGGGAGGGCGCAGAACCCGGTGACCTACCAGGGCATCCGTGCGTCGCTGCTCTGGCAGATCAACGATAACTGGAACCTGCTGGTCCAGCAGAGCTACCAGTACATGGACGCTGAGGGCGTCGACGAGCAGTTTCCGCTCAGTTCCCAGGAAACACCGCTCGGCCCGTGGGAAGAGACTTCGTTCACGCCGTCCTACGACAAGGACAAGTGGGAGAACACGTCCTGGACGGTCAACGGCAAGATCGGCGACTACAAGCTGGTATACACCGGCGGTTACCTCGACCGCACGATCGACAATGCGATGGATTACACGAACTACGCACGCTCGGCAGGGGGGTTCTACTACACCTGCGGCGGCGGCGGCGCCCCCATCGGCAAAGGAGTAGGACCTCTCACCTGCTACTCGCCCGTCTCGTCCTGGCAGGACCACGTCGAAACCACGCACCAGAGCCATGAGCTTAGGTTCAGCACACCCGACGATTGGCGGGTGCGGGGCCTGATCGGCGCGTTCTGGGAGGACTTCGACATCAAGGACGACATGAACTTCCTGTACAAGTCGTTTCCGTCCTGTACTGCGGCGAACCTCGTGCTCTACAAGGAGGGGCTCCAGGTGTGTACGGCCAACGTGATTCCCGCTCCCGGGTATGCGGCGATCGATCCGACCGAGCGCAACCAGGATGTCGCGTTCGGCGAGGACCTCGAGCGCGGCTACAAGCAGACTGCGTTCTTCACATCGGTTGACGTCGACCTGATCCCGAAGGTCCTGACACTGACTGCAGGGACGCGCTATTACGACTATAAGGAAACCTTTCACGGCTCGCAGTACTCCACCAGCACCGGATGCGCGGGTATACCGAACGGCACCTGCGTAGGCTCGAAGCTCACCGATGCGACGCATGATGCGGATTACACCGGGTTCAAAAGCCGCGGCAATCTGACCTGGCACGTCACCCAGGACGCGATGGTCTATTACACGTTCTCGCAGGGCTTTCGTCCGGGCGCCGGCAACCGCAAGAACAGCGCGGAGGTCAAGATCGACGTGGATCCGGCAACGGGATTGCCGACGGTGGGCCCGGATGCGACCCCGACGCTCGTCAAGCAGTACAACAAGCCCTATACGTATCCGCCCGACACGCTGGTCAACAACGAGATCGGCTGGAAGACGGAGTGGTTCGACCATAGGCTGCTGGTCAACGGCTCGGCGTACATCATGGACTGGAATAATGTCCAGACGCTGATCTACAACCCCCCCATCTTTGGCAACACGACATTCGGCGTGGCGGGACCCGACTATCGGATCAAGGGCGTCGAGTTGCAAATCGTCGCGCGCGTGACCGAGGGCTTGACGCTGCAGGGTTCGATTTCGCACAACAACGCGTCCGAGACCAACTCGCCGTGCCTCAAGTCGTCGAATCCGGGTAACCCGACTCCGATCGGCACCTGCATCACGGAGGTCTGGTCGCCGACGCTGAGCGAGAACGTGCCTCTGCAAAACCCGCTGGGCGCGGTCGGTGCCACGCCGGCCTTCTCGCCGACCACCGAGTACAACGTGCGCGCGCGCTACGACTGGCAAATCTTCGATTACAAGATGTTCTTCATGGTCGGCGCGCAGCACATCGGCGACATGCAGAATGAGCCTAGCAGCTTCCAGTCCGGCGCAGGAGTCACGGTGCCGACGACGTCATGGCTGCGATACGACCAGCCGGCCTACACCACGTACGATGCGGCCTTCAACGTCGCAAAGGACAGGTGGACCGTCCAAGCGTTCGGCTCGAACCTCAGCAACTCCGACGCCAGCCAGTTCACGACGTCCGGGCAGTTCATCAAGGCGGAGGTGCCGCTGCGGCCGCGGGTGCTCGGCGTCAAAGTAGGGTTCAAGTTCTGACGCCGGGCGTTGCCCGGGGTTCGCCCGGGCAACGCAGCGGGCTGGGCAGCGGGGCGGGCGCGGTCCGGCAACCGGCATGCGCCGTTGAGCTAGACTGGGGGCGGGCAGCGACGCCCACGCTCTTTCTTATCGGATGCCCATGACTGCCACAGCAACCGCTCATGTGCCCTCGACCGTGGAGTCCGAGGTTTCGCGCATCCGCGCGCTCATCAAGGAGCGCCGCTTCGCCGAGGGCGTGGCGGCCGCGGATGCTCTGCGCGCGCGGGTCCCTGAAAACCGCGACGTCCTCCATCTGCTCGCGCTCGGCCAGCGTCAGCTCCTTCGGACCGCGGATGCGCTCGCGACGCTCGAGCAGCTCGAGCGGTTCCATCCGGGCTACAGCCGCCTCTACCAGGAGCGCGGCCATTGCTACGTGGCGATGAAGGACGCGCCGCGGGCGATCCAGGCGTTCCTGCAGGCCGTCGCGATCAATCCCGCGTTGCCGGCGAGTTGGGGCATGCTGGAAGGCCTTTATCGGATGTGCGGCGAGGCCGATAACGCGGGCACAGCCGCGGCCCACGTCGCGAAACTCAAGACGCTGCCGCGGGAAGTGATCACGGCGACCGGGCTGTTCAGCGACGGCGATGTGTTGGCGGCGGAGAAAATCATCCGCCCGTTCCTGCTCGCGAACGGCGATCACATCGAGGCGATGCGCCTGCTGGCGCGGATCGGCGCCGCCCTCGAGGTGTTCGACGACGCGGAGCGGCTTCTCGAGGCCGTGCTCGGGCGCGACCCGGACTACATTGCCGCGCGCCACGACTACGCCACGGTGCTGCTCGCACGGCATAGGTACCTGCAGGCACTGGCCGAGCTCGACAAATTGCTCGGCGCCGACCCTGCCAATCGTCAGTACCGCACGCTGCGCGCCGCCGCCATGGTGGGCCTCGGCGACCATCCTCGCGCGGTTGCCCTCTATCAGGAACTGCTGCGCGATGCGCCGCCGGGATCGCCCAAGGCCGAATTGCATCTGTCGACGGCGCATTCGCTGAAAACGCTGGGACGCCGGGCCGATGCGATCGATGAGTACCGGGCCGCGGCCCGGGAGCGCCCGGATTTTGGAGATGCGTACTGGAGCCTCGCCAACCTCAAGACCTACCGCTTCACGGAGGCAGAGGTCGCGTCGATGCGCGCTGCGGAGGGCAGCCTTCAGACCGGGATCGTCGACCGGTACCATCTGTGTTTCGCACTCGGCAAGGCTTACGAGGACCGCGGTGAATACTCTGAGTCGTGGCGCTACTACGAGCGCGGGAATGGGTTGAGGCGCGCCGAGAGCCGCTACCGTCCGGAGGTGATCGAGCTCAACACGGCGAAACAGAAGGAGGTCTGCACCCGGGATTTCTTCGAGCAGCGCGCGGGCTATGGCGCCCCAAGCACGGCGCCGATCTTCGTGGTCGGGCTGCCGCGCTCGGGTTCGACACTGATCGAGCAGATCCTTGCCTCGCATTCCGCGGTCGAGGGCACGCAGGAACTCGCCGACATCCCGCGCTATGTGCTCGAATTGCAGGATCGCGAACGAGATTTCGAGTCGCCGCGCTATCCCGGCGTGCTCACGCAACTGCCGGCGGCGGAATTCGTGCGCTTCGCCGAGAGGTATCTGAACGACACCCGCGTCTATCGGAGCGGCAAGCCGCGGTTCATCGACAAGATGCCGAACAATTTCCGGCACATCGGTCTCATCCACCTGATGTTCCCCAATGCGAAGATCATCGACGCGCGACGCGAGCCCATGGCCTGCTGCTTCGGGAACCTCAAGCAGCTCTTCGCGCGTGGTCAAGAGTTCGCCTACAGCATCGAAGATATCGGCCGCTACTACCGCACCTACCTCGAGCTGATGGAACATTGGGACATTGCGCTGCCGGGCCGGGTACTGCGGGTCCATCACGAGGAGCTGGTCGATGACCTCGAGCGCAGCGTCCGACTCATCCTCGACTTCTGCGAACTGCCCTTCGAGCCGGGTTGCGTCGAGTTCCACCGCACCGAGCGCAGCGTGCGTACTGCGAGCTCGGAGCAAGTGCGCCAGCCCATTTTCCGCGAGGGCCTGGACCAGTGGCGTCGCTATGAGGCGTGGCTTGGACCGCTGCGCGAAGTGCTCGGCGACGCACTCGCGCGCTATCGCCGCTAGTATGCCCCCCGGACGCAACGAACCCTGCGCCTGCGGCAGCGGCCGCAAGTACAAGCACTGCTGTGGCAAGAGTCCGGCCGATGCGACCGCGGCCGATGCGTCCGCCGAGAAAGCGCCGCTGCCGGGCGATGCCGACGCCCACTATCTGCTGGGCCGGGCGCTCGAGGACCAGGGCCTGCTCGAGCGGGCCGCCGAGAGCTTCGGGCGCGCAACGGCACTGCGTCCCGAGTTCGCCGATGCGCACAACGACCTGGGCCAGGTGCTGTTGCGGCTGGGACGGACGGATGCGGCGATCGCGAGCTGCCGGCGCGCGCTTGCGCTTCAGCCGCGCTTCGCCGCGGCGCTAGGCAACCTCGCCAACGCCGAGCGCGCCCGCGGATCGCTTCCGGCGGCAATCGCCGGATACCGGCGCGTGATCGCGCTCGAGCCCGGACTCGCCGAGGCCCACCGCAATCTCGGCAGCGCGCTTCTCGAGGCGGGCGAGCCGGAGGCGGCGATCGCCAGTTTGCAAACGGCGGTTGCGCTGCGCCCCGAATTTGCCGCCGCCGTCGCGCAACTCGCACGAGCGCTGACCGCCGTTGGCCGCGGGGCGGAGGCCATCGCTCATTACGAGCGGTTGCTGGCGCTAGGCGCGCGCGACGGCATCCTCGACGAGTATGCGGGGCTGCTCGCAGGGCTCGGGCGGTACGAGGAGTCGGCGACCCGTTATCGCGACTTGCTCGCGAGGCTGCCCGGCAATGGCCGGCTGCATGCCAACTTGGGTCACGTGCTGCATTGCCTCGGCGACTTTCGCGCCGCGATCGAGCACTGCCGGCGCGCGATCGCGCTGGAGCCGAGACTGCCGGAAGCGTACCTGCACCTCGGCAACTCGCTGCTGGCGATGAACGCTTTGTATGAAGCCGACGCCGCCTACCGTACCGGGCTCGAGATCGCGCCCGACCATGCCGCGCTGCACACCGCGCACGCCATGGCCGAGCGAGCTCTCGGGCGGCTCGCGGATGCGGAAGCGAGCACGCGGCGGGCGCTCGCCCTGCGTCCCGGCGCGGCTGACACGATGGCCCTGCTCGGCAGCCTCGCGATCGACCATGGCCGGTTCGACGAGGCGGAGGACTTGCTGCGCAAGGCGCTGGCCATCGACCCGCAACTGCCCGAGGCGCTGACCGGCCTCACGGGGTTGCGCAAGATGAGCGCGGCCGATGCGCCGTGGCGCGACGCGGCGGAGCGCGTACTGGCGCGCGGCTTGCCCGTGGCGCACGCCATCAACCTGCACCACGCTCTCGGCAAGTACTACGATGACGTGGACGACTGCGACGCGGCCTTCGAGCATCATCGGATGGGTAACGAGCTCGCCCGCCGCAGCCGATTGCGTTACGACGGTGCCGAAATGACGCAGCGGGTGACGCGGACTCTCGCAGCCTTCGACT
>Ga0181534_10001080_pt1 | contig 18217 bp, 14 predicted proteins | sample PEATcosm2014_Bin_37_FD_119758 | JGI IMG/M metagenome (GOLD analysis project Ga0181534, IMG submission 119758) | Peatland microbial communities from MTU Mesocosm Facility, Houghton, MI, USA - PEATcosm2014_Bin17_10_metaG | ecosystem: Environmental > Terrestrial > Soil > Wetlands > Peat | place... | reverse complement strand
TGGGGTATCGATTCAACTGGGGGCCACGGCCGGCCTCGTTGATGCTGGTTGCGACCGGCTTGAGTCAGATTCTGGTGCAGACGCTGGTTGTGGGACGAGTGGTGAAGGCGGCCGGCGAGCGCGGGGCGTTGTTGATCGGGCTCGTCAGCGCGGTGCTTGCCTTCCTGACGTATGGGTTGGCGAAGACGCCGTTTTGGTTTTTTTGTGGTGTCCCCGCGGGCGCGCTGGGGGCGCTGATCATGCCGGGGTTGCAGAGTCTGATGTCGCGGCGGGTGGCCGCGAATGAGCAGGGGCGGCTGCAGGGGTTGAATTCGGCGTTCATGGGGCTGACGGCCATCTTCGGGCCGCTGCTGTATTTGTCGCTACTGGCCTTCGCCGTGAGGCACGACGCCCAGCTACATCAGCCAGGCATCCCCGTCCTCGTCGCGGCCGTCTTCTGCCTGGCCGCCTTCGGCCTCGCCGTCGCAGTCGCCAAACCCGTCGCCGATGTCAATTGACTGTTGAGCCGCCCGCCTGTGCAGCCAGCGAAACCCGGCGCCGACGTCACCTGATTTGAGCCGGCGCATCGGTCGGATCAGCGGCGCCGGCCGCGGCGCACCCGCCAACATTCAGCTAGTCGGCGGTAGCGGCGCTGCATCGTTCCGATAGACGACGCCGCCCTTCATCACGAAGTCGATCGTTCGCAACGCGCTGATGTCTTTCGTGGGGTCAGCCTCGACCGCGACGACATCAGCATACTTGCCGGCCTGTAGGCGACCGAGGTCCGCCTCCACACCCATCATCTTCGCGCACTGGGTTGTCGCAGACTGCAGCGCCTGCAACGGCGTCATACCCGCCTTAACGTACAACTCCGCCTCAGCGACAGTAGCTGTCGTCCCGCCATTAGGCTCGAAAGGATATTGATCCGTCCCCAGCGCAATGTTGACACCCAGCCTGATCGCATTCTGCAACATGGCCCAGTGATCCTTCCCCGTGCTGTCCACCCGCGCCAGGTACCACGGCGGTGATCCGATCTTCCGGTAAAACTCCCGCGCCCCAGGCTGACTCACCACAATCGTCGGAACGAGCCACACCCCCTTGGCCTTCATCTCCTTCAACACACTCTCATCGAGGTGATAGCCATGCTCAAACCCATCGATGCCAAACTGCATCGCCTGATGCGCAGCCACGGACGAGCCATTGTGAGCCGTCACCTTGATGCCATTGCGATGGGCAACCTCGATGAGAGTCTTCATCTCCTCATCCGTCATCGGCGCCGCGGAGATGCTGCCGTGGGTATCCGCAATACCGCCGGATATCGCAATCTTGATCCAGTCAGCTCCCAGCTTGATCTGCTCGCGGACCGCCTTCGCCAGTCCATACGGGCCATCCGCTTCCGTATCCCCATGCCCACCCGTGGGCACAATCACGCCGCCTGCGGTCTTCAGGCGCGGCCCAACCACCTCGCCTTTCTCAATCGCGGCCCGCAACACGAAGTCATTCCCCCGATCCTCACCAACGAGGCGCAGCGTCGTGGTACCCGACAACAGCGACAAGCGCGCGTTGGATGCCATGCGCAGCACCTGTTCGCGGTCAGACTCGTTGATCAACTCGGCGCCCGCGGCGCCCGGCAAGCGCAACCCCAGGTGAACGTGCATGTTCATGAGTCCGGGAATGAGCCACTTGCCCTTCATGGAGATGACCTTGGCGTTGGACGGCACACTGACCGACCCCGCTGGTCCGACTTTCGAGATCCGGTCGCCCTCGATCAAAACCACGGCGTTCTGAATAGCAGGGCCACCGTCGATTGCCACCACGGTTCCGTCGACCAACGCAACCGTCGCCGGCGCGGCCGACGCCTGCGCGTGGGCAATCGATGCGAGCGACAGGCACGCGGCGACGGTCAGGAAAACAAACGCGATGCGGATACGGATCATGAATACCTCGGTCAATGCGCCGGCGCGGCAGCGAGCCAGCGATCCACTTTCTCCTGGAGGATCTGCAACGGCATGCTGCCACCTGTCAGGATCTGGTCGTGGAACGCCTTGATGTCAAAGCGGTCACCCAGTTGTTGTTGGGCCTGTGTGCGCAGGGAAAGAATCTTCAACTCGCCCAGCTTGTACGAAAGCGCCTGACCGGGATACGCCGCGTAACGTTCCACCTCGGCGGCCGCCTGGGCTTCGGTCATGGAGGAATGCTCGGTCATCCAACGCACGCCCTGCTGGATGCTCCAACCCATTTCATGAATGCCGGTGTCGATGACCAGCCGGTTGGCACGCAGGATGGCGTAATTCAGGTGGCCGTAGTACTGCCAGGGGTCGGCGTAGAACCCCATCTCCTGCCCCAACGACTCGGCGTACAACCCCCACCCTTCGACATACGCATTGGTCATGTCGAAGCGGCGGAACGACGGCAGATCCTGGCGCTCGGAGGCGATGGAGGTCTGGAAGTGATGGCCGGGCAACCCCTCATGCAGCGAAATCGTCATGAGGTTGAATTTGTCCTGCACGCCCGGCGCGTAGATGTTGATCCACAGAACACCCGGTCGCGATCCGTCTCCGGCAGCCGCCGAGTAATAGCCATTGTCACGCGACTGACGATAAGAGTCCGGCAGCGCGCGTACCTCGTAAGGCGCCTTGGGCAGCACGCCAAACAACGAAGGCAGATGCGGAACTATGCGATCCCGTGCTGACTGAAACGCCGGCAATACTTCTTCCGGTCGTCCGAAGCGCAGTTGCGCGTCTTCGCGCACGTGGGCGAAGAACTTAGGCAGCGACCCTTTGAATCCCACAGTCTTTTCGATTGCGGCCAGCTGACGCGAGATTTCGCCAACCTGGGCGATACCCAGATCGTGAATCGCCTTCGGTGTCATGTCGGTGGTCGTGTGATATCTCACGTAGTACCGATAGAGATCCTTTCCTCCCGGCACCGCCCCGAGACCGTCCGTCCGACGCGCATGCGGCGCATACTCCTTCGACAGGAAGTCGTAGAGCCGGTGATAGGCAGGCTGGATGACCTGCGCGATCTTGACGCGATATGCATCCGCCAACCGCTTCCGATCCTCCACCGGAATCGTCGCGGGCATGATCTCGATCGGATGCCAGAACTGGCTGCTTTCCGGTGCCACATTCAAGTGAACCTGCAACTGAGGCAGCATCCGATCGACAATCAACTTGGGCAGCACGACGTTCTGGGCAACACCCTCGCGCATCCGCGCAATCGCTGCATCGGCCCACCGGGCAAAGCCATCAGCGCGCACCAGCGCCTTCTCGTAGTCGGCCACCGTCTTGTAAGGAAAAGCGCCCGAGCCGGCCGCTTCCACCGCATATTGAACATGCAGCCCCTGGAACTGATTGATGGGCAGCAGCCGTGAGGTCTCGAAAGACCGGCTGCTGTAGAAGCCCAGGTCGCTGTCGAGCCGGTAGCGCAGCATGCTGTAGCTGGTCCGGTCGTCTTCTGACAACTGCGCCGGATCGAATTGGGCCAATGCCTCCGAGTAGTGATGCAACAGTGACAGCATCTGCTCCCGCCACGGATCGGTCAGAGACTCATCAAATCGCTCTTCAGCCGAGAAATCGCCCACTGACAGGGCCAGCGCGGGATCCAGGTGCAGGTAGTCCTGCCAATAGTTCTCGAGCAGTGCCCGGAACGGCGACTGCTCGGCGGCAATCCATTCGTTCACCCGGTCCTGCACGGCCCACAGGGGCAGGTAGCCGTTCTCCAGCACGATGTGATGGTACTTACGGACATCAAACTTCGGTCCCAACGCCTGCCGGGCCCGCTCGCGCTCCGAAATGAATTTGAGCATGCCGACCGTAAAGGCCGTCGCCTGCCCGGGCACGGCCAGGTAGCGATCTACTTCGCGCACAATGGTGCCGTGGGGCGCCGCTGAATTCTCATCGAGATATTTGATCGCCTGCTCGCGCGACCAACGCTTGTAATGCAGCCCGCTGTCAACCACCAACCGGCAGGCGCGCCACAGCACACCAGTCAGGCGACCCAGGTCGGAGTACGGATCCTGGTAGAACCCCATGTCCTTACCCAACTGCTCCGCATACAGCCCCCACCCTTCCACAAACGCGGTGTCCTGCCACCACTGGTTCACCTTCCGCAGTTTTGGAATCCCGCTGTCCATGAGAATCGTCGAGATCTGCATGTGATGGCCCGGAAGACCCTCGTGATACAGCAGATCCTCCAACTCATACGTCGGCTGCAAGCGCATATCCGACAGGTTGAGATTCACTACACCGGGACGACGACCATCCGGCGAGCCAGGCTCGTAAAAGGCGGCAGGTGACGAGGCCTCCTTGTAAGCTTCGGTGCGACGCACTTCCAAGGGCAACGGCGCGGGCGCCAGAAATTCGTCAGTGATACGCGCTTGCATGGCACTGACAATTCCACGAGCACGAGTCAGAAGTTCGGCACGGCCGGCATCGGTATTCTCGTTGTAGAACCGAGGATCCGCCCGCGTCTGGTCCATGAACTCCCGCAACGTGCCCTGGAAGCCGATCTTGTGCATGACCTCCTCGATCTGGGCATGCACTTTGGCAACCTGCTCCAGCCCCAGGGCATGCACATCCGCAGGCGTCATGTCAGTCGTCGTGAACTGATGTATCAGGAACTGATAGAACTCATCCCCGTGCGGGATCTGCCACACACCGCCATCCACCCGGGTCTGAGCCGCGTGCTTCTGCAGCAGAACAATGAGGTTCTGATAGGAGGGCCCCAGCAGAAGCAACAAGGCTGAACGGCAGTCATTCACCAGACGTTGCTTTTGCTGCTCAGGGACCGACAGAAGGCCTACGCGACGCTTGAAGTCGGCATAGATCGCGCTGTCGGGACCTTTGTCGAACGGCGCGCCTGTGATGACATTGCGGGCGCCGTCAATCAACAGCGGATAGACGCTCTTGGGCATGTAGATGCCCTTCGACGCTTGCGCTGACATCCGGGTCGTCAACTGATCGAACAACGTCCGCGTGGCGGTTATGCGCTTGATATACACCTGCGCATCCGCAACGGAGTCCAGACGTTGCTGGTTGATCAGTACATCGGGGACTGTAACGTGCAACCCGACGATCTGATTCAATGGATAGAACTCGTCCCGCCAGCGATAGCGGTCGAGCAACAGCTGCGACTCGTTGACGAACACCCGGTACTGCAACTTGCCGGATGCATCCAGCTTGTCGTACGAGAACCGGGATTTGACCGCGTCCAGCTGGTCGCGAATGGCCTTGGACTCGGCCGCGAGCCCCGCCTCCGACACATCGTCCCAGCGATCCTCGCCGCCATGCTCACCGAACTCGGCGGCGAGGATCGGGCTGCGCTGCACGACCCCCTCATAAGCATGATCCAGAAATGCCCGGAAACGTTGCGACTCGGACTGCTCGGCCTGAGCCGCACAACAGAAGCAGACTGCCGCGGCGAGTAGCCGCGTTCCGATCCGGGCACTCAGAATCACTGCGTCCTCACGGTGACCTTGACACCAAAGCTGCGATACGACGGTGTGACAAACATTCCACCCGCGAAGGCCTTCTCGTAGGCGTTGGTGAAGTACTTCCGGTCGAACAGATTTTCCGCGAATGCAATCACGTCCCACTTGTCCCCGGCGCTGACGCCCAACCGCAGGTTCGTCGTATTATAGCCCGGTACGTCGTAGGGAAACCCGGAATGCACCTCGGAGGTGAGGTCGGGCTTGATGGCGCCCTTGAAGCTCCATTCCAGCCGGACAAACCCTTCGTGGTCGCCGCCGAGCGCATGCGTATATTCCGCCGCCGCGTGACCGGTCCAGCGCGGCGCATTCGGCAAAGGAGCTCCGCTCAGGTCGACCAGCGAGCCTTCCACATAGGCGTTCCTATACTCCCCGAACTTCGCCTGGTCGTAGCCGATGCCCCCCGACAACGTGAGATTGGTGAGCACGCGACCAATGACCTCGGTTTCTACACCGTAGCTCTTGGCCGAGGCCGCATTCCCGATGACGCCCGTGAACTCGATGGCACCCGCGTCGTTGGTCTGACCGAAGGCCGATTCGGTTTGGATGTTCTTCCAGTCCATGTAGAAGATGGAGGAATTAACCTGCAGCCGCCGCTCCAGGAACTCGCCCTTGAAACCGACCTCGTAGTTCCAGAGTGTTTCCGGCGCGTAGGACTGGGTGGTCAGCGGCGTGCCCGGCTGCACACCGCCCGATTTGAAGCCGCGGGAAATGGTTGCATACACGTTCTGGGTGTCGGTCAGCTTGTAATCGACCGAAAAGCGCGGCGAGAAGTTGTTGAACGTAGCGCCCGCGTCCACCAGGCTGTTGATCACCCCGGAGGACGTGTTGTAAGCGAGCTGAGAAACCTGCTCGTGTGTATACCGACCACCCACGGTGGCAGCCAGTTCCGGTGTTGCGTGCCACGTGGCTTCGGCGAACCCGGCATAGCTCTTCGCTTCCGCATCGGAGTAGGAAGACGTGATCTCAGCTCCGTTGGGCAATCCGAGTGTGGCTTGCGCGCCGGCAAACGTGAACTGACGCGTATGGCCACGGTCATGCGAGAAAAAGATGCCCGCGGTCCAGTCGACCGGCTTGCCCGGATTGGAGGACACCCGGAACTCCTCGCTCATGGCATCGCGCTGGATCGACTCGCGCTCATAGAAGAAATCGATGCTGCTGCCATCGATATCGCCCATGAGGAACTCGTTGGAATTGATGTAGCCGAGGACGTTCGTGATGTTGAAATAGTCATTCGACCAGCGAATGCGGTTTTCGCCGTAGGCGTAGCGTGTACCCACATCCTGCGGCCGGTTGAAGTTGACCTTGTTCGTATTGTTCGGCCAGAAGCCCACGCCGTCGGGAATCGCCTGACCGTTGTAGGGCGGCTCGCCATAGAGGAACTGCGAGAAGCTGGCCAGCACACCGGATGGCACGCCATCGCGCATGCCCACATCTTCCTTGGTGATTGCGCCGATGAAATCGATGGTGAGCTGCTCATTCGGCGTGATGCGCAGCTGCGCTTTGCCGTAGTTATACTTGTTGTCGTTGCCGCCGCCGATGGGGTTGATGTTCGTGATGTTGCCGTCACTGCGCTCGTAGCGGCCCACGACCCGCAAAGCGGCGAGATCATTGATCAGCGGGGCGTTCAGGACCACATGCGAGTCGACGGTGTTGAAGCTCGAATACTGCGCCGAGCCTTCCAGGTACCAGTCGTTCGTGGGCTGCTTCGTGACGATGTTGATCGCACCACCGACCGAGTTGCGACCGAAGTACGTACCTTGCGGTCCGCGAAGCACTTCAATGTGATCGACGTCGACCAGCTCAGGATTGACCGTGCCCGGGGCCACGTCGAATTCGTCAACGTAGAACGCGAAGCTGCCTTCGCGGATGTTCGAGTCGGGCGAAAGCAGATCGCTGACACCGCGGAGGGCGAGCACCTTGCGGTCACGGGAACCCTGGCTCGTGAAACTGACGTTGGGCGTCTGGGAGAAGTAGCTCTCGACTCCCTGGAAATTCTGCTTGTCCACGGCATCCCCGGAGAACGCCGTCAGACTGATCGGAACGTCGCGCTGATTCTGCTCGCGCCGCTGCGCAGTCACGACCACTTCGCCTAGCGAGTCATCATCCGCGGCCAGTACGGGCTGTACGACGGAGCCCACCGCCAGCGCACACAGCGCAATTCGAACCGTCATGTCTTTCTCCCCGTGTTATTTTTCAGCCGCGTCGGGCGCGCTGACGAAGTTGATCAATGATATTTTGCCGTCGCGGACCGCGGCGTACCCCATGACGCGCTCGCGACTGTCGTGGCCGTTCTCGCGCGCCTTGACGATATGGTGCGTAAAGATCTTGTCGCCGCCGGGCGAGGTGAACTCGTCGATGAACGGCAGCTCGATCTCGACCATCTGGGTGCGGGCCTGAATATCGCGGAAGTGCGCGGCGAGATCCTTCAGTCCCTTGCTGCGATCACTGCCATTCACACGCAGGATCGCATCGTCGGTAAAGTATTTGCCGAAGGCGGCTTCCGTGAAACCGTCCTTTTGCTTGTAGGCGGCGTTCCACCAGACAAACATGTCAACGAGGACATCATGCCGCGTAGCGGCGGCATTCAGTCCGGCGGATAGCAGTCCCAGCAGCGCAGCAGCGCCGGCTGCCAGGGCGCGACGTTTGATCAACAGTGCGGTCATGGCAATCACCTCTATTTGATTATCAATGGCAGGGTCGGGCATTCAATGACCGGCCGGGAGAGGAATCGTTGCACTCAGCGCAACAGTGCCGCTCACTTGTTCAGGTCGTACTTCATGATGCGGCCGTGCCGCCCCTGCCGATCGCGTTCCAGCGTGAAAACATCCCCCTCCGGCCCGACATGACGTTGGGTTACCGCGTCAATCGCAGCCAGGTCGGCGGAATCGAGAGTCACTGCACCAATACGGGCGTTGGAGTCCAAATGCGACGCGTTGGTTGCACCAACAATGACCGCCGCGACGCCGGCGCGCTGCAGCATGACGCGCGAGGCCACCGTCGCGATGTCGCAGGAGTGCTTATCGGCGACACTGCGCAGGACTCGTAACAATTCCTGGAACAGGTCCCAACCGCCGAAATCGTCAATGATCAACTTGTATTTGATCAGGGAGCGGTTGGTGACTCCGTTGGCGGGCTCCGGCTGGTTCAGCCAACGGTCCGAGAGAAAGCCCCCGGCGACGGTGCCATAACACAGGAGTCCGATCCCACGGGCCTGGCAGGCCTGCAGCATTCCATTGTGTGCCCTGGCATCCAGCAGTGAGTACTGCAGTTGATGAGCCACCACGGGCACGCCCGCATCGAGCAGCTCCATCAGGTGCGGAACATCGAAGTTGGTTACGCCGATGTGGGCGATCTTGCCCCGGATGCGCAGGCGATCGAGCGCCATCGCCGCCTCGACGTAGCGCGGGACTGAATAATCCCACCAGTGGAACTGCACGAGATCCAACCGATCGGTACGCAGCCGCTGCAGCGAACGATCGATGATGCGCTCTACGTATGCATCATCCACCCGATCGAGCTCCCTCAGGTCGGGTACGAACTTCGTGTGTACCTGGGAGCGCGCTGCAAGATCGGGATGCCGGCCTCTGAACGAGCCGATCATCGCCTCCACCCCGGTGTAGATGTCCGCGCAGTCGAAAGTCGTGATGCCGGCGTCCACAAAAGCCGCCATGTCGCGATCAACCGTATGCGGGTCTACCGGTCCGTGGTCGCCTGCGAGCTGCCACCCGCCCTTGATGACACGTGAGATCTCGTAGTGTGGAGTTATTCGGGTGCGCGGGATTCCAGCCATCGTCGGGTTTGCATCGTGCCAGGGCGTGGGCCGGCAGGATGCCCCGGCGCGGAGCAGCGTTTCAATGACAAGAGCGCCGAAGCTCGTTGCGTTTTCGGCAATGAACCCGGTGGGCTGACGCTACGACGCGTCAGGCGATCTGCAGCCGTGCCCTTGCGTCAACAGCAACCGGGTCAACGGCCGCCTGAGCGTTGGCGCGCTCCAGGCAGCGCTCATAGCCATTCAAATACGCAACCAACTTCTCCATGAGCCGCAAGGGTGCCGGCGTCAGATGCCGTCCCAGCCGGCAGATGACGTGCACCGAGGTCTCCTGCAGGACCGAGCTGACCAGCGGCCGGGCCACGAGCTCGCCCCGCTCGATCTCCTCCATGACCGCCAACATGGGCATCAGGGTCACGAGATCGCTGGAGGACAACAGGTTACGCAACAGCAGCAGCGAGTTGGAGGTGATGCTGGGCTGCAGGCAGATGCGCTCAGCGAGCTCGGCTTCCTTCAGTAGCTGGCGCGTACGTAGCGAAGATTCGGGCAGACACAGCGGGTAGCTTTGCAGATCGGCGAGCCGCAGGCCGGGCTGCTTCGCCAGCGGATGCGAGGGGCGCAGAATCACACAAAGAGGATGTCGCACGGATGCAAGCACACGGATGCGCGGATCGTCCGAGGACTGAAAAGCCAGTCCGATGTGGGCTTCATCCTCCACCACGAGCCGGGCCACTTCACTGGAGGAAGCCGTCACCCGCACATCGAGATTCAACCCGTTGTGCTTCGCCACAAACCGCGATAACAGTCCCGAGAGGGGATCGCCAATGAAGCCTTCCCCGATGGCGAGGCGCACGCGCCCCGCTTTCAGGCCCTTCAGATCCGCCAGCTGGCGCTCGAAGGTCTCGCGGTGCGTGCGTTGCTCGGCATAATATTCAATCAACAACTTGCCGGCTTCCGTGAGCATCACCGTCCGCCGGCCGTGCTCTATCAGGGCAACCCCTACCTCCGCCTCCAACTGCGAGATCTGACGGCTGATGGAGGAGACCGCCACATCCAGCTGATCGGCTGCCGCCCGCATGGAGCCCAACCGGGCCGCCTCGTACAGATAGCGCACATTGAGGTCTTGCATACACCCAACCATACCCGATTCGCATATGCACGGTACGAATAAGATGTTGGCAAAAACCCACGGCATTGGAAATAATGAGGTCTAAAACATAATCCTGACCGGGGGATATCGACATGAAGCTCGCGAACGTTCTGGCACTGGGTGTGTTGCTGACGGCATCGGCCCAGGCCGCCGAGGAGTCCACCGCCTCCGGTGGCCTCGAAGAAGTGGTCGTCACGGCCCAGAAGCGCGCCCAGAATGCCCAGGACGTGGGCATCTCACTCTCCGCCGTCTCAGGTAGCGACCTGCAGACCCTGGGGGCGGTGGCCGCTACTGACATCACCCGCTCCATTCCCGCTGTGGTGATGACGCAACCGAACGGGCCCTCCTCGTTCTCACTGTCGATTCGCGGTGTCACGCAGAACGACTTCGCCGATCACCAGGAAAGCCCTGCCGCCATCTACCTCGACGAGGTCTATATCAGTCAGATGGCCGGGCTCGCGTTCTCGCTGTTCGATATAGATCGTGTTGAAGTACTGCGCGGGCCGCAGGGAACCCTGTTCGGGCGCAATGCAACCGGCGGGCTTGCCAACTTCGTCACCCGCAAACCGACCGACGCCCAGGAAGGTTATGTCGATGTCACCTTCGGCCAGCGCAATCTGACTCGGGTTGAAGGTGCGGTCAACACGCCGATCGTGGACGGTATAAACGCCCGGCTCGCGTTTGAGACCAACCACTATGACCCCCTTTTCAAGAACGTCGCGGGCGGCGCAGCCGACGCCGAGAACGGTAACGATTGGGCCCTGCGTGGTGAGCTGTTGTTCAAGCTGCCGTCCGATGCAGAGCTGCTCCTCACGGGACGCTACGCCCGCGAGGATGTACACGCGGGCTCCTGGGAAGAGCGCGCAACCTACCTGGACCCGGCAACCGGGCTCAGCGCCTACCTTCCCGCGAACGTGGATGCGTATGGGACTTGCCCGGGCTGCAATGCGAGTGGCGTGCCTAACAGCGGGCCGTTTACGACGCGCGACAACTACAGCGGCTTCGCAAAGATCAAGACCTCCGGTATCAGTGCCAAGTACACCCAGGACCTGGGTGGCGCTACTCTCAACGTCATCGGTGACTTTCAGCGTCTGAACAAGGACTACGGCGAGGACTCCGACGCCTCTCCGACAACGCTGTTCCAGTTCTTCAATGGCAGCAAGGTGAGTCAGGAGTCTCTGGAAATTCGTTTGAACGGTGGCGACAAGACGTTCAACTGGACCGCAGGGTTGTATGGCCTGCGGATCGACGGCAAATATTATGAAGGCTGGACGGGTCCGGCCTTCTTCTCCGCGCAGGAGTTTGTTTCCCCGACCAACCCCAACAACGCCTGCTATCCGCCCGAGGGCGCGTGGCCCTATGGTAACTGCGGGAACGCCTATCGGGACGGCGGTGTCCCCGGCGCGGATGGCGGCACTCCCGGGACCCGCTCACCCTATTCATTGCTGACCAAGTCTTATGCAGCCTTCGGACAGGTAGAGTACCGCGCCACGGACCTCATCGGTGTCACTCTGGGTGCGCGCGTTACCCGTGATCAGAAGGACTTCAATTTCAGTTGGTATCCCTACGAGTCTTTCCCTTCCGGCGCCGTAGACCTGCTGACGCGGCCCACGGATGCCACGCTCCAGGATTACAACGGCAGCCTTTCAAACACCTTGTTCAGTGGCAAGGCGCAGCTCGATTTTCATATCTCGGACGACGTCCTGGCGTACGTGAGTTATAACCGCGGCGTAAAGGGCGGCGGCTTCACCGCCCCGCTCTTCCCGATCACCATCGGTGATCGGAGCATCCTCCAGTTCAGGCCGGAGAAATTGTCCTCATACGAAGTCGGCGTCAAATCTGAGTTTCTGGACCACACGTTGCGTGTAAACACGGCTGCGTACTTCTACGACTATCACGATTATCAGGCGTTGATCTACACGGTGAGTCTGAACCAGGTGATCCGTAATGCCGACGCCAAGCACAAGGGTCTCGAAACGGACATTACGTGGCAGCCCAATGCCGCATGGCGCTTCGGGTTCGGCGGAGCCTACGTGGATGCCTACGTCGAGAATGTTGACTCGCGCGGTACCGGCGTATTGTCCAACTACATTCCGCCCAACGCGCCGCGCTGGAGTGCGAATGCCCTCGCCCGCTACACCTTGCCGTTGGGTCCGGGGTCGCTGTCGATGCAGGTCGACGGCAACTACATGTCGCACTTCTGGTTCAACCTGACCGAGCTGCCGGTCGTGGCCCAGGGCGGATACGGCATCGGCAATGCGCGCCTGTTCTGGACCCCAAAGGATGCGAAATATGAAGTGGGTGCCTCGGTGGAAAACATCGCCGACAAGCACTACGGCGTCATGGGTTTCGACAACACCGGGGTGAATGGTCTCGCGCAGCTCTATCCAGGCAATCCCCGCTGGTGGAAAATCCACGTTCTGTATCACTTCTGAGGATCTTCCGACATGCTGACTCGCACACTGCTGGCCGCCATCGGGAGCTTGCTCGTCTCCGTGGCCCAGGCGGACGATCTCATGAATGTCTACACGACGCTGGAGAGCAAACACTTTGTCGATCTGACTCACTCGTTCGGGGTCACCACCCCGCACTGGAAGGGCTTTGGAGAGATGAAGCGCCGCACGCTGTACACCATCAAGAAGGACGGCTTTCACGTCGAGGAGTTCTGTCACGTGGGACAATGGGGAACGCATGTCGATCCCCCGGCGCACTTTCACGATGGCCTGAAGACGGTGGATCAGATCGACCCCAAGGACATGCTGATGCCGCTGGTCGTGCTGGATGTTCACGAGAAGGTCGCAAAGAACCCCGACTATGTTCTATCCGTGGACGACGTCCGTGCTTGGGAATCGCGGCACGGACGCATTCCCGCGCATGCCTTCGTCGCCATGCGAACTGACTGGTCGAAGCGGTGGCCGAACGATGCCAGCATGCAGAACAAGGACACCAAGGGGGTCGCCCACTACCCCGGCTGGAGCATGGCAGTTCTGAAACTACTGTACGAGGATCGACACATTGCCGCCTCCGGGCACGAGACGACCGATACAGATCCCGGTGTGGCCACGACCAAAGACGATTATTCTCTCGAATCCTATGTGCTCGGAACGAACCACTACCAGATTGAGATGCTGGCCAACCTCGACCAGGTGCCTGAGTATGGCGGCCTGGTCATGGTGAGCTTTCCCAAGCCCGAAAGCGGCAGTGGGTTTCCGGCCCGGGTCATTGCCATCACTCCCTAGAGTTGAGAGACCACGATGCCAGTCAAGAACGAGCCGACCACCACCGCCCAGGGCGGTGTTGCCCATTACGTGTGGAACGACATGACCGCGGAGCCCTTGAAGGGCACGATTACCCGCAAGCTCATCTCGAGCGACCGCATGATGATTGCGCATGTCTACTTTAAGAAGGGCGACGACGTCCCCCTGCACAAGCACGAGAACGAGCAGCTGACCTATATTCTGTCGGGCGCCTTGAAGTTCTGGTTCGGGGCGGATGGTCAGGACGAGATCATCGTTCGCGCCGGCGAGGTCGTGGTGATTCCCTCAAACGTTCCGCATCGGGCGCTGGCATTGGAAGACACGTTGGATGTCGATGTCTTCAATCCGCCGCGCCAGGATTGGCTCAGCGGCACCGACGCCTACCTGAGAAAGTAGATGTCACACACGGCCGAGGTCGCGGCGGCGATCAAACGATTCGCGCTGCCCGACAAGTTGGGTTTTGGCGCGGTGAACGCACCGGTCATGTTCAGCGCCGAGTGGCGCGAGCAGCAGTGGGGGCCGGGACAGTTGTTGCCCTATGGCCCCATCGAAATTTTGCCGGGTGCGCGGGCCCTGCAGTACGGTGAGCTGGTATTCGAGGGACTCAAAGCATATCGGATCGGACAATCGCAGCCGAACCTGTTCCGTCCCGATGCCAACTTCCGGCGCATGCAGCAATCGGCTCAGCGGCTCTCCATGCCGGCTGTCCCGGAAGAGCTTTTCTTCGCGGGACTGGAAACGGTGACCCGCGCCTGTGCTGAATTTATTCCTGCGAATTCCGGCCAGTCGTTGTATCTGCGTCCCTTTGTGTTTGGAACCGAGAGCGGTTACCTGCTGCGCAACTCGACCACTTTCCGCTTCATGGTCATTGCCAACCCGGTGGAAGCCTACGCATCGGGTACTCCGACTGTTGCCATTGAGCGCAAGGATGTCCGGGCCGCGGTAGGGGGCGTTGGCGCCGCCAAGACTTCCGCGAACTATGCAGCATCCCTGCGCGGATCTACCGCGGCGGTTGCGGGTGGCCATGCTGTAGCGCTGTGGCTCGACGCTGCCTGGCATCGATACATCCAGGAATTGTCGGGTATGAACTTCTTTGCTGTCATCGACGGCGAGTTGCATACACCCGAGCTGGATACGGCGATTCTGCCAGGCGTCACTCGCGACTCGTTGATTCGTCTTGCACGCCACTTGGGCCTAACGGTCCACGAGCGACAGATGGATATTGATGAGCTGTTGACTCAGATCAGCACCGGACAGTGCAGTGAGATTTTTGCGTGCGGTACCGCCGCAATCATCATGCCGATCTCGGCTCTCGCCGACTCCGACAATCTCTACAAACCCAAACAGACCAACGTGGTCGCGGCCCGCCTGCGGGAGGCACTGCTGGCCATCCAGGAGCGCCGCGCTCCGGATCCGTTCAACTGGATAAGAATCATTTCATGACACGAGCCATTGTTGTGCACGAGTACGGCGGTCCTGAAAAGCTGCTGTGGGAAGAAGTGTCGGTCGGTGAGCCGGGGCCCGGTGAATTGCTGGTCCGGCATACCGCGATCGGTGTGAACTTTCATGACACCTACGTTCGCAGCGGCAGCTACAAGACCCTGACCCTGCCTGGAATTCCCGGCGTCGAAGCGGCCGGAGTCGTCGAGAAAATCGGTCCCGACGTGACTGCGTTCATTCCTGGCGACCGTATCGTCTACGTGACCCAAACATACGGGGCGTACTCCGAAAGGCGCGTCTTGCCGGCTGCGGTCGCATTCCGGCTGCCGGATGCGATCAGCGACGAGTCAGGCGCCAGCCTTGCGGTGAAGGGCCTGACAGCCTGCATGTTGCTACGCCATACACGCAGGCTGTTGCCCGAAGAGACCATTCTCATCCACGCAGCCGCGGGCGGTGTCGGCCAGTTACTCGTCCACTGGGCCAAACATCTGGGAGCGCGGGTGATTGCCACTGTCGGCAACAGCGAGAAGGCGAAGATTGCCCGGGGCTGCGGCGCGGACGAAGTGATCCTGTATCGCAGCGAGAATTTTGTGGAGCGGGTGAAGTCGTTTACGCACGGTCGCGGCGTCGATGTCGTATATGACTCCGTGGGTGCCGACACATTCGACGGCTCGCTCGAATGCCTGGGTTACTTCGGGACGCTGGTGGTCTTTGGCCAGTCCTCCGGCCCCATTCCGCCATTTGCCATTTCGCGCCTGGCGAGCCGATCCAACGCTATCGTGCGACCGACCGTGTTCAACTATCTGCGCGAGCGCTCGCAACGGGATGCCATGGCGGAGGAAACCTTCAAAATGGTGTTGGCGGGTGTGTTGACGCCCCGCATCGGCCTGCGACTGCCGCTCAGCCAGGCCGCACAGGCACACACCGCACTCGAGTCCCGGTCGACCACCGGGGCCATCATTCTGACTGTCTAAAGGCCGCTCATGAGCGCAAAACGCCAGCCCATCGAATACCAGGACGCCTCCCCCGAGGTCCGCGCGGTCTATGACGAGATCATGGCGACGCGCAAGGTCGACTGGATCAACAATTTCTGGAAGGTGCTCGCGCACGATCCTGTTGCCTTGCGACGCATCTGGTCGAACATCAAGGAAGTGATGGGAGCGGGAACGATTGATCCGCTCGTGAAGGAAATGCTGTACGTCGCGGTCAGCGCGTCCAACGGCTGCCGATACTGCATCGCTTCGCATGGCGCGGCAGCGCGCAGTAAAGGGATGACCGAAGCCCAGTACTCGGAACTCCTGGCCATCGTCGGCCTGGCCAATGAAACCAACCGGCTGGTGACGGCGTTGGACGTGGAGGTCGACGAGCGGTTTCTGTGAACAGTGCGGGGTTACTTGCCCCGTAAGTAGACTGGATTTCCCAACAGCAGCAGCTTGCCGTCGGCGCTGTGCACATCCGCCCGCACCCAGTGCTGCTTGCCATCGGCAATCAAATCGAACGTGCGACGCAGGTCGCCGCTCTGGGTGCCCGACGCAGTGGCTGAAGGATCGGAGCCTGGCTGCGCCGGCTTCATTCCCGCTGTCAGAAGTTTGGTGCCATCGCCGGACCAGGCGATGAGGGCGTCCTGCGGAACTCCTGCCGCGTGTACCGACAACCGCACATGGGTCTTGTCGCCGACGACCAGGACATCACCCATTTCGGCATGCTGGCCATTGCCCTCGGCGGACACTTCCAAGAGTCCCGCCGGGCTTCCCCAGATATCGACAAACACGTGTCCCTCGCGAATGCCCTCCAGGATGGCCTCCTGGGACAGCTCCCTTGCATGCACAACCGTCGTAGGCACTCCGACTGACGACGCTCGAGCCGGTGGGCTGTCGGCATCGTGATTGTCCGAACCGCCAATGGCCGTTATACGCACCCCCGCATTCAACCGCTCCTCCCAAAAGGGAATGCTCGAGTATCGACCCACGGGCGAGCCGCTGTTGTTCAATGAGCCTCCGTTCACCGCCTCGATCGCATCCAGCTTCGCGTAGTCCACATCTTTCACGATCCAACCACACCCCATGCAGACCTCACCCGAGGGCGCGCCAGGGTGGTTGATAGAGATGACCCCGTGGGCAGCCCGAACCTCGTCGATGATTGTCTGCAGCGCCGGCGCATGCCGGGAACCGAGTTGAAAGTCGAGGAAGGTCGTCGGCCCGAAGACATTGGCATGGCCCTGGAAGGTCGTGACCTCGCGGCCGGGAATCAGCAGCAGGTCGTCAAAGTACGGGGCCAACTCCCTCAGAGAGTCACTGTGCGACGTCGTGTTGTGATCCGTGACCGCGATGAAGTCGAGATGATGAGCCTGCGCCGCCTGCAACGTTTTGAACACCGGACACGGAACCAGCACGCCCCGGTGCGATTTGCAGGCGCCATCCGAGTGTGCGGTGTGCATGTGCAGATCGCCGCGATACCAACCCGGATTGGGATTGATGGGCGCCGTCAGAAATCCGGGAAACGGTACGTCAGCCCGGTCGAACCAGACTTTAGCCGTGTAGGGCGCGGTCGTCGTCCGGCGGATGTTCGGAACCCCGATTACGAGTTGCCACGTTCCCGGCGGCAGCGGTCCAGGCAGGTAGGAAGGTGTTGCATTCGCCTCTTCCAACACATACCGGTTCTTGTCGCCCCCGCTCCAACCGCGCCAGCGCAGCGGATCGCGCAGACCCAGATCCAGCGCCGTTTTCTGCTCCCGCCCGGTGTAGCTGAACTCAACGGTGAGTCGCACCACCCCGGCCGGCATCTCAAAGGGAACCTCACGATAGGTTTCGTGATCCGCACCGGTCATCGTACCGGTCAACGTCACATCGGGAGCCCGCTCGGCGGCTACAGCCACCGACAACGACAGGCCACCGAGCAACAGCCACACAAACCACTGCAGCATCAAAAACACCCTGAGTACCGGAGGGGCGACACTAGGGCGCCATTATGTCAGTTTCTTGATACCAATGAGGCGATGACCGCTTCGAGGGTAGTCGTGCCACGCCGCGCATTCCTGCCATCGTGCGTGAATCTGATCCAGCCTGCGTTGAAGCCGTCCAGCATCTGCATGCGGGGAGTTGGATTCTGCATGCCTTGCGCGCGAAATAATG
>Ga0181534_10001079_pt1 | contig 18223 bp, 16 predicted proteins | sample PEATcosm2014_Bin_37_FD_119758 | JGI IMG/M metagenome (GOLD analysis project Ga0181534, IMG submission 119758) | Peatland microbial communities from MTU Mesocosm Facility, Houghton, MI, USA - PEATcosm2014_Bin17_10_metaG | ecosystem: Environmental > Terrestrial > Soil > Wetlands > Peat | place... | reverse complement strand
CTGAGGCCCCCTTCAAGCTCAAGCCGCTCCTCGATGGTCGAGACGGTGTGGTCGAAGACGGCGTCACTCGAGTCCACAACACCGAAGGGCGTGGAGAGCCAAAGGATGCTGGCATCAACATCGTCGTTCTCGTTGGATTTCACATACCTGTCGGACAGATGAGAGCTGGCTCGAACGTGCGCCTGAACCGCTGCGGCCTTTTCGATCAAGCGGCTGTCCTCGAGCAATCTCCCCGCTGCGATCAACCCTCCATAGACACACGCCAGAGTGGATGTGTGGACAGCAGTTCCGCTCTCTTCCCACACGTCGAAGCAAGGGGTTAGCGCGAACTCGCTCAGGTACCGCCCGGCGCGTTGTACAGAAGGGAGGAGCTTCGGGGGGCACTCCTCTTGACCTGTCGAGAGAAGGTGCTGGTCAAGAGCCCAGAGCCACGTCCCGTAGCCATCAATCTGGAAGTTCGGCCAATCGTCTGCAGCATGCGTTCCATCCAGGGAGAAACGAGCAGGCGGCATGTGGTCCGGGTCGAGGCGCTCACCGCGATGATGGCGGAGGATTGCGTCGTCGATGAGCTCTGAGATTCCGGTGATCGCGCTGTTCACCCATGCGTGGTACTTCGCCGATGCGTCGTGCTCTCCCGCTCGATCGAGCGCATACGCGATGAACGATCCATCCCGAAGCCAGCAGTAGCTGTACTCGCGGAAGTCTGGCGATGCAACGATGGCGCCATTTCCAAGTTGGTTGCGCAACATTGCGCGGACGCTCAACTGCATTTTTGATTTCGCCTCCACCTGACCTAGATCAACCATCGAATGCCGCTCTCAAATGTGGTCACTTCAGTTCGTCCTCTGGCCCCGGCCGATGCCAGATCGCGTGGCCTGCCTCGTTCGGACCAGGAAGGCTGAATGATTCACGCAGCACGAGGGTCGCCGCACCGACTGCCCACGCGTCGTCGCCCCAACTCTGCACCTTGATCTCGAGATGCCTTCCGATGTTCGCGAACGTCTGATCTCGGATTGCCGCGATGACCGGGTCGAGCAGAGCGCTGCCGAGGCCGGTTCCTTCGCCGCAGATGATGAGCAACTCGGGATCGAGCAGGGTCACCATGTTCGCCACGGCGAGCCCAAGTGTCCGCCCTGCACTTCCAAGGACCTCGAGCGTGTCCTCGTCTCCTGCCTTCGCGAGGGAGATCAGCCTTTCGCGCGAGACAGCGCGCCCCTTGCGCTCGGCTACGCGCCGACGCAAAGCGCCATCTCCTACGAATGCCTCAAGGCAACCGAACCGACCGCATTCGCACTTGGGACCGCCAGGATCGATGATGGTGTGGCCAAACTCTCCTCCCGCTCCAGTCGAGCCGCGGTACAACTGGCGATCGATGACGATGCCAAGCCCGATGCCTCTTCCGATGCTCAGCGTTACGAAGTCTCGGGCATCGAGCGCGTCTCCAGCCCACTTCTCGGCGACCGCCAGAGTATTTACGTCGTTGTCTACCCACACTGGCAACCGAAGGCTCTTGCTGAGCGGCTTCGCCAATTCAACATTGCGCCACCTGAGCAGGTGGGAGAAGTCGCAGACACCCTCTGCAGAGTCGATTACCCCAGAAAGGCCGATACCAACTCCCAAGACCTTCGAGCGCGGCACTTTCGCGTCCCGCAAGATCCGACGTGCCTCTTGCTCGATCGCCTCAATGGCTGCAGCGGGGTTGCCGACCAACGCCACCGAAGCTTCCTCGGTTGCCACGACCTGAGCATCGAGATCGCAGATCACAGTTGTGAGGCCGTCACCTCGCAACTTGATGCCAATCACGTATCCGGCCGTCGGATCCACCTGGAGCAGGATCGGCGGACGACCCCCATTGGCCGGCGCCACGGCCACCTCAATGAAGATTCCACGATCGATGAGTTGCCCCACGATCGTCGAGACCGTTGGAGCGCTCAACCGGCTCTGACGAGCAAGATCCGCGCGGGAGATGGGTCCGTATTCTCGTGCTAGTTCGATCAGAAGGCTAACGTTCAGGTCCCGAAGAAGAGTGCGGGAGCCCCGCCGCAAGGGGGACTTGACAGCGGGGCTCCCCGGACCGTTCGCGACGTCTCCTCCCGAAGAAGAGCGCTCCGCGACGGGCCGATCCTTGGGTCTCACGAGCGCCATACTCCCCCTCCCCTTGCGCTTCCCAGTTTCACCCAGACTTAGTTACTTCATTTAACATACTAAGGTCGGCAGTGGGAGTTTGCAAGTGCGAAGCAAGATTTCGCCAGGACTCGCGTGATGAATTTTCTTAGTCATCTGAGTCGGCGCCCTGGAGCAGAAGCTTGTAGTCAAGCTCGGACTGAGGGCCAGGAGAACGTGACCGCACTCAGGCGGTTCGAACCACCCACCGCTGGGATTGACACTCACTGTGGATCAGCTCAAGAACCTTTGGATTGGTACACACGGGGTCTGCCGACCTCAGCCGGGGGATGACGCAGGCAGAGCCACGGTGAAGTCTTCTGGGAGGGTGGATCTCCAGATGCCTCATCCGGTGGGCACGGGACGACCCACGAGAAATTGGCTATCAATTGGCTATCATCGCCAATTTTCTGAGTGCTGAAACGGGCAGAAACCCTTGAAATTACTGGGCGCGCTCGGAGGGATTCGAACCCCCAACCTTCTGATCCGTAGTCAGATGCTCTAGTCCGTTGAGCTACGAGCGCAATGCCCCCGAACAGCCGCGTCCGGGGGACGTGCAACTCTACCCGTTCGCCCGACAAGCCCTCCGCCGACCCTCCCCCGGACCTACGCTCGATCCGTGGCAGCCATCTCAGCGGACATCCCTTCGCTGGTCGCCGCCGTGACCGACGAGATGGTCGATCTGCGCCGTGACCTCCACCGTCACCCTGAGCTCAGCTTCGAGGAGCACCGCACGACCGGGGTCGTGCGGGACCGGATGCGCGCCATCGGCCTCACAGAGCGGTTCTGTCCGACGCCGACGGGGGCCGTCTTCGAGCTCGAGGGCGGGCAGCCAGGTTCCACGGTGCTGCTCCGCGCCGACATCGACGCGCTCCCCGTGGTTGAGGCTCCACATGACGGCGCAGTGTCCGAGGTCCCAGGCGTCATGCACGCGTGCGGTCACGACGCGCACACTGCAGCCCTCGTCGGGGTCGCCTCGGCGCTGTCTGCGCGCCAGGAGGCTTTGTCCGGACGATTCGTCTTCCTGTTCCAACCCGCCGAGGAAGGGCTCGGCGGGGCGAAGGCAATGCTCGATGGCGGAGTGCTCGACGACATCGAACCCAGGGCGATCATCGGATGTCACGTGACCTCGCTGGGTCCCGTCGGCCTCGTCGCTGCTCGCGACGGCGTGATGATGGCTGACGTGCACTCCTTCTCGATCTCGGCGCATGGCGCAGGCGGGCACGGCGCACTGGCGAGTGCCGGCGGCAATGTCCTCCTCGCAGTGGCGCGAGCAGCGTGTGATCTGGGGCTGGCAGTCGATGGCCTCTCGTTCGAAGGGACTGACTGCTCGTGCACGGCAGGCGTGCTGCGATCCGGTACGGCTCCCAACGTGATCCCGACGGATGCCATCCTGCGCGGGACCCTTCGCACCTTCACGATCGAGCAGACCACAGAGGCGATCGTGCGGCTCCAGCGGATCTGTGCCGAGATGGGCGATGCGTACGCCTGCGACGTGGCACTCGACCTCTACGAGCACGCTCCGGCCGTCGTGAACGACCCCGAGATCGCAGCCGTCGTCGCCCGGGCGTCGAGGGCGATCCTGGGGGACGCCGGGTTCGTCACGATCCCCCCGGTGACCCCGAGCGACGACGTGTCCGAGTTCCTGAACCGCATCCCGGGCTGCTACTTCTTCGTCGGGGCAGGGTTCGCCGACGGCTCGAGCGGACCGCACCACAGCCCATCGTTCACGATCGACGAGGGGTGCCTGCGCGTCGCAGCGTCGGTGCTCGCGGCGTCCGCCGTCGAGATCGCAGGGTCCCCCGTCTAGCGGTGGTTCGGCACGTAGAGGTGGTACCCGCCGAGGATGCCCGGGCGGGTCTGCGAGACCGTCGTGATGGGTTGCAGCTCGCCGAGATCGTCGCGGTGGATCCTCGGTGCGTTGCCACCGGCGAGGTGGAGGCTGTCGAAGCCCAGCACCTCGTGGACGAGATGCAGCGCTCCGATCACGCGATCGTGCCACTTCTCCTCGCCGTCCCGCTTGCGCGCATGCTCGCCGAGCACGTCGTCGAACGTCTGTCGGCGGCTCCAGCGCAGCTGCGAGTACTCGACGTGCGGGAGCAGGATCCCTTCGAGGGTGAGGCCGGTCCCGAAGCCGGTGCCGAGCGCGACGGTCAGCTCGAGCCCCTTGCCCGTCGAGCATGCGAGCGCTGCGACGTCGGCGTCGTTGGCCACCCGCGCCTCGATCTCGAACGTCGCGGACAGGCGGCGCTGCAGGTCGAAGCCGCGCCACGCACTGGCGAGCTCCTTGGTCCTCGGCGTCCCCGGGCCGCCCGCACGCTCGAGGTTGGAGCCGCTGAGCACGACGCCGTCACGGATGACCCCCGGGAATCCGAGGGCGAGGCGGTCGGCGGACGGGAGGCGCACGACCAGTCTCGCCACCTCCTCGACGAGCTTCTGCGGGGTCATCGGCCAGGTCGTCCGCACCTTCGCCCGCTCGCTGGCGAGGGTCCCCTCGGTGTCGACGAGAGCGGCCTTCAGCGACGTCGCGCCGACGTCGACGCACGCGGTGAACGGCCCTTCCTGCTTGGGACCCCGGAGCACCCTCATGAGGGGACAAGGGTAATCGGCAGGCGCTCGAGGCCCCGAAGCACGAGATTCGGCCGGTAGCGGACCGCGCCCTCGTCCGTGACCTCGAAGCCAGCGGTCCGCTCGAGCAGCATGCGCAGCGCCACTCTCGCCTCGAGCCTCGCGAGCGGCGCGCCGAGGCAGTGGTGCAGCCCGAACCCGAAGCCGAGATGGGGATTCGGGTGCCGGTCGAGGTGCAGGTTCGTCGGGTCGTCGAACGCCGCGGGGTCCCGGTTGGCCCCTCCGAGCAGCAGGAGGCAGAAGCTGCCGGCCTCGATCGTCTCGTCTCCGACGTCGAAGTCCTCGAGGAGCGCCCGGCCCGTCAGCTGCACGGGTGACGTGATCCGCAGGAGCTCGTCTGGCGCGGTGGCGTCGAGGGTCCGATCCCATCGCCACGCGGCCTGCGCCTTCTCGTCCCGCGCCAGCGCGAGCATGCCCCCCGAGAGGAGGTTCACCGTCGTCTCATGGCCGGCAACGAGGAGGAGGATCGCCGTCGAGAGCAGTTCGGCGTGGCTCAGCCGGTCCTCACCGTCGTGCGCGGCGACCAGGGCTGAGAGCAGGTCGTCTCCCGGGTCGCGCCGTCGCGACTCGAAGAGGCCGCTGAAGTAGAGCCCGAAGTGCGCGATCGCCTCGTTCCGTGCCTCGACCGCGTCGGGGGGCAGCAGGAACTCAGGGTCGAGGCTCCGGGCGAGCACGCCCGACGTCGCGCGGAACTCCTCCTGGTCGTCCCCCGGGATCCCGAGCAGCTCGGAGATCACCGCCACCGGGAGGGGCCATGCGAGCGCACCGACCATGTCGCAGGATCCCTGGGCGAGCGCGGCGTCGAGCAGGCGTGTCGCCTCAGCCTCGATGAACGGCTCGAGCTCGGCGACCCTCCTCGGCGTGAACGCCCGCTGGACCAGACCGCGGAGGCGCCCGTGGTCGGGGGGATCCCGGAAGAGGAAGGGCCTGGGGTCCGGTCCACCGGCGCGTATCGACTGGGAGAGGTCCGCCCGTCTGGCCGCCGCGAAGCCCCTGGGTGCCCGCTCGGGGTCGACGTGCAGGGAATCGGCCGATGCGCGCCGGTCCCGCAGCACCGAGAGGCAGTCCGCGTAGGTGGACAGGACCCAGTAGCCGTCGGGCGCGCGATGGATGGGAGCCTCCTCGCGCAGCTCGTCGAAGTGAGGCATCGGATCGACGACCCATCTCGGATCAGACGGGTCGTAGAAGGTCACCTCGGGGAGCGTACCGAGCGGCGAGACGCGGACGTCGCGGATCTGCGGCCCTCGTTCCACGCGACGAGCCGCAGGCGAACGGGTGGAAGGCGCCCCGAGATGAGGACGGCGGCTCCGCGCGGCCACCGCCGGAGCTCCTCGGCGGTGAGGGACGTGGAGCGCGCCTCCGCGTCGCGCGGTCGGTCCGTGCCGGTCAGGGTGGGGAGCCACTCGGTGATCGTCGGATCCGCGAGACCTCCGAGCAGCACCCTGCTGGTGTGGTTGTTCACGACCGTCCTCGCCCGCGGGCCGTAGCGCGCGGAGATCTGCGCCAGGTCCTGCCAGACCGTCACGAGCGTGATGCCCTGGCCCTGGCAGGTCGCCGCGATCTGGTCGAGCTCCTCGACGGGCGCGATCGAGGCGGCCTCGTCGAGGAGCACGAGCAGGCCGCTCGGCTCACCGCGTTGCGCGCACTCGGCGGCCGCGGCGAGGACCTGGCGGACGAGGCCCGCGAACAGGGGGCGGTGGCGGCGCTGGTCATGGAGCGGCGCCGAGAGGTAGCAGGTGTTCGGTCCTGCGAGCAGCGACGACGGATCCACCACGTCGGTCCCGGCGACGAACGGATCGAGCGCGGCCTCCACCGTTGCGAGCAGGGACCCGAGTGTGCGCTCATCGCGCGAGAACGAGGCGAGGAGCGCATCTCGCTCGAGCGGGTCCAGCAGGCTCGCTGCCTCGGACACGTCCCTCCTGTCGACCCACGCCGTGACAGTCGCGATCGACCCGTGCGACCTGTTCGCCGCCAGCAGCAGCGGCGCGAGGAGCTTCGCCGAGAGCGCCGCCCAGAACTCCTGGTCGCCGCTCGCCCCGCCGGCACCCGTGCCGACCGTCAGGTCCCGCGCGAGCGCCCTCGCGGCGCTGACGGACGAGGCCTGGCGCACCGGGTCCCAGACTGCTGATCCGACCTCTCCGGGTGCGACGATCTGGACGCGCCCGAGCGTGCGTCGGTGCCTCGCCGTCAACCCTGCGAGATCGCCCTTCACGCTGGCAGCGAGGACCGGACCCGGCCACGAGAGCAGCATCGGCGCGGCGAGCGCCGTGGTCTTCCCCGATTGCGTGGGACCCACGACGAGCACCGACCCGGGTGCATCGACACCCAGACGCAGGGGCGTGCGCCACCACCCACCCGTCACCCACCTCCCGAGCTCGAGGGACCCGTGCCGGGCACGAAGCGACCATGCGACCCCGAGACCGCCGAAGAGCCTCGGCGTGCGGTGCCTGCGGGCGTCGTGTCCGTCGAACCGCGACGTTGTGATCCATGCGGCGAGGAGGAGGATCCCGACCGCGACGATCATCCGCGCATCGCCTCGTCGGTGTCGACGAAGGAGAGGTCCGAGGGCGAGATGGCATGGCGGACCACGGATCGGGCGGCTCCGACCCGCCAGAGCGCAGCAGCCCGAGGGAGGCGAGCGACCACGTCGCACTCGGCTCGCGTGAGGCCGAGCATCGTCCCGAGCGCCTCGGCCTCGGCTGGAGGTTGCGCGAAGAGGATCGCGGTCTCCACGTCACGGAGCAGCCCCGTGGCGATCGAGGCTGTCACCGACCCTGTCGCGCCGGCGGCACCGAGGTCGCTCAACCGGTGCAGGACGAGGACATGGGCGACGCCGCGTGCGCGCGCCAGCTTGAATCCCGACTGCAGCCACCGAGCGGCACCCTCGTTGGAGAGCAGGCTCCACGCCTCGTCGAGCACCAGGATCGTGCGCGATGTCCTCGCCCCCTGCCTCGCGGCCTCGAGCGCCGCGGCTGCGCAGCTGAGGACGACGGGCAGCGCCCCCGAGCGCACCGCCGCGGACACGTCGAACACCACGACGTCGCCGTCCAGATCGACGTCAGCCGAGGTCTCGCCGTCGAACATCCCGCGGAGCTCTCCGCTCACGAGGCGCCGCAACTCCAGTGCGGCCGCCCTCGACTCGCGCGCAAGTGCCTCAGGAGTCGTCCCGAGCGCGGCTGCCGCGCTCGATGCAGGGTCGAGCAGCTCGCGCAGGACGCCGGACAGCGTCGAGCAGCCGACAGCGTCCGCGTCGAGGAGCGCAACCTCGAGCGCGGCACGCTCCGTCGGCGCGAGGCGCCGCTCGAGCCCCGAGGCGACGAGCGCGCAGAGCAGGGCGAGCCGGCCCGGATCGTCAGGCGAACCGGCGAGCGGATTCAACCTGGTCCGCCCGCCGGGCTCAAGCGTGATCGGCGTCGCACCCATCGCCTCGGCGAACGGCCCGTACTCGCCCTTCGGATCGACGATCACGCAGCGACGTCCCCGCGTGAGCGAGCGCGCGAGGAGGGTCTTGACGAGCGCGCTCTTCCCGCGACCGATCTGACCTGCCACGAGGAGGTTCGGGCTCGTCACGAGCCCTTCGGCGTAGGCGTCGAACGGGTCGAATCGAAAGAGGCCCCCGAGCGTGCAGGCCCCAACCGGTGCGCCGGCATGACACGCACCCGCATCCGAGAGCCCGGGGGCAACTGCCGCCGCGTGCCGGGTTGTGAGCAGCTGCGTCGGCGTTCCTGAGGGGACGCGCCGCCTCACGGGACGCACCACCCCGGAATGGTCGCCGCAAGTCCGCGGCGATGGTCCCCATCGCACCGACGCAATCTGGCACCGCACGATCCGGCATCCGCCAGGAGCCTCGATGCCGCTGCTTCGAGACTGGTGGCGTCGCCTGCGTCGATCCCGATGACACCGGCCATCCGCATCGACCCGTGGCCCGCCGCCTGCTCGGAGGCCCGCTCGGCATCTCGTGCCGTGTTGCGTGACGACTCCGCCGATGCGAGGAATCCCCCGCGGTCGGCCAGCGCCTCGTCGGCGGCCGCAGTGGTGCGGAGCCGTGCCGTCCGCTGACGCGAACGATGCAGCTCCTCGACCTGGAGCGCGATCGCGATCGTCCTACGATCGGGACCGACGCACAGGGGCGTGAGCACCTGCTCGTCGACATCTCCAGAGGGCCACTCCTCGATCACGAAGGCCGCATGGAACGTGGCCGGCCCCTCCACGAAGCGCCAACGTTGCAGGAGGTCCGACCCCAGGAGATCACCGCAGGCCGGCTCGACGCGCTCCTCGAGCAGCGCAGCGAGCTCACGCTCGCCGAGGAGTCGCGAGCTGCGGGGCACCGCGTCCGCGAGTCCCTGGAGTGCGGACTGCGGCGATCCGGACGACACGGCGATGAAGGAGCGCACCTCGCTCCCTGGGTCCATCCAGGGCGCATCGGCTGCTGGCGTCGCTCGGCGCGTGACCGTCAGCATCGTCACCGTGCACGGCGGTGCCCCGGCCCCTGCGAGCCCGCGGAGCCACGACGCGATCGCCTCGCCCGGTGCCTGGGGCTCGTCGTCCAGCGCTCGAAGCCCCCGGGCCTGCAGGGCGAGCACGATCGTGCTCCTCCCGTCGGGCCACGTCAGGGAGCCCACCTGGCGTCCTGCGACCACAATCGAGTGCACCGCCACCCCGGCGCACCACGGCCCCCGGCGGCGGCCGAGCAGGAACGTCGCGGCGATCGGGGCCCACTGGTCCGCTCCCCGACCGCGCACGGGAACCACGGCAGCGAGCACGCCCACGAGGAGGATCGACACTCCGATGACCGTCAGTGCGGCGCCGCCGAGGTTGCAGAGCGCGACGCACGTGACGGCGCCGAGGCCGACGCAGGCGGCCTGGCCCGGACGCCACCCGAACACCGCGCCACGGACCTCAGGGCGGCCCAGCCGGTAGGCCCGGTCAGTCACTCGGAGCCCTCCCGGGCTTCCACCGGAGCACAGGTCCGATCGCATCGCGCTCGAAGACGTGCGTGCCGGTCGAGGCCGGGACCGCCGAGATCGGCGGGCGGCCACGCTGGAACGACGCGTCGGGATCGAGCGGTGTCCCCGCGACAAGGTCCATGTGGTGGCCCGGGAGCATGCCGATCGGGTTGGTGCCGACCTCGTCGACCGATGGCATCGTGGAGCCACCCGCGCCGGCCAGCGCCATCGAGACGGCCTGGCGCGGAAGCGATCCGGCGACGCCTGCCGCGCGGTGCCGGGCTGATTCGAGGTGCGACACGGCGGCACCCTCGATCGCCGGCACGAGGCGCAGCAGCACATATGGCATGAACGCGGCGAGCCCCAGCAGCGCAGCCCCGGTGATCCCGGTCGCGGCTCCGGAGGGGGCATTCGCGAGCGCTGCGAGCGCCGTCGAGAGGACGAGGACGATCACGGCCTTCGACGCGACGAGCGCACCGAGCGTCTCGGCGAGTCGCCGCACCCACACCACAGCGGGGGGCCAGAGCGATGCGGCGAGGACGAGCGGGAGCAGCGAGGTGGTGACCGTGATGGCTGCGGAGCGGACGACGAGTTCCACCCAGAGCGCCACGGAACCGAGGATCACGAGCGCTGCGGTGACCACGCTGACGCCTCCCGGTGGACCTCCCGTGAGCGCGAACGTGCCGGCGAGCAGGCGCAGTGCGGACGTCAGCGACGTCCCGTCGCCCGCGGCGATCATCGTGGAGAGCTGGTCCGTGGCGCCGAGCGCCAGTCCGACGAGGCCTGCCGCCCCGGCACCAAGGAGCACGGCGATCGGCAGGCGCAGCAGCACCGTCCGAACGAGCTCGCCGGCTGATCCGTGCACCACGGCGTGCACGGCCGCGCCGCACAGCGCGAGCAGGGCGATCGACGCAGAGACGGACAGGATCACCTGCTGGCGGGCGGCGAACCACGGCGTCAGGACCGGAGGTGCCGTGCTGTTCGTCAGCGCCGCCCCCACGGACTGGAGGAACCAGGACGCCGTCGCGGCGAACCAGCCGGCCATTGCGGAGAAGAACTCCGAGACGATGTCCCCCGGGATGCTCGCGACGCCGCAGACCGGGTCGATCGACGGCAGGGGGCACACGTGCGGGTGGAGGATCAATGCAGCGCCTGACCCGCGTTGAAGAAGAAGTTGATCAGGATCGGCGCTGCGCCGATGAGGAGTGCCGCCACTCCCGAGACGAGAACCGCCTTGCGGCCTGCCATCGTCTGGTGGACATTGCTCGCGTGCGAGCCAAGCGCCCACGCCACCGCACCTGCGACCAGCGCGACCAGTGACCCGACGAGCGCCCAGCCCGCCACGCCGTTGACCAGTGTCTGCAGCGTCCCTCCCCCCGGCAGGGAGCTGACCGACGGATTGAGCGACACGTTCGCAAGCACCAGCAGACCGGACATGGGGACTCCTTTGCGTCGGGCTCCCCAATGGTCGCGTCGGCTTCCTCGGGCTGACGGCTGTCTGCCATGATTGACGGAGTGCTCGCGTCCCTTGATCCCACGACGTGGCCGTCCTGGGCGCTGTACGCGGCGGCAGCCGGCTTCATCGTCATCGGCGTCCTCGTGGGCTTCCTCTTCGGCAGGCGCACGGGACGACGCGCCATCGCGCAGCGGCTCTCGGCCCTGGGCGCCCGCCTCGGCGTCGCACAGCCGGAGGACGACGGCAAGGTGGAGACCGCGCTCAGCTACCTCGAGCAGGTCACGGGAGCCGCCACCGAGGCGGTGAGCGAGACGAGTGCCGACGCGATCAGGCTCCGCCGCTCGCTCGACATCCTCCCGCTCGGGCTCGTGCTCTGCGACGAGTCGGGCACGGTCGTCTACCGCAACGCCCAGGCCGATCAGCTCATGACGAGCCGGTACGGCGACGCGATCGCAGCCCAGGCCGTCACTGAGATGCTCGCCGACGCGTGGAATGGCGGAGGCACCGAGCGGACGGTCGACCTCTACGGCCCCCCGCGTCGCACCCTCACCGTGAGCGCGGCGCTCATCGACGACGGCCGCAGGCCGCTGGGTGTGATCGCGATGATCGAGGACGTCTCGGAGCGTCGCCGGCTGGAGGACATCCGCCGGGACTTCGTCGCGAACGTGAGCCACGAGCTCAAGACCCCGATGGGCGCGCTCGGGCTCCTGGCCGAGACGCTGGTCGTCGAGAGCGACCCGACGGTCGCCAGCCGCCTCGCCGACCGCATCCACACCGAGGCGTTCCGGGTCAGCAGGATCATCGACGACCTCCTCGACCTCTCGCGCCTCGAGTCCGAGGGAACCCCAGCGCGCGAGCTCGTCCCGGTCGTGCTGGTGATGGCCGAGGCGGTCGAGCGGATCCGCCAGGCGGCCGACCACCGCGAGATCGACCTCGTCTTCGAGGAGCCGGATCCCGGGATCATCGTCCTCGGCGATCGCCGACAGCTTGTCTCCGCGCTGCATGCGCTGCTTGAGAATGGTGTGATGTACTCGCCGGAGGGGGGCACGGTGACCGTCTCCGCGGTCGCCGCCGAGGAGGTGCTCGTGACGGGGGACGAAGATGCGGCGGGCGACGACGAGGCCCACGAGACGACGACTGCCACGGTGCGGACCGTGCGCGTCTCGGTCGCCGACCACGGCGTCGGGATCCCGGCGAAGGACCTCGGACGGATCTTCGAGCGCTTCTACCGGGTCGACCCCGGTCGGGCGCGCCAGACGGGCGGCACGGGGCTCGGGCTTTCGATCGTCCGCCACGTCACCCAGAACCACGGCGGGCGCGTCGAGGTGGAGTCCCGCGAGGGAGAGGGGTCCACGTTCACGCTGATCCTCCCGCTGCAGGCGCAATGACGCCGAAGTCGAAGGCCCAGCGCGTGTCGAAGGAAGCGCGTCCCCTCGTGCTGCTCGTCGAGGACGAGGAGTCCTTCGTCGACGCACTGCGCGTCGGCCTTGCCCGCGAGGGCTTCGACGTCGTCGTCGCGACTGACGGGGCGCGCGCGCTCGAGGTCTTCGAGGAGTCGAGTCCCGACCTCGTCCTCCTGGACCTGATGCTGCCGAAGCTCTCCGGCATCGACGTCACGCGCAAGCTGCGCGAGACGAGCGAGGTGCCGATCATCGTCGTATCGGCGAAGAGCGAGGAGATCGACACGGTCCTGCTGCTCGAGATGGGCGCCGACGACTACGTGACCAAGCCCTACCGGCTCCGCGAGCTCGTGGCGCGCATGCGTGCTGTCCAGCGGAGGCGCAGCAGCGCGGAGGAGATCCTGGACGAATCTGGCGCCATCGAGGTCGCCGGCGTGCGGCTGGAGCCCGACACGCGCCGCTGCTACGTCCGCGGCGACGAGATCAAGCTTCGACGCAAGGAGTTCGAACTGCTCCAGATGCTGCTCGCGAACGCCGGCCTGGTCCTCACCCGCGAGGTGCTGATCGACCGGATCTGGGGTTCGGACTACGTGGGCGACACGAAGACGCTGGACGTGCACGTGAAGCGGCTCCGCGCGATCCTCGAGGAGGATCCGAAGTCGCCATCGCTGATCACCACGGTGCGCGGTGTCGGCTACCGGTTCGACTCGCCGAGGCCCTAGGGCGCGACGTCCGCGGCGACGATGCGGTCGGCGCCGGCGTAGCCCACGAGCACGTCGGGAATCGAAACCGAGCCGTCCGGCTGGCGGTACGTCTCGACGACCGCGGCCCACACGCGCACCCACCCCAGTGCCGAGCCGTTCACGGTGTGGGCGATCACCGGGCTGCCGCCGCCCGACGGGCGGTACCGGACGTTGGCGCGGCGCGCCTGGTAGTCGCGGTACCAGCTCACCGACGAGACCTCGAGCCAGCGGTCGACGCCCGGCGCGTAGACCTCGAGGTCGAACGTCCTCGCGTTGGAGAGCCCGAGGTCGCCCGCGCACAGGTCGAGCACCCGGTACTGGAGGCGGAGCCCCTGCAGCAGCTGCTCGGCCCGCTCACGGATGTCGGCGACACCGTCGCGCGCCTGTGCCTCGGTGCAGTACGCGAACAGCTCCGTCTTGTCGAACTCGTGCACGCGCAGGAGGCCCCTCGTGTCACGCCCTGCGGAGCCGGCCTCACGCCGGAAGCACGCGGTGGTCGCGCAGTAGCGCAGCGGTAGGTCATCCTCCTCGAGGATCTCGCCGCGATGCATGGACGTGAGCGGCACCTCCGCCGTGGGGATCGCCCAGAGTGAATCGCGCTCGATCTCGTAGGCGTCCTCCGCGAACTTCGGGAGGTGCCCCGTCGCGGTCAGCGTCTCGGTCAGCACGAGCGTCGGCGGGCGCACCTCGGTGTACGCGCCGCGCTGTCGGCGGAGGGAGTACCACGTGAGCGCCCGCATCAGCCGCGAGGCCATCGCCTCGGTGAGCGGGAACATCGACCCCGACATCCTCGAGCCGCGCTCGAGGTCCAAGATGCCGAGCGCCTCACCGATCTCCCAGTGTGCGACGCGCTGGTGGTCCTCGTAGGAGGGTGGCTCCTCGCCCTCATCCTTCCCCGGCCACCACCGGAACACCTCCACGTTGTCCGCCTCGCCGCCGCCGTCGGGCGCCTCCTCGTCGGGGAGGTTCGGGAGCACCAGCAGTCGACTTCGCACCTGCGCGGCCACCGTGTCGGCCTCCGCCGCCGCGTGCCGCTCGTCGTCGCCGAGCCTGCGGCTCTCGAGCTGGAGCTCCTCCGCGCGCGCGGTGTCGCCGTCCTTTCGCGCCTGCCCGACCTGCCGGGACAGTGACTTCACCTCCGCCCGCAGCTCCTCGGCGTGCTGGAGCAGCAGCCGGTGCGCGGCGTCCAGCTCGACCAGCTCGTCGACGTCGGAGGGGTCCACCCCCCGGCGCGCGAGGGCGTCGCGGACGACCGCGGGGTCGCGGCGAAGGAGGGTCAGGTCGATCACGGTCCGATGGTAGGCCACGGGCCGCGGCGCGCCGAAGCCGGGCGGCGCGCCCGTCTAGGTTTCCCTCGTGGCCGACCCCGTCATCGTCGCTCGAGGCATGACCGTCCGGTTCGGAGGTTTCGAGGCCGTGTCGGGGATCGACCTCTCGGTCGGTCCGGGCGAGGTCGTGGCCCTGCTCGGTCCCAACGGTGCGGGGAAGACGACGTCCGTCGAGACACTGCTCGGCTACCGACGGCCGGACGGCGGGGAGGCCCGCGTGCTCGGCCTCGATCCGGTTGCGGACCACCCGGTGCTGGTGCATCGGTGCGGCGCGATGCTGCAGCGTGGCGGGGTCTGGCCCTCGCTCGGCGCCCGGGCGGCGATCGAGCTGTACGCGAGCTACTACGACGATGCCGAGGACGTCGACGGACTTGTCGAGCTGCTTGACCTCGGCGGGTGCGCCAAGACGCCCTGGCGGCGCCTGTCGGGAGGTGAGCAGCAGCGCGTCAGCCTCGCGATCGCGCTGCTCCCGCAGCCCGAGGTGCTCTTCCTCGACGAGCCGACCGCAGGGGTTGACCCCGTCGGTCGCCGCGTGATCCGCACCGTGGTCACCGAGGCGCGCGACCGCGGCGTCTCCGTGCTGCTCACGACCCACGACCTCGCCGACGTCGAGGCGGTCGCCGACTCGGTCGTCGTCATCAGCTCGGGCCGTGTCGTCGCGACGGGCTCGGTCGCCGAGCTCACCGCGTCGAGCGCCACGACGTTCGTGTCCACGGCCGGCCTCGACCTGGTCGATCTCTCGGCAGCGCTGGGCGCCGACGTCGCCGAGATCGCCCCTGGCGAGTACCGGGTGCATCGCGACCTCGATCCGTCCGGAACCGAGGCGCTCGTGGCGCACCTCTCAGCGCACGGCGCCCCCCTCGTCTCGCTTCGCCATGGCACCACCCTCGAGGATCGGTACATCCAGCTGGTCGGCGACGCCGCGGCAACGGCGGCTCCAGCGCACGGTGAGCCACCGAGGACCCGGGGCAGGCGCCGGTGAGCGTCCTCGCCTCCCAGTCGCGGGCGGAGGTCTCCATGACGCTGCGGCGCGGCGAGTCGCTGCTGCTCACAGTCGGTATCCCGGTCGTGCTGCTGGTCTTCTTCTCGTCCGTCTCGGTCGTCGCGGTGCCCGCGGTGCACCGCGTCAACTTCATCACCCCGGGCATCCTGAGTCTGTGCGTGCTCTCGACGTCGCTCGTCTCGCTCGGGATCGCGACGGGCTTCGAGCGCGGGTACGGGGTCCTCAAGCGCCTCTTCGTGACCCCCCTCGGCCGGGGCCGCCTGCTGGCGGCGAAGGGCGTGGGCGTCCTGTGCGTCGAGGCGGTCCAGGTCGCCGTCGTGTGCGCGGTCGCCGCCGTCCTCGGCTGGCACCCGAGGGTCACGGCGGCATCGGTCATCGCAGCGCTCGCCTGCACCATCCTCGCCTCGGTCGCCTTCAGCGGCATCGGCCTCGCGATGGCCGGTCGCCTTCGTCCCGAGGTCAACCTGGCCGCCGCGAACGGCCTGTACCTGGTGCTCCTGCTCTCGGGCGGGATGATCGTGCCGCTCGGCACGCTGCCGGGCGGCGTGGGGGCCGTTGCCAAGGCGCTGCCCACCGGCGCGCTCACGACCGCGCTCCACTCCACGCTCGCGCTCGGCCGCGTCCCCGGCTTCGAGGCGTGGGTCGTCCTCATCGCATGGGCGGTCATCGCCCCATTTGTGGCGGCGATGACGTTCCGGTTCGACCCCGACCGCTAGCGCAGCGTGGCGATGCCCTTCTGCAGCTGGGCATCGGTGAGCGCCCCGTAGACGACGTCGGTGACCTTCCCCTTCGCGTCGACGAATGCCGTGGCCGGGAAGTCCGTGAGGTGGAAGAGCCCGTTGGAGACGTCCAGCGTCCCGTCGTGGCCGACGGGGAATCGGACGCCTGCTGCCTTCACGAACGATGCGCCCGGACCGACGGCGAGGTCGCCGTCGACACCGAGCACTGCGACGCCCTTGTAGCCATCGGGACCGATGATCTTGGCGAGCCGCGGGACCTCCTTGTGGCACGGCGAGCACCAGTCCGCGAAGAAGAGCAGGACCCCTGGCTTGTGGGACACCCACGGGGCCTGGACGTCGCCGGTCGGCAGGCCGGGGAGGCCGAATCCGGGGATCGTCGTGCCCACGAGCGCGTTCCTGGGCGGACGCGCGGTCCCAGTGTCCTTGCTCAGCAGACCAATGATGCCTGCGACGACCAGCAGGGTGGCGAGGACTGCGGCGACCGCCGCGAGCGCAACGCGGCTGCCCCGCCGCGGGTCGAGGGCTCCATCGCCGTCCGCACCGGGGGTCGGGGTGTCGGCTGCGCCCTCGTCGCTAGGGGTGCCGGACGAGGACATCGATCGCCATTGCGGCGAAGAGGAGCGTGAGGTAGGTGATCGAGAACCCGAACAGGCGCATCGACTTCGCGACATCCGCGGTGCCGTTGCGCGCATCGCGGTAGAGGATCGCGGAGAACGCCGTGAACATCCCGCCCAGCACGAGGGCCGAGATCGCATAGATGTACCCCAGCTGCGCGACCGCGCCGAAGAGGATCGTCGTCGCCCACAGCACGACGGTGTAGATGAGGATCTCGAGCGTCGTGCGCCGCAGCGAGGCGACGACCGGCAGCATCGGCACGTGGGCCGCCTGATAGTCGTCGCGGTATCGGACGGCCAGGGCCCAGAAGTGCGGCGGCGTCCAGATCACGATGACGGCGAAGAGGACGATGGGCGGCCATGCGAGGCTGTCGGTGACCGCTGCCCACCCGATGAGGACCGGCACCGCGCCGGCGGCGCCGCCGATGACGATGTTCTGGCTGCTGCGCCGCTTCAGCCACAGCGTGTAGACGATCACGTAGAAGGCCGTAGCCGAGACGGCGAGCACGGCAGAGAGCATGTTCACGGTGAGGGCGAGCAGTGCGAACGCTGCGACCTCGAGGGTGACTGCGAAGATCGTCGCCGACCTGGCCGTCAGCGCGCCGGTGACGAGCGGCCGGTTCCGCGTGCGCTTCATCACCGCGTCGATGTCGCGGTCGATGACCATGTTGAACGCGTTGGCACCGCCGGCAGCGAACGAGCCGCCGACGACCGTCGCGATCATCAGCCACACCGACGGGATCCCCTGAGCTGCGACGATCATGGTCGGCACAGTCGTCACCAAGAGCAGCTCGATGATCCTCGGCTTCGTGAGCGCGATGTAGGCGCTGAGTGTTCGCGCGAAGGAGTGTCGGGCCGCGACGGCCTCGGTGACCATCCGGGAGATCATACGGGCGGAATGGGGTTCCGGGAGGGTGCTCGGTAGGATCGCACCGTGGCGATCTCGCCGAGGACCTTCAGCAGGCTCGCGCTCGCGAACTTCGCCGCACTCTTCCTGATCATCGCCTCGGGCGCCGCCGTGCGGCTCACCGGCTCGGGGCTCGGGTGTCCCGACTGGCCCAACTGCTTCCGCCACCAGTTCACGGGCTCCTTCGGCCAGGTCCACTCGCTCATCGAGGACGGGAACAGGGCGGTCACCGCCCTGCTCGTCGTCCTGGCCGGGGTCACGTTCGTGGCGTCGTTCCTCCGGACCCCCCGCCGTG
>Ga0181534_10001078_pt1 | contig 18225 bp, 6 predicted proteins | sample PEATcosm2014_Bin_37_FD_119758 | JGI IMG/M metagenome (GOLD analysis project Ga0181534, IMG submission 119758) | Peatland microbial communities from MTU Mesocosm Facility, Houghton, MI, USA - PEATcosm2014_Bin17_10_metaG | ecosystem: Environmental > Terrestrial > Soil > Wetlands > Peat | place... | reverse complement strand
CGGCACACCCAGCGCGCCAGAGAGCATCGCGCCCATGCCCATCAATGCCCAGAGCGCCTGCGTCTCAACCGGCAGATGGGCGAGATAGGCGAGGGATTCACCGAGCGCTGCTCCGATCATCAGCAACGGGGCGAGTACGCCGCCCGATGTACCCGAGCTGAGTGAAAATGCCCACATCAGCGATTTGGCAAGCAGCAAGCCCAGCAACAGCGCCACCGGAGCATTGCCGCGCAGCAGTTCAGCGATATTGTCATAGCCGACGCCAAGCCCACGCGGAAAGAAGAATCCACCCACGCCGATGCCGACGCCACCGATTGCCGGCCACCACATCCAGTGGATGCGCAGACGGCCGCAAACGTGCTCAAAGCCATCTTCGAGGCCGTACATCAGGCGGCTGAGTCCGGCTGAAGCGAGGCCGACGAGGATTCCGAGGGGCGCGGCCACGAGCAGCGCTTGGCCTGTCGGAATGGCCGAGTGCAAGTCGACGGAAAAGAGAGGACCCGCTCCCAGCCAAAGGATGCGCAGGGCGCCTGCGACGATGCTGGACGCGGCTACCGGAACCAGCGAGCGTGGACGCCATTCAAAAAGCAGTAACTCCACTGCCAGCAGGATGGCCGCGATGGGCGCGGCGAAGGTGGCCGACATGCCGGCGGCCGCGCCTGCCACCAGCAGCGTGGTTCGCTCGGCATCGGTAAGATGAAGCCACTGCGCGACAAGGGAGCCGAAAGCGCCGCCGGTCATGATGATAGGGCCTTCCGCGCCGAAGGGTCCGCCTGACCCGATGGCGACGGCCGCTGAGAGCGGCTTAAGGACTGCGACCTTGGGGTCAACGCGCGCGCCACGCAAGAGGATTGCCTCGATGGCCTCGGGAATTCCGTGGCCGCGAATCTTGTCGGAGCCGTAGCGCGCCATGACGCCGACCACAAGGCCGCCAGCAACAGGAACAAGCGGCATGATCCAAGGCGAGAGCGGCGAGCCGGCAGGCCCTACGGGCGCGAGGCTCAGGCGATGGTAGTAGAACAGGTTGGTGGAGAAGGCGATGGCGCGCAGCAGGAAGACGGCCAGGAGCGACGCGCCAGCGCCGATGAAAACCGCCATAGCGGTTAGCAGCCATACGCGCCGATCCACGGTAAAATCGCGCAAAACAGCGGGCCGCGATCTCATCGAGCCTCCGCAATCGAGCTGCTCTGCGAATGTTTGCAGATCTGCTTTAACGCCTGCGCCAGTCGCGGCGCAAGATCGTTCAGTTCGCGCGCATGGTCTCCTGAGAGCTTGCGCAGAATCTGATTGCCTTTGCGTGTCAACCGCAAAATCGCTCGCCGCTTGTCGTTGGCATCCACGGTTCGCGTCAAAAGGCCTTCGCGTTCAGACCGGTCCACAAGCTCAACGGCGCTATTGTGCCTGAGGCCAAGCCGTTCGGCCACATAGGAAATCATCACGGACGTACCGGCAGGCGCGCCGGCAATCTGCAATAAAAGCTGATGCTGCTGCGGCTGCAACCCCGCTTCGAGAGCGGCGTTCTCGCTGAAATGGAGAAACTTGCGCAACTCAAAGCGAAAATCCGCCAGGTTTTGCAGCAGAAACTGAGGACTGCCTTCAAAAAGCTGCGTTTGCATATTTATATCGTCTCACGATATAAATATTTGCGCAAATCACAGAAAAAAGCATCCAGAGAACTTATAAGACAGCGCAAATGCTCACAGATTGAGCTGCTCCGGCACATGGCGAATGAGGAAGCAGGGCTGCTCGTCTGCCAACATGCCGCGAAGACCGGAAGGAAGAGGGCACGCCCGATCAGTGCCGGCGAACTTGAAGCGCGGTATAACTTCTTGCCGCCGATACGATTGTGAATCTCAAGAACTCCCAGGAGTGCTTTCGCAGATACTGAAGCCCGCAAATTCCGGCTCACCGGGTCACAGAAAATTTCCACACAACAAGTTACATCTTCGCTGATAGCATCGGTACGCGCGCCGGTTCACCTCAAACGGCGCGCTGAGGAGGTCAGCGATTATGCCAACACCACAAAATCTGAAAGGGATGAACGTCATCCTTTTCATGACGGATCAGGAACGCGCAATCCAGCATTTCCCTCCGGGTTGGGAAAAGGCCAACCTGCCCGGACTGAAGCGGCTTAAATACAACGGACTCACCTTTGAGCGCGCTTTCTGTAATTCCTGCATGTGTTCGCCCAGCCGTGCCACGCTGATGACCGGGTTTTTCCCCGCGCAGCACGGCGTCAAGTGGACCCTCGAAGAGGATATGCCGAACACTGAATATCCCCAGCAGGAGCTGCTGCCGAGTTTTGCCAATATTGCCTCGGTGATGCAGTCGGCCGGTTACGCCACACCGTATAAAGGGAAATTCCACATCACCAAACCCAGCAACGCGGATAACATTTACACGCCTGCTGACCTCGCCCGTTACGGCTTTCAACGCTGGGATCCTACTGACGCCGGCGCGAATCAAAACCCCTCCGTCTACGGCGGCGGCGACGCCGACCACGACAGCCGCTACATGCACGATTGCCGTTTGATGGAAGCCGGCGACGAGGGTGTCCTCGCTTACCTCAAGTACTACGCAGACAATGACGACGCGAACAAGCAGCCGTTCTTCCTGATCGTCTCGCTGGTCAATCCTCACGATGTTCTCGGCTACCCCAGCTCTTCCGGCGCGCTGGCCAACGGCTACGACACAAGCTGGCTTGAAGGTTCCATCGAAGTGCCGCTCACGCGCTGGGAGAGCCTGGACGGCAAGCCCGCCGTGCAGAAGAAGTTTCTTCAGCTCACTAATTTTGGCCTTGGCCAATTTGGCAGCGAGGAGCAGGAACGCAATTACATCAACTTCTACGGCAACCTGATGAAATCTTCCGACAGTTATCTGGTGCGAACGCTCGACCTGCTTGAGCAGAAAGGTCTCACGCAGAACACCTTAATCATCCGCACCGCCGACCACGGCGAGATGGGACTAACTCATGGCGGCATGCGCCAAAAGAGCTTTAATTTCTATGAGGAATCCACCCGTGTGCCGCTGGTCTACTCTAACCCCAAGTTATTCCCAGGGCCGGTAACTACAAACGCCCTGGTCTCGCACGTCGATCTTCTGCCCACGCTGGCCACGCTCTTCGACGCGCCCGCGAAAGCCCGCGCGCAATGGCAGGGCATCGATTACTCGCCGCTGGTTCTCAGTCCTAACGGGCAAACAACCCAGCCCTATGTCGTCTTCACCTTCGACGACTTCCAGAACGGCCAGGCGTCCGGCCCCTATCTGCGCCAAAACAGCCACCTCATCAGCGTACGCGAAGAAAAGTATAAGCTGGCCAAGTATTACACCCCAGAGATTCTCGCCAGCGACTCCGAAGCAAAGATCGAACCGGAATGGGAGATGTATGACCTTCTTGCCGACCCGCAGGAGGTAAGAAACATCGCCTACCCCGGCACGCTGCGCACCCCGGAAGAGGAGCGCGAATTCCTTCGCCTGCAACGGCTCATTGAGGAGGTGACCCAGAAGCGGCTGCAACCCAACTCGCAGACGCCGCCCCCGCCGCCGCCTAAGGTTTTTCAGCCCCACCCGCCGCAGAACTCCTCCACCAGCCAGTAAGCAGCTGCGCCGCATCCATCGGAACAGAACTGAGTGCCCCCCAGGTCCTCGCATTCGGGGACCTGGGACCTTATATCGCCCCAATATGTTCTTCTATCACTCAGGACGTGCATGACATTGATGTATCAAAACCGAAGGACTTTTCTTTTTACGGCAGCCGCTGCCACCGCGGGCGAGCTGCTCTCTCCAACGGCGGAGATATTTGGTCAACAAGCGCCTGTGCCTTCCGGAGTCCTCATCCCGAAGTTTTCCACGCCGGACCCCGCTTGGCTCAAGACTTGGAATGCAGCGCTCACCGTACTCAGCGAAAACGTGCGTTCCGTACCCGGGTATAGCCGCCCGGTACTCTTCGAAGGCAGCACATACCAAGGGATTTGGCAGGAGTGTGGGCCGCATGAATCGCTCGTCTATGCGACCCTACATAAATTTGTGCCCGAGGCTGACCACACTATAGATCCACTGGCAACTGCCCGTAACACTCACGCAGCCTTCTTTTCGTTGCAGCGCGAAGACGGCCAACTGCCGGCAAGCGTGAAGATGAGCGAGAACGGCTATGGGCAGATTCAAATGGTCGTTCCGATTGCGGCGACAGCATGGGAACTTTCCCAGTTGTTGCGCGACGAGGAGTTCCTTGCAACGGCTTATAGCTCCTGTTGCCGCTGGGATGCCTGGCTGCGCCGCTACCGCGATACCCGGAAAACTGGTCTGGTGGAAGGATTTTGTACCTATGACACGGGGCATGACAACAGCCCGCGCTGGAAGGGCATTCCCAACCGCTGCCCGGACGCCGATGCGCGTAAATGTCCGCCGATCCCGTCGATGCCCAGGCTGTGCCCTGATCTTTCGGCGACCGTATACGGCGCGCGAGTCGCCTTGGCTGAGATGGCTCTGGCGCTCGGCAAGAAGGCTGAAGCTGCGCGGTGGCGCGAGGATGCGGAAGCGATACGCAAATTGATCATCTTAAAGCTGTACAGCCCGGAGGACGCCGCCTTCTTCGATCTCGACGCGGAAAATAAATTCGTCCGTGTCCGGTCCGATGTGATCAGCCGTGTATTGGGAGAGCATGTTCTGAAGCTTGAAGACCGCCAGGATCGCAAAATCTTTGCAGACCTTTGGGAACGGCAGTTGCACAACCCACAGGCATTCTGGGGGAACTATCCGCTGACCAGCATCGCCCAGGACGACCTGACATTCGTGCGTCCGATTCCGCGCAATAGCTGGGGAGGAGCGTCGCAGGCGCTCACCGCGCTGCGAACGCTCAGGTGGATGAACTTTTATGGCAAGGGTGAGGCGCTTAAGTTCCTGATGGAGAAATGGTGCGAAGCGATTCTGAGGAATGATGAGTTCTGCCAGCAACTAGATCCGCAGACCGGCGTTTTTACTCAGCCTGATCCGGGGAGATATTCTCCTGCAGCGCTGGTCTTCCTTGAATTTGCGCGCCGGCTGGGAACGCGCTGAGAAAGACACCATTCCAGGTTCCGTTGTGGGTGTCGGGTTCTATGCGGACGGAATCTGGGCTGAAAATAGATTTTTGAGGCCAAAGACGTCTGCATATAGATAGATAGATTTTCGTGAAAGTGCGACGGATGGAGGCGAATGGCGCGGATTTCTTGTGCGTCTTCTCGATTAAACTACTGATTCATCGTATCTTACATCGGATAATTGCGCGAAAAAATATCTTCTCATCCACGCGCAGTTTTGATTTTGGGCACCTGCGGTGGGGCCAATCGCCTTCGGCGTGGCTGGTTGAGGTTTGTGCTTTCCCATCCTTGCGCCAGAAAAAAGCGCAAGGATAGGGCACACGGCGAACGCTTAGCCCTTCTTCTCCGTCTTCGATTCTTTCTCGGCGCGGAGCCTGGCGATCGCGGCGACTACCTCATCCTCGCAAGGAAACTTCCCATCCTTGGCCGGATCGTAAGGCGGCAGATTCGGAATCTCCACGCCGAGTTTCTCCAGCAGCGCCCGCGCCTTGTTCAGTTCATAGCGGAGAACGTACGGTTCGCCGTCCGCCCAGGCCCACTTGTAAGCTGCAAGCGTGTGCTTCTTTGCCCGCTCGCGCTCCCCGAGCGCCATCCAGAGCTCCGCAAGAGGAAGGTCGGGCGGTTTCTTCACCTGGGAAAGACGTTCAGCCTCATGGCGCGCCTCTTCCACACGGCCCACATGGAAGCGGGCCAGCGCCAGCCGGGCCTCGGCGCCCGCATCCTGCTGCCCCACCTCATGCGCCATGCGTAAGGCCTCACCGAAGCTCTCCATTGCCAGCGTCCACTCTTCCCGGTCCAGCCGCCAAGCTCCGCGCAGACGGTGGAGCTTGCGGATAGAATCGCGATTTCTGCCTGCCCTGGCCAGTTCCTCGGCCCGAATCAGATCCTCTTCTCGCAGATCGGAGTGCATATAGCGGAAGCACGCGTAACTATATTCCGCTTCACCGGGACGATGACTGGCCCGCGTCCAATTCCGGCCCATCGGGTCGAGCAGATCCCATAGTTCCCTGGCCTCCGGCCCGCAACCGATTCGGGTAAGTTGAGTGAAGCGGACAAGACGGGAGCAAAAGAACTCCTCGGCATTGTCGGCAAGCGCCGACAAATCGATGTTAAACTGCGCGCAGCGATCTTCTTGACCCAACCGGTTCAGTGCCCCCAAGTTGACGGATATGTTGTACAAACCGGAACATACCGACAGCCAATTGCTCGTCCGCAGCTCGGACGCGAGGCTTGCGCCGGATGCCGCCAAGGCATCTTCCCAATCGCCGAGTAGCGACAAGGCGACGCCGGCTTCGTTCGCCAGATAGGATGCGTCGTCCTCGCTCACTTGATCGGGCAATACGCCCCAGCCCTGCGGGAAGAAAGGCCGGAGCAAAGACAGAACCTCTGCGTTTGCTCCCAGGTTGAACAAGAGGGCATAGGAGAAATCGCCCCTGTAGGCGTCGCAGGCCTCCTGAAATTGGCCCATCTTGAGCCGCGTCCTCACAATGTGCAAGCCTACCGCTACATCGTCCAGCGTCTCCGCCTCGTCATACGGGCTGTGTGCTTTGGCGGAGAAGTAATCGACCACCCGCTGCCCGTAGCCCTCTTTCTCCTCGGCCTTCAACCCTCCGGCAGCGACTCCGCGGACAACGGGGTGCAGATCAAAACGCCTTGCGGGCTTGTCGTATTGCAGTAGTCCGCGTCTCTCCAGATCGGCGATGGCAGCGGTCAACTCGCGGCCAGCCACGACGCACGGTGTGGACCTTCGCCATGCCTCCAAGGAGGCATGGCGGCGTTTCGACGCCGCTTCGTACTTCGCCAACTTCGATCTCTTCACCTCCTCGGAGTTGTTTTTCCACCAGAATCCATTCCTCGGATCGTCAGCCTCCTCGATTTCCTCCGGCTCAGGGGGCAGAAATGGATTCAAGCCGTTTAATGTCAGGTAATCCACGGCCACGGACAAAAGCGCCATCATCGACAGCAGCTTACGGCTATTTTCCGGCAGGCCTGCGATGGAAGCAGTCAGGATATGGTTCTGTATTCGTTCCACTTTGAGTTCGGCCAGATTCAGTTTTCCGGCCCCTTCCGGGTCGTCGAGCCATGCGTCGAAGTTGCCCCGATCGGGCAGGTAGTCCAAGATGAGGCCGGCAAGCACACCAATCACCAGCGGATGGCAGTCGCAGTTGCTCTTCAAGTAGCTCTGAATGGCCTGCGAATATCCGGTTACGCCGCACGATTTAAGCAACTGCTCAGCATCCTCGGCCCGCAGGCCGGGGAGGGGTTCCCGCCGTACCCCTGGAATGGCCTGCTGCGCCGGGTTGAGCAGTACGCGCGGAACCAGGCGCGAGGTGATCAGCAATTTCGACGGAGCGGCTGCGGCCAGGCTGCGGAGCAGGTCGTCGTCCTCGGGGTGAATTGCCGCGCATGGGTCGCGCTGGGCGATCTGGTCGGCGGGCCGGTTGGCCTCCTCGTCGCGCAGCTCGGCGGCATCAAGGCGGTTGTAGGCAACCAGCACGCGTTCCAGCCCGTCCAGCACCAGCAGCCAGGGGCGCGCCTGCAACAGATGCAGGAGCGGCTCGCGCAGTTCGGCGGTTTTTTTCTTGCGGAGTTCTTCAAGCGGGGTTTCTGTCATGTAGGCCAGGGCGCGGCGGCAAAAATCGCCCATGTCCGCGCCTTTCTCATAAAAGGAGTACCAGAAGCGTCCAGCCCAATCGGTGCGCTTGCGCGCAGTGGGTTCGGTCATCCAGGTCCAGGTGAGGATGCTTTTGCCGGTGCCTCCGATGGCGTCGAACAAGAGCACCGGATAGGGATCGGCCGCGGCCGCCCACTCGTTCAATACCTCAAGCTTGTCCCTGCGCCCCAGGAATTTGTGGGTACCGATATAGCGTGGTTCCGCGTATAACTCCGGGGGTTTGGGAATGGGGTCGGACTTCTTTGTGTCATGCGTTGGAGCTGGTGCCGGCGGAGCCTGCGTCGGCACTGCTGGTCTGGCATTCTCATCGAGATAGAGCCGGAGCCGAGAAACAGCCTGATTGGCTTTCGTGGTGAAATCTTCCAAACTACTGAAGCTGTCATAAACCCGATGCACCTTTGAACTTGAGTCCCAGAGCTTTGCGCGTTCTCGAAAGGCGTTCAACTTCTTGAGTTTCGCGGCATTGGTTTCTACGCCGGCCTTCTTCACGTCGTGGTCGTCGCTCATGATGAACAGCAAGATAGGACGTCCGAGCCTCAGGGCTTCATTGAACTCAAGCTCGGTAATGGAAAGCCGATCCGGATTTTGGTCCGGAGAAGTCGGCGTCTGGCCATACTTCAGGCTGATGACGCCGGCGTAGGCCGCTCCATCGCGGACCATCTGGAGAGACGAGTCGATTACATCCACATCGGGCCGTGCCCCGCTGTTTTCCATAGCGATCTCGGTCAAGCCGTGGGTTTTGATGGCCTTGATCAGGGCCGTGCGGTGCTTCTCCAGATCGGTGAAGGTACCAGAGACGGTGACTCCGTAAAACGGGCGAGGCTGATAGTCTCTACCCCCTGTAGGATTGGCAGAACCTCCCTCGTCACCATGTACCATCGTCAATCCGATCCTCCCCGCAGCCAATTCCCCCGCAAGAGTCACGTCCGCACACAAGACTGATAGCCTTACGGCTAGCTCCCGAAGCCGTAACTTTTGCATTGAGTCCAATTAACCGAGAACTGCATCAAGCTACAGGACATTTGGTTGGGTAATTAGTCGTCGCGAGAATCGTAATCAAAACCCGGTGCCTACGCAACCATAAAATAAACGAGTATGCACGCCATGATTAGGACAATCTTCAAGTGACGGCTGGCCCACCCATTGTAAGCCCAGGAAATGGGTGGGAGAGCGCGAACCCAGCCCAGTTCCTGTCGGGGCATAAATATGAGCGCCCAATTGCCTCTCCTTTACAATCCCTCCAGGGGAGATCAATGAACGTAGAAGATTATCTGATTGATCGGGAGGGCAAGGATTGGGCTGAGCTGATCTCTGAGTGGCGATCTCTGCTGCCCAAGACATTCGACATCTGGCTCGTCAACCGCTTCGGAGATATCTTCGCTGTCTTTGAGGATGGGTCCGTTCATCTGCTTGACGTTGGCCGGGGAATCATTGAGCGTCTTGCCGATAGCCGGGAGCATTTTATTGATCGGATGGATCAGGACGGCAATGGCGAGGGGTGGCTGCTGACCCGGCTCGTTGACGAATGTGTGGCAGCGGGAATGAAGCTCAAAGAGAATCAATGCTACGGCTTCAAGATTCCCCCGATCCTCGGCGGCGATTACGAGGTGGAGAATGTCGAGGTGACTGACTTATCCGTTCACTATTCGCTGCAAGGCCAGATTTGCCGGCAGGTTAGAGATCTTCCGCCGGGAACGAAGATCAACGGCGTAATTAATAGGAATGCCTGAGGTCGGATGGCCGACAGAGCCTATTGAAAAAATGGTTCAGAGCGTAGAAACCCGCCCTCAGGGGCTAAAGCCCTGCGCCTATTTAGCGGCATTTGCGGCAGTCAGGGCTGAAGCCCTGACCTACCAGCCGTGCCCTGATACAAAGCTGGAGTATCTCAACTAGTTACTAGAGGCTGTTTCATAACCGAATCTGGTGCATCGCGGGCTGTTTCCTCAGGGGCTAAAGCCCGCGATTTTACTGGCTCCGTAGCGGCACGGCTGAAGCCGTGCCCTTTCAAAACCGGGTTATGAAACAGCTTCTAGTGTCCTGTCTCAAGAGTTCCTTAGATAAGTCCGGAACCGGAACCGCAGGTCCCTCGACTCCCTGCGCTGCGCTCCGGTCGCTCAGGATGACAGCGTAGTTATTGAACGAACATCGGGGACGCGATACCAAGTCTACGCAGCGAAAACTAGCGCCCGACGCACCTAGCCGAAGGCCGACAGCCCCACCGGAGGTGGGCGCCGCGGAGTCTGGTGGGATGATCCGCACCCGGCTCCGCGACGAGGGTTGTTTAGTTTCTATTTTCATCCACGCATTAGTGGTTCTCTATCAGTCTCTATCTGTTTTCTAACTGCCGCAGACAGTCACTTATCTAAATAATTCTGTAGAACGTTGTTGCCGCAGCCGGCGCTTCCGATGGTGCTGGAAGCGCCGGCTCGCGGGTTCTTTAGTTGCCGGGGAAGAGGTTTGCGAAGACGGCATACGCCGACGCGATATCCACCTGCGCCCAGAAACGGTGATAGTTGAAGGTTGGACCCGCTGCCGCCCCCGCGCAACCAGCCTGAAGCGCCGCGAAGTTGGGATCGCTGGTGTACTTGGGGCGGAGGCTCAGGAAGGTTGGCTGCGGGCTGACGGTGACATCTTCACCCGTTGGCATGGCGCCCGGTTGCCAAGCGGAAGGCACAAACACAGTGGCTCCGAAGCCGCCGTTGAGGGTGGTTCCCCCCTCGGTGCTCTGGCTGGTCGTGCTGGTGCAGTAGTCGCCGCGGGTCTCGGCCACCGAGATTCCGATGGAGTCGCGGTAGTTGGTCCAGACGCCGGTGAGCAGGCTCTTGGCCAACGCCTCGGAGGTTGCATCGGGCGTGCCAACAGTAACCCACTTGCCAACCGCGGCGCTGTAGTAGGTGAGGGCCTTGGCGAGCGAGCCGGCCAGGCCGATGTCCGTTGCAGTGCCGGTGACCCGGACGTGAAGGTTCGGGTTGAGCGGAACGGTCGTCCAGTTTTGCGTGGTGGCGTTCCAGTTGGTTGCAGGCGCGTTGGTGGTGCTGGAGTCGACGAGGCCGCAGGTGGAGTCGTTCCAGGGATTCGTCGTGTCACCCTGGCCGGGGGAGTTGTCCCAGCAGAGCGAACCGGGCAGCGTGAAGGTTCCGTTGGAGTTGACCGTGGTGACACTTTCAACCCAGGGAATCCAACTGTTGAGGACGATTGCGGCCTTGGAATCGCCGGTGATGTAGTAGTACTCCGCCAGACGCTCCATGGACCAGGCTTGCATACCGAACCATTGGTTGCTGGGCGGGTTGTGATAGACAGGCTCCCAATCGTACGCCATGTTGTAAAAGGTGGAGTCGCCGGCGGGAGTGGGGGAGTAGGAGCCTTCCCAACTGTTGGTTACGCCGCCCGCGATGGCGCCTTCATCCGATTGCGCCCAGCGGTAGAGTTCGAGCATGCGCTCGAGGCTGGTGCTCCAGTCGGTGACGCTCTGGGCGGGAAGTTTGGCGCTGATGCCGGGGTCCTTCGACAGGGCGTAGGCCGCCACCGGGTTCTGGTAGCCGAAGTGCGCAGTACCGTCCCCGATGCGCCATGCCCAGCTTGCATCGGCCGGGTTTGCGCCGCCCCAGGCGAAGTACCATCCGAGCAGGTAATGCGCGGAATTGTAACCGCTGCCGGCCGGGCAACTGGTTGGGCTTGCGCTGGCGCCAGTGCAGCCGATGGCCTTGAAGTACTTGTCGAAGAACGAGTAGCGCAGGTAGTCGCCCAGCTCAGCGGCCTTGGGGAGCAAAGCGGTGACAATGCTGCTTCCGCCCTGCGCATTTGCGTACTGTTCCGCCCAATACATGGCCTGTACCGTGCGGGCATCGGCGTCCGGCGCGTCAGTGTACTTCCACTGCGCCGTATACGGAGCGGGAGCGGTGAACAGATCCAGGTAGCCGTTGGTTTGGCTGCCGAACTTCAAATTATCCCAGCAAGGCTGCGGAACGGTCAGCCACACGGATTCGTTTGCACCGCGCTGGAAGGTGTTCATGCACGAGGGCTTCGTGACGCCGTCTTCCTGTTGGCCAAAGCCGTAGAAGTTGTCGGTGTCAATAATCCAGTGCATGGAGTACATGTTGGGTGTGCTGTAAGTCGCGCTAAGTTGGCTCGCCAACGGATCTGTGCCCGCAGAAACCGAGCTGGTCAACACCGATGGATAAGCGCTGGGCAATGGATGCTCAGGCGCATATGTGGCGGGTGAAGAGGCGTTATAGCCAGCATTGGTCGGTTGCAGCGTCGCACTGGGGATCATATTGTCTTGCAGGCTCGTCCAGGCAGTTTGCAGTCCTGTCCAGTTTCCGGTTAGGCCGCCGTTGAGCGCTTCCAGCCAGATCCAGTAGCTGTAGGTCTCCGATGAGGTTTCGTGGCCATAATCCGGAGCCTCGGCCATGAGGGTTTCTACCGAGTGATAAGGAATCTTGTCGCCGCTGGTTGCGGTTCCAAAATACCCGTTCGAGGAGCTGTGAATGTCGTTGTAAAGGTCGACAAAATGCTGCTGGAAGGTGGTAAAGCCCGTGGCGCCAACCGTCAGCGCAATGGTGGTCGTCGCCGTCAGCGTACCCGAGGCACCGCTGATGGGGATGGTCGAGGCGCCTGCGGCAGCGGTAGCGGCCACTGTAAATGTAACTACGCTGGTCGTAGTGGCCGGGTTGGTACCGAAGGCCACTGTAACTCCCGTAGGCAATCCGGTCGCCGACAGAGTAACACTGCCCGCAAACGGACTTATGTCGGTCACCGTAATTGTGTCCGTCCCGGTGGCGCCTTGAGCAATCGTCAAGGCAGCAGGCGATGAGGCCAGCGTGAAGCTGCCGGTGGACGGGACTACTGTCAGCGCGATGGTTGCCGCTGCCGTGCTTGTGCCCGAAGTACCGGTGATTGTTACAGTCGAAGTTCCAGCCGTCGCCGTGGCGCTGGCGGTAAAGGTAACTACGCTGGCGCCAGTGGTGGGATTGGTTCCAAAAGCGACTGTTACTCCGCTCGGGAGGCCTGTCGCCGCCAGTGTTACGCTGCCCGTGAAGCCGCCGGTGTCAGTTACCGTAACGGTATCGGTCGCCGTCTTGCCCTGAGTTACGGACAATGCTGTTGGCGATGCCGCTAGTGTAAAGCCTGGCTTGACCGTTATTGTCAAGGCAATGGTTGTAGTTGCGTTCAGGCTGCCGGAGGTGCCGGTAATCGTCACCGTAGATGCGCCAACTGTCGCCGTCGCGCCGGCTGTAAGAGTCAACACGCTGCTCGAGGTAGTTGGGTTAGTTGCAAAGGAGGCAGTAACTCCCGCCGGCAATCCAGAAGCTGCCAAAGTGACACTGCCCGCGAACGGACTTACATCCGTCACTGTAATCGTGTCCGTGCCACTCGCGCCCTGAGCGATTGACAATGCAGCTGGCGATGCTGTGAGCGTAAAGCTGCCTGTATTCGCCACGACGGTCAGCGATATAGAGGCCGATGCCGTGGTTGTGCCCGAGGTTCCGGTGATTGTTACAGTCGAAGTTCCAACCGTAGCCGTTGCACTGGCGGTAAAGGTAACTACGCTGGCGCCGGTGGTCGGATTGGTCCCGAAAGCAGTTGTAACTCCGCTGGGCAGGCCGGTAGCCGCCAAAGTTACGCTGCCCGTGAAGCCGCCGGTGTCAGTCACTGTAATGTTGTCTGTCGCTGTCTTGCCCTGCGTAACGGAAACTGCGGTTGGCGATGCTGCCAGCGTAAAGCCTGCTTTGGCCGTTACCGTCAAGGGGATGGTCGTTGACGCTGTCAGAGTTCCCGATGTGCCGGTAATCGTCACTGTCGACGTACCAACCGTGGCGGTTGCGCCGGCGGCGAATGTCACGATGCTGGTACCGGTCGTGGGGTTGGTTCCGAAGGTTGCTGTAACTCCAGAAGGCAGGCCTGTTGCCGCGAGAGCGACGCTGCCAGTGAAGCCGTTCACATCGGCGACAGAAATTGTGTCTGTACCGCTTGCGCCCTGCGCGATCGACAAGGAGGTGGGCGAAGAACTCAACGTGAAGCTGGGGGTCTTTGCGCCGCAGGTGACTCCGTTGATCGCGAACGACGTAGGAATCGCATTTGTAACATTATTCCAGGTTCCGTTGAATCCCATGCCGTTATAACTTCCGCCGGCGGGGATACTGCCGTTGTAGCTCTCGTTCGTCACGGTTACATTTGCGCCGCTCTGCGTCTCAACGCCATTCCAAAGCTGCGACACCGTTTGCCCGTTGGCAAAACTCCAGGTCAGCGTCCAATTGGAGAGCGCTGTTGTTCCTGTATTGTTGATAGTGATTGCAGCTCCGAAGCCGCCGCCCCACTGGCTATTGATTGTGTAGACAACGCTGCACGCCGCCTGAGCTCCTGCGCGAGGTGCAACTAGAGTTAGAAGAACGGCTGCGAGTACCGTAAAGTACCCTGTAAGTCGACGAACGAGTCTTCGTCCGCTTGTGGGATTGAACTGCTGAAACATGGTTTCTCCTTATTCATCACATCGCGCAGCCACATCCGTACGGACGCGTACTTATTCGATACATGATGGCATTTTCTGGGGCTGCATCGCGCGGGCCGGAGCAATAGTCTATTGACCCGATGTCGAGTACATGCGATTTTCAAAGAAAGAGTCGAAAAACAAAAAATAAGGGAAAAAGCGATCACACTCCTTGTGGTAGAGCAGGAAAAATTCCCTTCAAGGGTAAACCAAATCTCCCTGCCGGTCAGTTTCGCTGACCTTTCTCTACCGAGACAACAACTAAATAAAGGGAACAGTCAACGCAACTAAGAATCATTGCAATACAACAGCTCTGCCAGCGATTTTCTTCCAGTCAGAATCACCTGATCTAGAACCGCGGCGCAATCCTAAAACGTTTAAGCAGAGATGGCAACGGTACTTAGGTAATACGCTGATCTGTCGCGTTTCTGAACCGTCTCTGCGCTGAATATGGCTCATAGGCCAGCACTTTCTGCATCGATCCGCGTCGCTGTCCTTGTGTAATCGAAATGGCGAACACGCGGGTCGATCCGGGGATAGGCGGAGGCGCGATAGCAGCAATTCACTTACACCCATTACTTTTGTACGACGTACTCTCGTAACCTTTACACCCCTTGCTCAAACGATTTATTGTCCGCCTCGCTGTGGACAGACGGTTACGGCGTATGCACGGAACGAGCCGGAATGAGTTCTGTCCCGTCTTAGCGCTTAAGACGGCGGGCGGGGCGGCGATAAGTCACAGTTGCAAGCAGCGTGAAGGACGAGTCAGAAGATATTTGCAAGGGATCAGTTTAGCCGAAAAATGTAATCCTTTTCATATGTTTCGTTGTTGCCCGGGCAGTTCCCCATTTGCAGACTCGCAACTTAGATTGCGGTCGTTACTTTCCCCTTTCACGGAACGCAAAGCATTGTTGCATTCATCGACGCTAGTACAGATCCGGCTGTGTGTGGAGGTAGTGCGCCTGATGCGGTGACGACCCGATGGCTACTTGGCCAGTGCAGCCACGGCAGTTTCCATAAGGTAGTTTCCGTCGAAAATGAAGACGCTTTCATGGGTTGCGCAGTATTGAACCAATGAATTCACATTGCGCTTCGAATCAGCACAAGGTAACCGAGTGAAAGAGAGGAAATGAAATGTCCCTGACGGTCAGACGAGCAGTCTCGATAAATGTCTTCATGCACATGATTGTATTGTGTGCATTGTCCGCCTGCATATTTAGCCAAGTCGCGCAGGCCCAGAACTCCGCTGGATACACGTGGTCAAACGTGTACACAGGCGGAGGTGGAGGTTATATCCCCAACATTATCTTTAACCCATCCCAGCAGAATCTGATCTATGCCCGCACGGACATTGGTGGGGCTTATAAATGGAACCCCACTACAAACCTGTGGACTCCCTTGATGGATTGGGTGACCTGGGCCAACTGGAATGAGCTGGGCGTAGAGAGCCTGGCCACTGACCCGGTGAACCCGAACAATCTGTACATTATGGCAGGCCTGTACACTAACTCATTTACAACCATGAATGGGACACTGCTGATTTCGAATAATCAGGGGAGTACATTTACCCAAGTTCCGATGCCATTCAAAGTAGGAGGCAACATGCCAGCGCGCAACATGGGTGAGCGTCTGGCAATAGATCCGAATCTGAATAGCACGCTCTTCTTCGCGGCACGAAGCGGTAACGGCCTCTGGAAAAGCACAAACTCCGGAGTTACGTGGACGCAGGTGACAAGTTTTCCCCAGCCTGGAACCTATGCGATATTGCCCGGTGACATATACCAGGGAGATATCATCGGCCCGGCCTGGGTTGTGTTCGATCCAAGGACAGGCTCGTCGGGAAAGGCGACTCAGACAATCTACGTAGGAGTCGCGCAGCCGGACGGCGACAATATCTATGTCTCCACCAACGGCGGAACCACATGGTCCGCTCTGGCCGGCCAGCCAACTTGTACATTGACTGGAACACAAACGACGGGAACTGTAGCATGCTCGGATGGCGCTAGCTGGTCGGTTGCATCGAATGCGCCGGGGCCGGGATTTTTTCCTGACCGCGCGCAGTTGGATACAGTTAACGGCTATCTGTACATAACGTATAGCAATGGAGCCGGACCGTACGACGGAACCATGGGAGATGTGCAGAGGTACAACACGGCAACTGGCGTATGGACGCAGGTTGCACCCGTTGTTCCAACGACTGCAAGCGGTTCCGACTACTTCGGATACTGCGGACTTACGATTGATAAACAGGTTCCTACTACGCTGATGGTCTCTGCATTAAATTCCTGGTGGCCGGATACAATCATCTGGCGAAGCACAAATTCAGGCGCTACATGGTCACAAATCTGGAACTGGACAAGTTATCCAAGCAGAAGTTTTGCATATACCATCAGTGATACTACAGTCCCCTGGCTGAATGAAGGCGATACGAATCCAATTGCTCCGATTGAAGCGCCGGAGCTTGGCTGGATGGTCTCCGGCATTGCAATCGATCCATTTAATTCCAATCACATGCTGTATGGCACCGGAATGACAATGTGGGGTACCAGTAATCTCACTGAATGGGATTCAGGAGGCCAGTTTGCGATTATACCGCAGGCTATGGGAATTGAAGAAACCGCGGTTACTGGTCTGGTCAGTCCGCCTGCTGGCGGCGGAGCCCATCTTTACAGCACGATGGGAGATATCAGCGGCTTTATTCACACCAGCATGACTGCCCCGCCCGCGTTCCCTTATGCAATTCCGTTCTTTGGAACGCGCACCAGCATCGACTATGCCGAGCTATCCCCGACATTTATGGCCCTGGTTGGCGATGGTACTCCAACATCGAGTCCCATTGTAACGAGTTCAGCATTTACATTTTCGGCAGGAACGAGCGAGACGGCGTGGTTTGCAGGAAATGTAGATCCTGCAGGTTATACGGGTGGTGGCGGCACGATTGCCGCCGCGGCGGATGCCAGCCGCGTCGTGTGGGCTGCTCCGGGACTGGTTCCGTTCTACTCCACTACTTCAGGTAGCAGTTGGACTGCATCAACCGGCGCTCCAGCGGGCGGGATCATCGCCTCTGACCGAGTAAATCCGCTGCAGTTTTACTATTGGTCGGGCGGAGTGCTCTATGTCAGCGTAAATGGCGGCGTCAGCTTTACTGCTTCGGCTGCTACTGGTCTTCCTGTATCGGGAGACTCAGTGAGCATGAAGGCAGTGCCGGGGATTACAGGCGATCTTTGGATTGCTGGTGGTTCCACTAACACAGGTGACGTGTACGGACTGTGGCACTCAACAAACTCTGGAGCAAGCTTCACAAAACTATCCAATGTTACAGAAGCCGATGTAATTGGATTTGGAAAAGCTGCGCCAGGCGCCACATACATGACTTTGTATACGAATGCACAGATAGGCGGAGTACGGGGAATATTCTCGTCCACAAACGAAGGAGCTTCCTGGACTCAGATCAATGATCCTGCACACGAATACGGCTCCGCAGATTCGGCCATTACAGGTGATCCACAGGTCTATGGCACAGTATGGGTAGGCACGAATGGCCGCGGTATTGTGATGGGAACGCTTGCCTCGACGCCTACCTTTACGCTGTCGCCTTCCGCCTCTAGTTTAGCTGTAGTTCAGGCTCACAGCGCGACAGACACGATTACTGTGACCGACGTGAATGGGTTTACAGGCAGTGTCACACTTGCCGCCTCGGGTCTTCCGAGCGGAGTAACCGCGGCATTCGGAACAAATCCGGCCACAGGAACCAGCGTGGTGACTTTTACAGCCAGCAGCACAGCTGCCGCAGGCACATCGACAGTTACCGTAACCGGAACCTCAGGATCAATCACTGCAACTACCACGATCGCACTTACAGTCACAGGGGGAGGCAGCTTTACGCTTGCGCCATCGGCCTCGACCCTGTCGGTTGCTCAAGGCGCGAGCGCGACCGATACGGTGACCGTGACCGATGTAAGTCCGTTTGCGGGCAGCGTAACTCT